>ENA-UEQN01000065-UEQN01000065.1-human-gut-metagenome-genome-assembly--contig:-NODE-65-length-96494-cov-14.882946_pt1 | contig 96494 bp, 84 predicted proteins | sample MGYA00242940_ERZ507944 | MGnify/ENA primary metagenome ERZ507944 (study PRJEB26167, sample SAMN06115449) | human gut metagenome | host: Homo sapiens | place: China:Fujian | collected 2015-08-20... | reverse complement strand
GACTCCTGCGGCTCATACTTGTCGTAGTCCATTTCGGTCACGGTGTAAACGCCGGGCATCAGGTTGTCGATCTGAATTTCACCTCTTGCATTGGTCTTGACCGTCTGATTGACCCCGTTGCCGGTGACGGTAAAGGTGAGGTTGTCCACCTTGCCGTCCTCGCTCGTTTTGACGATCTTGGCAGAGCCGCAGCTGACCTTCAAATTGAGGAACGCCTGCACCGGGTCGCTTACCTCCTGTGCGTAGCTGATGACATCCTGAATGCCTGCGCCGGGTGCGTATCTGCCGTCCGTCCAGGTGATGATGCCACGGCGGGTGGAGCCGGTTTTGCTGGCAGTGATCCTTACGCTGTCGGAGGGCGCATTAGCCGCCGTAATGGTGAGTTTATTTCCGCTGACGCTGAAGGAAATGCCGTCCTCGTTTGCGGAAAAGCTGTAATCCGAGAGGACACGGTTGCTGTCAGTCAGCGTGGCGGTGTAATTTGTGCCGTCCCAAGCAAGCTCTACGCTCTGCGCACGGTATGCGTTCTTGGACATAAAGCTGGGAACGGTTGAATGACGCTGCACACTGGCGACAATGCTGTCGTAATAGCTGCAAAACCGGCTGTAAAGCGGGTGTTCGGCGCTGACGGACTCCTTTACAGCGTCGTAGCTGCCGGGGCTGACGTGATCAAAGTCTGCGTCACGCTCTCCCACGATGGTTTCCCAGATCAGCACCTGCGTTGCCATCGCCTCTGCCAGTGCTACGGCGTCAGCGGAGTTTTGGGAACGCCACGAGGTGCTGATGGGACCCGTGTAGCCGTACTGCATGATGCGCCCGATAAACAGCTTCATTTCGTAGGGCGAGATGGTGCTGTTGAAGTCTGCGGGCAGGTTGTCCCAAAAGGTTTCGTCCTTGCTGGTGTAGCGGTCGCCGGTTTCCTGCGCCGTTCCCGGCTCGATGCAGTAGCAGATGTTGCCCTCATACGAGTGCATCGCTCGGATGGTGGTATACTTGGAGTTCCCGGAGTACCAGCCGTTCATATACTGGAGATTCGGGTGTCCCCAAGAGCCGCCGTAATCGAGATTGGCGTCTCCGCTTCTCGGAAAGGAAATGAGGTAGACCTCCGCCTGCTCTCCTGCGGCAAAGGCGGTGGTCGTGCCAAGCCCCACAAGGGCGGTCAGGCACATCACGAGGGAAAGCAGTCCTGCCATCCCTCGCTTGAAAAGGTTTCGTTTCATTGGTGTTTTTCCTCCTTGTAAAAAGTAAACGCACCGTTTTCACGATGCGTTTCAGAGTGATGTTTGGTTTTGTTTTTATGCGTAGCCGATATACACCTCGTAGGAATTGCCGCTTGTCTGCTCATACCAAACCCAGACCTCGGTGATGTCGCTGTCCTTAGCATAGCGGTCAAGGTAGCCCTTGATGTCCCGTTCGGTGTACCTGCACTTGGAGCCTGCGGCAATGGGGTTGTCCCAGCAGTAGGCGGCTCCGCTGTCCAGCGTCAGCCCCACGCTTTCGGCATAGCTCTTGGCAAAGTTGACCCAGTAGCCGATGTCAAAGGACGGCTCGGTGGGCGGCTCCGTGGATGGTTGTGTCGGCTGGGGAGGTTCTGACGGCTTCGGTTCCTCGGTTGCCGGAGGGATGGGCTGTTCTGTTTCGGATGGAGCCGGTGAAGCTGTGGTTTCCGACCGACGCTCGGACTCGTCCTTCTTTTGCTGCGGATCGCTTGTCTGCGGCGGCGTTGTGCCGCTTACTGGATGTTCGGGAACCGGTCGGCGTTCGCTTTCCGTGCTTCCTTCCGTTTCCTCATCTGCTGTCTGTGCGCTTTGTGCTTCGGGTGGCTGAGCCGGGGCTGTCTGTTCTGCCTGAGAGGTATCTTTTCCGGCAGCTTCTTCTGTCTGGCTCTCCGAAAAAGAAAACCCGTCGGGCTTTTCGGTGTTCTGTGAAGCCTTGCCGCACCCGGCAGTCAGGCACAAAAGCAGAATAAGGAATATGCTCAAAACCCTCGTTTTCATCGTGCGACCTCCTTTTCGCACTCATTTTAGCCGAAAAAAGAGGGGGAAATCAAGCCTGCGATGACGGCAGAACCTTTAATGATACCGCAAACCGGCTTTTTCGGGAACTTTGCGCTGTTTCCCTCGGCTCTCTTAGATAGCTATACTCAAGGGAGATAGAGTTTATTTAAGAGAGATAGATATTCTCTTTTCGGTTAGTCTGTTAGTATTCAAGGGGTTGGAGTGTGAGGAAGGGGAAGCGGAAAAACGTACTCCGCCTGCCGTTACCGGCTGTCACGATCCGCCCGCTGACGGAGAAAGCGGCTGTAATGCTCCAAGGCCTTCAGCACATAGTCCTCCGTTTGGCTGATGGGAATATTCTTGGGGATCAGGCTTCGCACCTTGTCCCCTCGCAGGATGATCTTTTCCCGCTGGTTGGGCTTTTCTTCACACATAATGGCGGACACCACCTCTGGCGTGAGCTTGCCCTCCGAAAAGAACTTCCGCATACGGATGGTCTGGTCATGGGAGGGCGTACACTGGTTCAGGTCGATTTCCTCTACCACATCCCGCTGGCAGCCCTCGTCCAGATAGGACAGCTCCACCGCAGGGCGCATTTTAATTTTGCCTTCGTCCACAAGGTCGAGCAGTTCAGGCACAAGACTTGTCAGACGGATATAGCGTTTGATTTGCGAGGTACTGTCACCTGTTTCAGATGACAGCTCAATGTTTGAGCGTTCTCCCGACAACTTCGGTCCCACTGGGTCCGAAGTTAAATCTGTGCGTTTTCCTTGACGGCTCATAGCTTCCAGCCGCATCTTATAGGCAAACGCCTTTTCTGAGGGAAGTATCTGCGACCGCTGGTAATTGCTCTCCACCATCAGCACAGTAGCAGCATCACGGTCAAGGTCTACGACCTCGCAGCGAAGTGCTTCAAACCCGGCAAGCTCACAGGCTCGTTTTCTGCGGTGTCCCGAAACAAGCTCGTATCTGCCGTCCTCCTTCTGCCGGACGGTCGCCGGGGTGATGACTCCGCGCTCCTTGACGCTCTCCACAAGCTGTAACATATCCTCATCGTCCCGCACCTTAAAGGGATGGTCGGGGAAATTGTCGATCAACTCAAGGGGAATATCTCGGATTTTACTGAGCTTGGCATCATCCCGTTCTTCTTGCGTAGAGAACAGGTCATCGAGCGTGTTCGTGGGAAGCGTGAAGTCGCTCTTTCTGCCTGCCATCGGCTAACACCTCCTTCGTGAAATCTGCGTAGGCCTTGGACACGGTGCTGTTCGGCTCATAGGCGTATATGCTTTTTCCCTTGGACGAAACCTCTGCGGCTTTCACGGCAACGGGAATGGTCGTCCGGTAAATCCTGATCCGGCAGCCGAAGTTCTCCCGCAGCGCCTCCACGGTGCTTTTGGCGAGATTCGTTCTGCCGTCCACAAGGGTCAGCAGGATTCCATCGATGGCAAGGTTCGGGTTGGTGTGCTTTTTTACCTTGGCAATCGTGGACAGGAGCTGCGTCATTCCCTTTGCCGGCAGATATTGCGCCTGCACGGGAATGATTACGCTGTCCGCAGCCGTCAGTGCGTTAAGGGTAATCATACCGAGGGACGGCATACAATCTATGAGGACATAATCGTAGTTGTTCTTTACTTGGCTGAGATAGTTCTTCATCACGCTTTCCCGGCTCATTGCGGTCACAAGGCTCATCTCCAGCGCCGACAGCTCAAGATTCGACGGCACAAGGTCAACCTTTTCCTCGTGGCTGAGAATCCCGGCAAATGGGTCTTGGCTTTCCTCGCGCATTACCGCCGCCAGCTTGTTGGTCAGCGTCTGCGGCAGACTGTCTGAATCCCGCCAGCCGAGGCAGGCCGTAAGGTCGCTCTGCGGGTCTGCGTCTATGAGGAGTACCTTTTTGCCCTGCATGGCAAGCCCGATTCCGAGGTTGACCGCCGTGGTGGTTTTCCCGACGCCGCCCTTTTGGTTGCATATCGCTATGGTTTTACAGTTTGGCATCTTTCGTTTTCCTCCTTCTTTGTAGATTTCATAGCCGCCTGTAATGAACGGCTATGTATATGTCCGCAGTATTTGTCCTCAACGCCCCCTGCGGCGGCTTTCGCCTTCCGGGAAACACTTGGGTCACGGTGTGCTGCACCGTGTCATAGGGCTTTCACCTCTGCCGGGTTCTCCGCCAGCTCCGTAGAGAAGTATCATAATCCTTCTGACTGTCATCGCCGTCCCGGTGGCAATCCGGGTTTCAGATCGGGGGTTCTCGCTCGTCCTCCGGTTAGGAGAAGTCACGGCGTACCCATCTTCGGGCTAATCATCAGAAGTAATGTCCCAAGTGCCTGTATATTCAATTTTCAAGGTTCACGAAGCGGCTCCCGATTGTGGTTGGGAAAGAACCCCTTCACTTACTCTGAATAAGGAAGCGATTTTTGAGGGTGTTTTTCAAAAAAAGTTGAAAAAATTTTTCGTGCCCCTTGGAAAGCAAAAAAGCCGCCCTTCCGAGAACGGAAAAGCGGCTTTGCGTTTGAATGATTTACTTGTTCATATTTATATAGTATACTGTGGTCAGGCTTATGGAAGGAGGGCAAGAGCTATGACGAACGGCAGCAACAGAAGCAAAGAGATAATAAGCAGGCTCGGTTTGTCCTCCCGGACTTTTTGCTTCATAACGAATTACGGTCAGTTCAGACGAAAACGGGGATAGTACAGGACTATCCTGATTTCGCGCAGGGCTGTTCGGTGAGCAGTTCTGCTTTTACTTTATATATGGGAGATGATACACGATGATTTATTTTACGGCAGACACGCATTTCGGTCACTACAATGTCATCCGGTTCTGCGACCGTCCCTTTGCCTCCGCCGAGGAAATGGACGAGGCGATGATTCAAAACTGGAACGATAGAGTGACCGGAAACGATACGGTATATATTCTTGGGGATATGTTTTTCCGCAGCACCAATGCGGAGGGAATCCTGAAGCGGTTGAAGGGCAAGAAGCGGCTGATCGTCGGCAACCACGACGGCTCGTGGATGACGAAGTTTGACTACGCAAGGTATTTTTTCAGCGTGGACAAGTTTTTGGAAACCTCGGACGGAAAGCGCTCTTTAACGCTATGCCATTACCCGATGCTTTCGTGGAAGCACGCGAAGCGGTCATATATGATCCACGGGCATATTCATAATGATACGAGGGCAGACTTCTGGCCGCTGATTGCCGCACGGGAGAATGTTTTGAATGCCGGTGTGGATATAAACAGCTTTAAGCCTGTAACTTTTGATGAGCTGCTGGAAAACAACCGCCATTTCAAGGAAAACTCTTTGGCGGAAAGCTATACCTGAAATGAAAAGAGCCGCTTACTCCGATTGGGAATAAGCGGCTCGAACTCTATTCAGATGTATACGACCTTCAGCTTTTTTCGCTTTGCGCCGGTCAGCTTCACCAGCACATCGTCAACGGCGTCCGTGTATTTGCCCTGCCGGATAAGCGTGTTTTTCAGGTCTATGAGGGATTTGATAACCTCCGACCGTTCCTGCTCGGTCAGATAGATATGATACTTCTGTTCTTTCATTGTCCGGCACCTCCTGACGCTTCCATTATACTCCGGCAGTTGCAAAAACGCAAAGATGCGATTATACTATATGCGGATAGCAACAAGGCTCCAACCTTGCCGGTTGAAGCCCTGTTGCTGCCTTTGCGAATGCCACTTTTCTGTTCGTTTGAAATTATCGCCTTAGTGGGCTGTGGCATTGCAGCCTCTCCCCTTTTTATGCGATTCCTTACTTCCCGAAGTACCGGTTCAGCAGACCCTCAAAGGCCTTGCCGTGTCTCGCCTCGTCCCGGGCCATCTCGTGGACGGTGTCGTGGATGGCGTCCAGGTTGTACTTCTTGGCCAGCTTGGCCAGCTCGAACTTACCGGCGGTGGCGCCGTTCTCGGCGTCCACGCGCATCTGCAGGTTCTTCTTGGTGGAGTCGGTGACTACCTCGCCCAGCAGCTCGGCGAACTTGGCAGCGTGCTCGGCCTCCTCCAGGCCGGCCTTCTCCCAGTACATACCGATCTCGGGATAGCCTTCGCGATGGGCCACACGGGCCATAGCCAGGTACATACCCACCTCGCTGCACTCGCCCTCGAAGTTGGCGCGCAGACCGGCAATGATCTCCTCGCGGACCTCGGCGGGAACGTCCTCGCCAAAGACCTTACCCACGCCTACCACGTGCTCGGCAGCCCAGGTCTTCTCCTCGGCCTGCAGGGTGAACTTCTCACCGCTGACGTGGCACACCGGGCACTCGGCCGGGGGATTCTCGCCTTCATGAACGTAACCGCAAACAGGACAGACCCACTTTTTCATAGTAAATTTCCTCCATTTTATTCAGCATTTATTGGTTTTGGGAACCGCTGGCTCCCTCATTGACTGAATGCAGTATAACACGGATGGAGTCGTTCTATAAGTTGCAATTGCAACAAACGGTAAAATTTTCCCGAAGGATTTTTACGCCTGGGGAGGATCGCTCTCCAGCAGCGTCTTGGCGCTGGCCGCCAGGCCCGCCAGACCCTGGATTTCGCTGGGGATGATGATCTTGGTGGCCTTGCCGTCGGCCATTTTCTGCAGGGCCTCCAGGCTCTTGAGCTTGATGACCTGGTCGTTGGGGGCGTTTTCGTTGAGCATCCGCATGGCGTCGGCCAGGGCCTGCTGCACCTTCATGATGGAGGTGGCCTCGGCCTCGGCGGCCATGATCCGGGCCTGCTTGGCGGCGTCGGCCTTCAGAATGGCGGACTGCTTCTCGCCTTCGGCCACCAGGATCTTGCTGGCCTTTTCGCCCTCGGCCTGCAGGATGGACTCCCGGCGTTCCCGCTCGGCCTTCATCTGCTTCTCCATGGCGTTCTGAATCTCCCGGGGCGGCAGAATGTTCTTCAGCTCCACCCGGTTGACCTTGATGCCCCAGGGGTCCGTGGCCTCGTCCAGGATGGCCCGCATCTTGGCGTTGATGGTGTCGCGGGAGGTCAGGCTCTGGTCCAGTTCCAGCTCACCGATGATGTTGCGCAGGGTGGTGGCGGTGAGGTTCTCAATGGCGTTCATGGGATACTCCACGCCGTAGGTATACAGCTTGGGGTCGGTGATCTGGAAATAGATCACGGTGTCGATCTGCATGGTGACGTTGTCCTTGGTGATCACCGGCTGGGGGTCGAAGTCCGCCACCTGCTCCTTCAGGCTGACCTTCTTCACCACCCGCTCGATGAACGGGACCTTCAGATGCAGGCCCACGCCCCACACGGAGTGGAAAGCGCCCAGCCGCTCCACCACATAGGCCTTGGACTGCTGCACCACATAGATGTTCCGGACGATAACGATCAGCACCAGCACCACCAGAATGGCGATGGCCACTGCGCCGGGGATAGAGATGTTGCTTGGCATGTGATTTTCCTCCTGTTTTTAATATAAGTAGTGTTTACGGACTTACACGGGTTCCACGAACAGGCGCACGCCCTCCATGCGGACGATCTTCACCTGCGCGTTGCGGGGGATGGGCTGGCCGCTTTCGCTGCGGGCGGTCCAGGTCATGCCGCCCACATACACCGCCCCGGTGGGCACGGCGTTGTCGATGTTCTCCGTGACCCGGGCGGTCTGGCCCAGCACGCGGTCGGCGTTGGTGGCGGTAACGTCCTTGTGCAGCAGCTTCTTCACCAGGGGCCGGGTGGCCGCCAGGCACACGATGGACACCACGAAGAACAGGGCCAGCTGCAGCCAGATGGGACCGCCGCAGATGGCGGCAATCAGCCCCGCCACGGAGCCGACTACGAACCAGATGGACGTCAGCCCCACGGTGATGGCTTCCACCACGCCGAAGATCACCATGGCGGCGATCCAGATCAGCGTCATCATATCGGTGCTTCCTCCTTTCAGACACAGCCCAAGCACCAGGGCCAGAGCCAGGGTTACGGCCACTGCGCCGATGCCCAGCCACTTCTCCCGGGGGGCCAGATTGGCGAAAAACGCGGACAGCGCCGTTTTCAGGGTTTTCTCCGGCAGCGGGGCCTTGGGCACGTCCTGCACCGGAGCCTCCCGGGGCACCTCCTGGGAAAACAGCTCATCCAGGGACACCTGATACCGGTTGCAGATATAGAGGATCTTCTCAATCTCCGGATATCCCCGGCAGGACTCCCATTTGCTGACCGCCTGCCGGGACACCTTCAGCTCCGCTGCGAACTGCTCCTGAGTCAGTCCCGCCCGGCGGCGTACCTCCTGTAACCGTTCTCCAAAGGCCATGGCCCCGTCCCTCCGTTTCTCACTGGCCCCATCCTACCGGAAACGGGCCGCTTTGTCTACCAACCTCCGTTTGCACCCGGGAAAAAACTGGAATTTTCTGCGCAACCTCAGGTTGTCATGGTTTTAGTATACTATATTTTCGCCTCCCGCGCCACAACATTTTGAAAAAATACACGTTTTTTACAGAGCTGCCTGTTTTCCTTGACAAATACCGTCTTCCCTTGTATACTGTAGCCATCTGAACAGAAAGGTGGTGCCCAGCATGAAGAACAATACCGTCATTATCGTGTCGGGGACCATCGTGCACCTGTAACGCGCCTGCCAGAAGATAGGGCGGGCCCCTTGCGGCTGTGTCGGCGTCCTCGGAAGGAGGGCGCTTTTTTCGTGCCCGGAATTTGGAAAAGAGAGAAGAATGAGAGAGGAAGTGTTTTTGCCTTCATGGAAACCACCCGAAAATTATCCCGGCGGGAGAAACTGTCTCTCATCGGGAAATATCTGCGCCCCTGCTGGGGGCACTTTGCGGCGGCGCTGCTGTGCGCGTGCCTGGCCATGGTGTTCAACGCCCTGACGCCCCAGATCATCCGCCTGACCGTGGACTCCATCCTGGGGCCCGAAACGCCCAAATTGCCCGGGTTCCTGATGTCCTGGCTGAACTGGGCGGCTCTGGAGGCCCAGCCCCTGCGGGCCCTGTGGTGGGCCGCTGCCGCCGTCCTGCTGACGGCCCTGCTGCGGGGCGTGTGCAGCTATGGCCAGCGGCTCCAGCTGGCCCGGGGCTCCGAGAGCTACGTCAAGGGCATCCGGGACGATCTGTACCGCCACATTCAGTATCTGCCCTTCGCCTGGCACAAAAATAACCCCACCGGCGACATCATCCAGCGCTGCACCTCCGACGTGGATGTGATCCGCCAGTTCGTGTGCAACCAGCTGGTGGAGGTGGTGCGCACGGTGTTCCTGATCGTGCTGTACCTGTGCATCATGTTCACCATGAACCTGCGCCTGTCCCTGATCTCGGCGCTGTTTATCCCCATTGTGGGCCTGTCCTCCGGTGTGTTCTACAAGAAGATCTCCGGCCGGTTCCAGGCCGCCGACGAGGCGGAGGGCGACCTGACCACCTGCGCCCAGGAGAACCTCACCGCCGTCCGGGTGGTCCGGGCCTTCGGCCGGGAGCGGTATGAGGAGGAGAAGTTCAACGGGAAAAATCAGCGCTTCTCCCAGCTGTGGATCAGACTGGGAAAGCTCCTGTCCGTATACTGGGCCTCCGGCACCCTGCTGACCTGCCTGCAGGTGATGGTCATCGTGGTGGCCGGCGCCTGCGAATGCGTGGCCGGGCGGATGACCCTGGGCTCCTTTGTGGCCTTCGTCACCTATAACGAGGCCCTGGCCTGGCCCGTTCGTTCCCTGGGCCGGGTGCTGTCCGATATGAGCAAGGCCGGGGTGTCCATGGACCGCGTGGGCTATATCCTCAACGCCCGGGAGGAGCGGGACCTGCCCGACGCCGTGGACGCCGTAAACGGCGACATCGTCTTTGACCACGTCAGCTTTGCCTACGACGGCCAGCCGGTGCTGGAGGACGTGTCCTTCACCATCCACCAAGGGGAGACCTTCGCCATCCTGGGGGGCACCGGCTCCGGCAAGAGCACCCTGGTGCACCTGCTGGACCGGCTGTATGACCTGCCGGAGGGCGGCGGCTCCATCACCATCGGCGGGGTGGACATCCGCCGCATGAAGCAGGAATCCCTGCGCCGCCAGATCGGCCTGGTGCTCCAGGAGCCTTTCCTGTTCTCCCAGACCGTGGGGGAAAACATCTGCGCCGTGCGGCCGGACGCCGGGGACGAGGCCATGCGCCGGGCCGCCGCCGTGGCCTGCGTGGACGAGGCCATCTCCGCCTTCCCCCAGGGGTACGACACCGTGGTGGGCGAGCGGGGCGTCACCCTGTCCGGCGGCCAGAAGCAGCGGGTGGCCATCGCCCGGATGCTGATGCAGCAGGCCCCCATTATGGTGTTTGACGACTCCCTGTCCGCCGTGGACGCCGAAACCGACGCCAAAATCCGCACCGCCCTGCGGGACACCCTGCACAGCGCCACCGTGCTGCTGATCTCCCACCGGGTCACCACCCTGATGCAGGCCGACCGCATTCTGGTGCTGGACGGCGGCCGGGTGTCCGCCCTGGGCGCCCACCGGGAGCTGATTGACCGCCCCGGCATTTACCGGGATATTTACGACATCCAGATGCGCAGCGATGACCGCGCTCTGGTGGAGGAAGGAGGGAACGCCTGATGGCTGCCTTCGACGAGAAAGATTATACAAAATCCTTTGACTGGAGCATCTGGAAAAGGCTGACCCCCTTTGTGCGGCCCTTCCGCCGGGACTTTGTGGGGATGCTGGTGTTCAACGGCCTGTGCGCCCTGGTGGACGTGGCCATTCCCCTGTTCCAGCGCTACGCCATCCGGAATTTCATCCAGGCGGATTCCCTCCGGGGCATCGTACCCTTCTCCCTGGCGTATCTGCTGGTGATCGTCCTGCAGGCCCTGTCCGTGGTGGCCTTCGCCCGCAACTCCATGACCATCGAGATGAACATGGGCCGGGATATGCGCCGCTCCCTGTTCCACCATCTCCAGACCCTGTCCTTCTCCTTCTATAACGTAACCCCCGTGGGCTATCTGCTGACCCGGGTCATGAGCGATACAAACCGCATCGCCAGCATGATCGCCTGGAACATGACGGATATCCTCTGGGCCCTGTTCTATGTGCTGGGCACCTTTGCGGCCATGCTGGCCCTGAACTGGCGGCTGGCCCTGGTGGTCATCGTCATCGTGCCTGTCATGGCGGTGCTCACCGGGTATTTCCAGAACCGCATCCTCCGCTGGAACCGGAAGGTCCGGAAGCTGAACTCCCGCATCACCGGCTCCTTCAACGAGGGCATCACCGGGGCCAAGACCACCAAGACCCTGGGCACCGAGGAGCAGACCGTGGCCGCCTTCCGGGACCTGACCCGCCAGATGCACGACGCCGGCATCGGCGCGGCCCGGCTCAACGCGGTGTATATCCCGTTGGTGCTGTTTGCCAGCACCATGGCCGTGGCCATTGTGCTGCTGCGGGGCGGCTATATGGTCTCCGACCACCTGCTGGAGCTGGCCACCCTCTCCACCTTCACCACCTACGCCGTGGGCATTTTCGAGCCCATCCAGATGACCGCCGCCAACATTGCCGAGTTCATTTCCCTGCAGGCCTCCATCGAGCGGGTCATGGACCTGATGGACAAGACCCCCCAGATTCAGGACGCCCCGGAGGTCATCGAAAAGTACGGCGACGCCTTCCACCCCAAGCGGGAGAACTGGGAGCCCATCCGGGGCGAGATCGAGTTCCGGGACGTGACCTTCCGCTATCCCGACGGCGGCGGCAACGTGCTGGAGCACTTCTCCCTGCACATTCCCCAGGGGTCCACCGTGGCCATCGTGGGCGAAACCGGCGCGGGTAAGAGCACCCTGGTGAACCTGGCCTGCCGGTTCTTCGAGCCCACGGAGGGCAAGATTCTCATCGACGGCGTGGACTATCGCCAACGCAGCCAGCTGTGGCTTCACAGCAGCATCGGCTACGTGCTCCAGGACCCCCACCTGTTCTCCGGCACCGTCCGGGAGAACATCCGCTACGGGAAGCTGGATGCCACCGATGCGCAGGTGGAGGCCGCCGCCCGGGCCGTGTCCGCCGACACGGTGGTGGCCAAGCTGGAAAAGGGCTGGGACAGCGACGTGGGCGAGGGCGGTGGACGGCTCTCCACCGGCGAAAAGCAGCTGATCTCCTTTGCCCGGGCCGTGCTGGCGGACCCCCGCATCTTCGTCCTGGACGAGGCCACCTCCTCCATCGACACCCAGACCGAGCAGCTGATCCAGCAGGCCATCGACCACCTGCTCCAGGACCGCACCTCCTTCCTGATCGCCCACCGGCTCTCCACCATCCGCAAGGCGGACATGATCCTGGTGGTCCGGGACGGCCGCATCGTGGAGCAGGGCACCCACCAGGAGCTGCTGCGCCGCCATGGCTATTACCACGATCTTTACAGCAAGCAGTTCGCCGAGGAATCTGCGGCCCGCATCCTGCAATAATTACCAGAATATGGAAGCCCTGGCAGCGCCGCTGCCGGGGCTTTTTCACCCCGTTTTCCGGGAAAGCGCTTCCCATCTGTCCCCCTGTGACGGACAGACTTTCCTTGGCTCCTATCGACTGTTTCCCGCCTGACAGGCGGATACTCCGTGAAATTTCTGACAAGCGGACTCACCCGTTTGCCAGGATTTTCACATATTTGTCCGCCTATGAAATACAGCCGTTTCCTATACCTGACATTGTTAAAACCTTGACCGCTATTTTTTCATTTTGCTTCCAGTTATTTCCAAAAAAGGTTGCCAAGCCGCCGTCTTTTCGATACAATATCCTGCGAGATAGAGAAGAAGGAACCTGCAGCATGTAATGTGGGACCAAAAATCAAGGAGGTCTTTCATGAAAGTATTAGTCATCAATGCCGGCAGCTCATCCCTGAAGTATCAGCTGCTGGACCCGGAAACCGGCCATCTGCTGGCCAAAGGCCTGTGCGAGCGCATCGGCATTGACGGAAAATTCACCTATAAGCCCCAGGTGGAGGGCAAGGCCGCCGTATCGGCGGCGGACGTCCCCATGCCCACCCATTCCGAGGCCATCCAGGCGGTGCTGTCCGCCCTGGTGGACCCGGACAACGGCGTCATCTCCTCCATGAAGGAGATCGACGCGGTGGGTCACCGGGTGGTCCACGGCGGCGAGAGTTTCGCCAGCTCCGTCCTCATCACCGACCAGGTGATGCAGGCGGTGGAGGACTGCACCCCCCTGGCGCCTCTGCATAATCCGGCCAACATCATCGGCATCGAGGCCTGCCGGGCCGTCCTGGGCCACGATGTGCCCCAGGTGGCGGTGTTCGACACCGCCTTCCACCAGACCATGCCTGAGCATGCGTATCTGTACTCCATCCCCTATGAGTACTATGAAAACGACAAGATCCGGCGCTACGGCTTCCACGGCACCTCTCACCGCTATGTGTCCCTGCGGGCGGCGGAGATCCTGGGCCGTGACCCGGCGGAGCTGAAGGTGGTGTCCTGCCACCTGGGCAACGGCTCCTCCCTGGCCGCCATCGACGGCGGCCGCTGCGTGGACACCTCCATGGGCCTGACGCCGCTGGCGGGCCTGCCCATGGGCACCCGGGCCGGTGATATGGACGTGGGCGTGGTGGAGTTCATTGCCAACAAGTACGACATGACCATCTCCGAGGCCGTGAACCTGCTGAATAAGAAGTCCGGCATGCTGGGCCTGTCCGGCGTGTCCTCCGACTTCCGGGATCTGGAGCAGGCGGCGGAGAAGGACCATCACCGGGCCACCGTGGCCCTGGAGATCTTCGAGTACCGGGTCCGCAAGATGATCGCCGAGTATGCCGCCGCCATGGGCGGCGTGGACGTGGTGGTATTCACCGCCGGTGTGGGTGAAAACGCACCCGAGACCCGGGCCCACATCCTCCAGGGCCTGGAGTTCATGGGCATCACCTGCGACCAGGAGAAGAACCGCTGCCGGGGCAAGGAGCAGATCATCTCCCGGGACGGCGCCCCCGTCATCGTCATGGTGGTCCCCACCAACGAGGAGCTGATGATCGCCCAGGACACCATGGAGCTGGTCCTGGATCAGGAATAAGCCCTATTTATTGACCATTTCGCAAAAAAAACCGGGACGCCGCAGCGTCCCGGTTTTTTAACTTGTCAACAAGTCCAGCCCTGCGCAGCGGGCCGCAGAAGTCTTTACCAGCTCTGGGCCGACAGGATGACCTTCTTATAGCTGCGGCGGAAATAGACGATCTCGGCGGCGCCGGTGATGGCCCAGGAGAAGATATACAGCAGATACAGGGAGGTGATGGTGCCCAGCCAGGCGAACACGGTGTATACCCAGATGACCCGGAACACGCAGGAGCCCAGAATAACGATCACCGTGGGGCCTACGCTTTTGCCGATGCCCCGGGAGGCGGCGATGCTGGCGTCCATCAGCGGGGACACCACATAGGAAAAGCTCATGATCCGCAGCCGCTGCATGCCCGCGTCGATGACCGCCGTCTCGTTGGCAAACAGGCCCAGGAAGCTCCGGCCGAAAAACAGCAGCAGCAGACCGCACACGGCCCCCACCCCGGCGGCGTAGCACATACTCACCAGATAGCTTTTGACGATGCGCTCGGTTTTGCCGGCGCCCCAGTTCCGGCTGACGAAGCTGGCGCAGCCGGTATAGAAGGCCGCCATCATGTTAAACAGCAGGGTGTCGGCGTTGGCGGCGGCGGAGCTGCCGGACACCGTGACGGCGTCGAAGGAGTTCAGGCCCACCTGGACAAACAGGTTGGCCACGGCGAAAATGGCGTTCTGCAGCCCCGTGGGGATGCCGATGGCCAGGACCCGCCGGGCCTCCTGGGGATGGACCCGGAGACGGCGCAGCTCCAGGCGGCAGGCGTCCTTCCGCCGCAGCAGGTGCAGCACGATCAGCAGGGCCGACAGGCACTGGGCGATGACGCTGGCGATGGCCACGCCCTCGGCGGCCATGTGGCAGCGGATCACAAAGAACAGGTTCAGAACCACGTTCAGCACACCGGCAACAGACAGATACAGCAGAGGCCGCCGGGTGTCGCCCACGGCGCTCATGATGCCGTTGCCGCAGTTGTACACGGCCATGGCCGGCATGCTCAGGGCGTATATCTTCAGGTAGAGGACGGCCCCATCCATCAGCTCGTCCTTGGTGTGCAGCAGGGTCAGCATGGGCCCGGCCAGCAGAACGCAGATCAGGCACAGCACCACGCCGATGGCGGCGCACAGCACAAAGGACGTGTGAACGGTTTTTTCCACCCGCTGCTTATCCCCCATGCCCAGGCCCCGGGCCACCGCCACGTTGACGCCGCTGCCCATGCCGATCAGCAGTCCCGTGAACAGCGACACCAGCAGCGTGGTGGAGCCCACGGCTCCCAGCGCCCGGTAGTCCGCGAACTTACCGGCAATGGCCACGTCGCTGAGGTTGAACAGCACCTCCAGCACCTGGGTCAGCATCAGGGGCAGGCTGAACAGCAGCATATTTTTCCACAGGGAGCCTTCCGTCATGTTGACGGACAGGGCGCTCTTTTTTTGCGTCGCTTCCATGAAACACACCTCTTATCCAAAATATACTGGCACGCAATTGCACAGTATAACACCACAATTTGCACAAAACAACCCCCTCAGACGCCATATTTTCCCCAGAGGAAATGGCACGTCATTGTGCACAATGTTGTGTTCCGGAGGCAGACCCCTCCACCGGCGGAAAAAACCGGGAAAACGGCGGCAGATGGATAAAATTTTCACATTCCGGGAGAAAAGTTGCGAAAAGCCCTTGCAATCCACGGGGAAATGTGGTACAGTCCACTTCGACAATTGAATAGGGGCGGCGGGGCCTGTCCGCACTGCCGCCTGACACCATTATTTCTGGCTTGCCGCCAAGGTCGCGGCAAGGAAAAAGGAGAAAGCTATGAAGAAGAAACTATTGGCTCTTTTCCTGGCGCTGGTAATGGTCGGCGCCGTACTCCCGGGATGCGGAGACGGCAGCAAGGACCCCGGCGGACAAGGAAATAACGGCAAAACGGGCGAACCGGTCAAGGGTGGCGAGATCACCGTTGGCATCGCCCAGGACCTGGACGACAGTCTTGACCCCCACCAGACGGTGGCCGCAGGAACCAGAGAGGTCTTGTTCAACATCTTCGAGGGATTGGTGAAGCCCAATTCCGACGGCGAAATGATCCCCGCTGTGGCGGAGAAATACACGCTGTCCGAGGATGGAACCACCTATACCTTCACGCTTCGTGAGGGAGTGAAGTTCCACAACGGCCAGACAGTGACCGCAGAGGATGTTGTATATTCCATCAATCGCTGCGCCGCTGTGCCGGAGGGTCAGGAGAAGCCTCTGGTAGCGGCGTTTTCTGCTGTCAAGAGTGTCGAGGCCCTGGACGAAAAGACCGTTGCCGTTACCATCGCACAGCGGGACCTGGAGTTCATCAGCTATATGACGGCCGCCATCATTCCCGCGGACTATGAAAATCAGGACACGGCTCCGGTGGGCACCGGCCCCTTCAAGTTCGTGTCCCGGACCCCCCAGCAGGACTTCGTCATGGAGCGGTTCGAGGATTACTGGGGCGCCCCGGCGTGGCTGGACAAGGTCACCTATAAGATCTGCGAAAATGCCGACGCCCTGGTGATGAATCTGAACGGCGGGTCCATCGACCTGTGCGCCCACCTGACCTCCGCCCAGGCCTCCCAGCTGAACCAGAACTTCCAGATGCTGGAGGGCACCATGAACCTGGTGCAGGCCATCTATCTGAACAACCAGGCCAAGCCCTTTGACAACCAGCTGGTGCGCCAGGCCCTGTGCTATGCCATCGACCGGCAGGGCATCATGGACATGGTGGCCGACGGCCACGGCACCGCCGTGGGCAGCAGCATCTATCCCGCATTCACCAAGTATTTCCTGCCGGAGCTGGTGGATAAGTATCCCCACGACGTGGCCAAGGCCAAGGAGCTGCTGGCCCAGGCCGGGTATCCCGACGGCTTCGACATGACCATCTCCGTTCCCAACAACTATCAGCCCCATATGGACACCGCCGAGGTGGTGGCCGAGCAGCTGCGGGAGGCGGGGATCAACGTGACCATCCAGCCGGTGGAATGGAGCACCTGGCTGGACACCATCTATAACGGCCGCCAGTTCCAGGCCACGGTGGTGGGCGTGGACGCCGCCAATATGACCGCCCGGGCCATGCTGGAGCGGTTCACCTCCGACTACGGCAAGAACTTCATCAACTATAATAACCCCGCCTATGACACCCTGTTCCAGCAGGCCATCAACGCCCAGGACGAGGCTACCCAGACGGACCTGTACAAGCAGATGGAGTCCATGCTGGCGGACACCGCCGCCAACGTGTATATCCAGGACCTGTGCGACCTGGTGGCCATGCGGCAGGATCTGGGGGGACTGAAGTTCTATCCCATCTATGTGCTGGACCTGTCCACGGTCTATCTGACCCAGCGGTAACGTTATACTGAATTGAAAGAGGCGATGACCATGAAATACGCGGCCAAGAAAATCGGACTGATGCTGCTGACCATGGTCATCGTCTCTTTTCTGGCGTTTCTGGCGTTCCAGGTGATCCCCGGGGACCCGGCGGTGAAGCTGCTGGGTACCGAGGCCACCCCGGAGCGCATCGCCGCCCTGCGGGCGGAAATGGGACTGGACCGGCCGTTTTTTGAGCGGTATGTCCAGTGGGTGCTGGGGGCCCTGAAGGGGGACTTCGGCACGTCCTACAGCTATAAAATGCCGGTGTCGTCCATGCTGGCGGGGAAGCTGCCGGTGACGGGGCTTCTGACGGGGATGTCCTTTGTGCTGATTCTGGCCTTTTCCATCCCCCTGGGCATTTTCACCGCCCGCCACGCCGGAGGGCGGCTGGACCGGGCCATGACCGCCGTGAACCAGGTGCTCATGGCCATCCCGGCCTTTGTGACGGGCATCCTGCTGACCTATGTGTTCGGCCTGGTGCTGCGGTGGTTCGTGCCGGGAAACTACGTTTCTCCCGGCGACAACTTCGGCGCTAGCCTGTGGTATTTTCTGTTCCCGGCCGTGTCCATCGCCCTGCCCAGGGTGGCTATGACGGTGAAGATGCTGCGCTCGTCCATTCTGTCGGAGCTGCAGAAGGACTATGTCCGCACCTCCCACAGCCGGGGCAACAGCGACCGGGCTACCCTGTACCGCCATGTGCTGCGCAATGCCATGGGGCCGGTGGTGTCGTTTCTGGCCATGACCGTGGCGGACATTGTGGCCGGCTCCGTGGTCATCGAGCAGGTATTCTCCCTGCCGGGGCTGGGCCGGATGCTGCTGACCTCCATCGCCAACCGGGACTATCCCGTGGTGCAGGCGGTGGTGGTGATCGTGGCCTTCTGGGTGGTGCTGGTGAATCTGCTGGCGGACCTGATCAACCAGCGGCTGGACCCCCGGCTGCGGCTGACGTGACAAATCGGAAAAAGAAAGGTGGGAGCGGGCCTTGCTGCTGAACGAAAAAAAGAATCACTATCTGCGGACGGGGCTGATCCTCACCGGATTGATGGCGGCCCTGGCCCTGGTGGGCTGCGTGTGGACCCCCTATTCCCCCACGGCCATGTCCGGCAGCGAAAAATTCCTGGCCCCGTGCCTGCGGCACCTGTTCGGCACGGACAACTTCGGCCGGGACATTTTCAGCCGGGTGCTGGCCGGGGCAGGCACCACCTTCTTCATCAGCGCCGCCACCGTGTGCATCGGCGCGGCGGCGGGCACCCTGGTGGGGGCCTTTACCGGCTATTTCGGCGGCTGGCTGGACGAGGCGCTGATGCGCGTCAACGACGCGGTGACGGCGTTTCCCAGCATCCTGCTGGCCCTGGTGTTCATCTCGCTGCTGGGGTTCGGCAAGTACAACGTGATCCTGGCCCTGGGTGTCGCCTTTGTGCCCAGCTATGCCCGGGTGATCCGCAGCGAATTTGCCCGGCACCGGGAGATGAACTATGTCAAAAGCGCCCGGCTCATGGGAGCGGGGCATCTGCGCATTATGTTTCTGCATATTCTGCCCAACACCCGGCAGGTGCTCCTGCCGACGCTGGTGATCGGGTTTAACAACGCCGTGCTGGCGGAGGCCAGCATGAGCTATCTGGGCATCGGCGTGAAGCCCCCGGACGTGTCCCTGGGGTACATGCTGTCGGAGTCCCAGAGCTATATGGCCAGGGCCCCCTGGTATATGCTGACGGTGGGCGGCGTGATCGTGCTGCTGATTTTAGGCGTCAGCCTGCTGGGCGAGGGCCTGCAGCAAAAGGAATGGGGGAGGTGACGGTATGCTGGAGATCCGGGATCTGCACGTGCAGTTTCACGGGGCGGACCACGAGGCGGTGCGGGGCATCGACCTGACGGTGGGCGACGGCGAGATCGTGGGCCTGGTGGGTGAATCCGGCAGCGGCAAAACCGTCACGGCCATGATGATCTCCGGTCTGCTGCGGCCGGAGCAGGCGGCCTTCCGGGGCCAGATTCTGCTGGACGGGCGGGACCTGCTGACCAGCAGCGGCGATACCCTGCGCAGCATCCAGGGCCGGGACATCTGCGTGGTGTTCCAGGAGCCCATGAGCGCCATGGACCCCACCATGCGCATCGGACCCCAGGTGGAGGAGTGCCTGCGGGTGCACACGGACCTGCCGCCGGGAAAGCGGCGGGAGCTGGCCCTGCAGGCCCTGCGGGACGTGGACCTGCCGGAGGCGGAGGAGGTATACCGGAAGTATCCCCATGAGCTGTCCGGCGGCATGCTGCAGCGGGCCATGATCGCGGCGGCCATCCTGCCCCGGCCGAAGCTGCTGCTGGCGGACGAGCCCACCACGGCCCTGGACGTGACCATCCAGGCCCAGATACTGGAACTGCTGCGCCGCCTGAACCGGGAGCGGGGCATGTCCATTCTGTTTATTTCCCACAACCTGGCGGTGGTGCGGAAGCTGTGCACCCGGGTGGCGGTGATGGAGAAGGGACACATCGTGGAGTCCGGACCGGTGGAGGACATCTTTTTCCACCCCCAGGCCCCCTATACCCAGCGGCTGATTGCCGCCATTCCCACAAGGAGGAAGCTATGAGCCAGGACCTTGTTCTGCAGGTCCGTGACCTGAACGTGTGGTACCGGCCCTCCGGCACCATCGGCCGCAGAAAGCGCCGGCAGGTGCTCCATGACGTGAGCTTTGATCTGCACCGGGGGGAGATTCTGGGCCTGGTGGGGGAATCCGGCAGCGGCAAGACCACCCTGGCCCGGACCATTCTGGGCTTTGTGCCGGACTATACCGGCACGGTGACCCACTTCACCAAGCGGCCCCAGATGGTGTTCCAGGACCCGGCCAGCAGCCTGAACCCCAGCCGCACCGTGGGCTGGATTCTGGCCGAGCCTCTGCGCATTTACGGGAAGTACGGCAAGGAGGAGATCGCCCGCCGGGTGGAGCGGACCATGGAGCTGGTGGGCCTGGACCCGGAGTGCCGGGACCGGCTGCCCCATCAGCTGTCCGGCGGACAGCGGCAGCGGGTGTGCATCGGCGCGGCCCTGATCGTGCACCCCCAGCTGATCGTGGCCGATGAGGCCGTGTCGGCCCTGGACGTGACCATCCAGGCGCAGATTTTGCAGCTGATCGCCCGGCTGCGCCGGGAACTGGGCATTTCCTATCTGTTTATCTCCCACGACCTCAACGTGGTTTACGAAATCTGCGACCGGTGCCTGGTGATGCACCAGGGGCGCATCGTGGAGCAGGGGCCGGTGGAGGAGCTATTTGACCATCCGAAGGAGGAATATACCCGCCGGCTGCTGGCAGCGGCGGAGTGAGCGCATATGACCGAAGAACGGAGACAGAAATTACTGCAATCATCCCAGGGCCCCGGGGCGGAGCCCTTCAGCCAGTATAATCACATGAAGGTCACCGCCGTGGACGACGGCACGGCCACGGTGGAGCTGGAGCTGCACCCGGACAGTCTGAACTGCTGGGGCACCCCCCACGGCGGCGCGCTGTTCACCATGGCCGACGTGGCGGCGGGGATGGCCCTGCTGACCCTGCGGCAGGAGGTGACCTTCACGGTGTCCTCCAGCATCGAATACCTGTCCGCCGCGCCGGGAACGGGAAAGCTCACCGCCGTAGGCACCGTGGAGAAAACGGGCGGCCACATGGGCTTCAGCCGCACGGACATCCGGGACGAAGGCGGCAAGCTCATCGCGGCCCTGCGGACGGTGATGTATCTGACGGGCCGCCCGCTGGAGCTATGAGAGCCTTTTTCAGGCGGCACCGGGGGCTGCACGTCTGGCTTTTGTCGGTGTGCGGGGTGCTGGCCCTGTACTTTGCCCTGCGGACTGTGCCGGGGCTGATGACCCGGTTCAGCCGGGGGATCATCATGCCCCTGGAGCGGGCGGTGGCGGCGGTGTGCTACCGGGCGGACTTCTCCGTGGCAGAGCTGCTGTACGCCATAGCGGCGGGAGTTATCCTGCTGTGGATGGGGGCCGCCGTCCGGCGGCTGATCACGGAAAAGGGCCGCCGGGGGCGGATCGTGTACCGGTTCGTGCTGACGGTGGTGTGCACCGTGCTGACGGTGTACGCCGGGTTCAGCCTGCTGTGGGGCGTCAACTACTACGCCGAGTCCTTTCAGGAGCAGTCCGGCGTATATGCCCGGGAGTCCACCCCGGAGGAGCTGGCCCGGGTGACGGAGTATTTCGCCCGGCAGCTGGCCGGCTGCGCGGACCAGGTGCAGCGGGACGAAAACGGCCTCTTTGCCGAAAGCCGGGCGGACATCTTCGCCCACAGCGTGCGGGTGTTCGACGGGATATACGACGAGTTTCCGTGCCTGGTGATGGAGGACCGGGTGCCCAAGGGGGTGCGGTTTTCCACGGCCCTCAGCGCCATGGACTTCACGGGATTTTACTTCCCCTTTACCGGGGAGGCCAACCTGAACATCGACAGCCCCGCCTGCTATCTGCCCAGCACCATTGCCCATGAGATGGCCCATCAGCGGGGCATCGCCTCGGAGCAGGAGTGCAATTTCATCGCCATTGCCGCCTCCACCACGGCGCAAAGCCCGGCGTATCGCTACTCCGGGTGGCTGATGGGGTTCACCTACCTCTCCAACGCCCTGTACCGGGCGGATCAGGAGGCCTGGAAGCAGGTGCGGGTGCTGCTGCCGGACACGGTGGTGGCGGACCTGCGGGACAACTCCGCCTATTGGGCGGAATTTGAGGGTCCGGTAAACGACGCGGCCCAGAAGGTGTACGACTCCTTCCTGAAAAGCAGCGGCGAGTCCCGGGGGACCCAGAGCTACGGCACCGTGGTGGATATGCTGATGGCGTATTATGGATAAGTCAAAAAAGGCGCTGCCCTTTTAGTGACGGGGACTGTTCCGGTGGGACGGTCCCCGTTTTTTTGACGAAAATGCCAATTTCCTGGTGACAACCCGCCGCCTATCCCGTATAATAGACCCCACAGGCCCTCCGGGGCCTGGATAGGGAAATATAGGGAAAACGGAAGGAGAAGCCACATGACAGACATTCAGATCGCCCAGCAGGCCGCGCCCCTGCCCATCGGCGATATTGCCGCCGCCTGCGGCATCGACCCCCAGTATCTGGAGCAGTACGGCCGGTATAAGGCCAAGATCGACTACCGCCTGCTGCGGGACCGGGCGGACCGGCCCGACGGCAAGCTGATCCTGGTCACCGCCATCACCCCAACCCCCGCCGGGGAGGGGAAAACCACCACCACCGTGGGCCTTACCGACGGCCTGCGGAAAATCGGCAAAAACGCCGTGGCCGCCCTGCGGGAGCCGTCCCTGGGGCCGGTGTTCGGCGTGAAGGGCGGCGCCGCCGGAGGCGGCTATGCCCAGGTGATCCCCATGGAGGACATCAACCTCCACTTCACCGGGGATTTCCACGCCATCGGGGCGGCCAACAACCTGCTGGCCGCTCTGCTGGACAACCACATCCAGCAGGGCAACGCCCTGGGCATCGACTGCAAGCAGATCGTGTGGAAGCGCTGCGTGGACATGAACGACCGCCAGCTCCGCCACGTTATCGACGGCCTGGGAGGCAAAATGCAGGGCGTCCCCCGGGAGGACGGGTTCGACATCACCGTGGCCAGCGAGGTCATGGCCGTGCTGTGCCTGGCCAGCGATATTCCGGATCTGAAAGCCCGGCTGGGCCGGATGATCGTGGCCTATACCTATGACGGGCGGCCGGTGACGGCTCACGATCTCAAGGCGGAGGGGGCCATGACGGCCCTGCTGAAGGATGCGCTGAAGCCCAACCTGGTGCAGACGCTGGAGCACTCCCCTGCCCTGATCCACGGCGGGCCCTTTGCCAACATCGCCCACGGGTGCAACAGCGTCACCGCCACCCGGATGGCCCTGAAATTGGGGGACTATGCCGTTACCGAGGCGGGCTTTGCCGCCGACCTGGGGGCGGAGAAGTTTTTCGACATCAAGTGCCGCCTGTCCGGTCTGCGGCCCTCCGCCGTGGTGATCGTGGCCACGGTGCGGGCGCTGAAATACCACGGCGGCGTGCCCAAGGCGGAGCTGAACCGGGAGAACCTGTCCGCCCTGGAAAAGGGTCTGCCCAACCTGCTGCACCATGTGGGCACCATCCGCAACACCTTCCACCTGCCCTGCGTGGTGGCCGTCAACGCCTTCCCCACGGACACGGCGGAGGAGCTTCGGCTGGTGCAGGAGCGGTGCCGGGAGCTGGGAGTCAACGCCGTGCTGTCGGAGGTCTGGGCCAAGGGCGGCGAGGGAGGCCGGGACCTGGCCCGGGAGGTGGTGCGCCTGTGCGATCAGCCCCGGCTGGAGGAGTTCACCTTCGCCTATCCCGACAACACCTCCCTGATCTATAAGCTCAACTCCATTGTGGGCCGGGTGTACGGCGGCAGTCAGGCGGTGCTGACCCCCGCCGCCCAGAAGCAGCTGAAGCGGCTGACGGAGCTGGGCTTCGGCGACCTGCCGGTGTGCATGGCCAAGACCCAGTATTCCCTGTCCGACGACCCGGCCCTGCCGGGGGCCCCCAGGGACTTCACCGTCACCGTCCGCAGTCTGAAGGTCAGCGCCGGAGCGGGGTTCATCGTGGCCTATACCGGGGACATCATGACCATGCCGGGCCTGCCCCGGGTCCCGGCGGCGGAGAACATCGACGTGGACGAAAACGGCGTCATCACCGGGCTGTTCTGAGAGGATACATGTAGAAGAAAGCGCACCCCCGGCGGAATCCCGCCGGGGGTGCGTGTTGTTTTCAGGTGTTCCGGAGGTCTGCCGCCCGGCGGAGATCGTCGATCAGCAGCAGGACATGGCCTGCCGCCTCCTCGGAAAGTCCGCTCAGGTCCGCGCACAGAGAGGTCTCCCGGCCCAGCAGATAGTCCGTGGATACCGAAAACAGCTGGGCAAGCCGCAAAAGCATCTCTATGGATGGCTGAATGTTGTCATTTTCCCAGTTGGACACCGCCTGCTTGGATACGCCCAGGCGCTTGGCCAGGGTCACCTGGCTATAGCCCTGGGCCACGCGAAGCTCGCGGATGCGTTGGCTCAGCATAGACTTCCTCCCGTCAGCAACTGTAATATCCATTATTAAAATACTATTATCAACAAACACTTGACATATGTAAAATACTATGGTATTTTAATAATAGACAATAACAGAGAGGAGATCGATTCCCATGGCATATACCTTGCGTCCCGGTCAACCATACGCAGATCAAGGCATCCGCATCAGCAACGGACAGGGCGCCGCTCTGCTCAGCAGCATCCAGCGTGAACTGGAGAATAAAATCCGGCAGCGCGGCTTCCCGGCCGTCGTCACCATGGACGAGGTCAAGAGCGGCACGGGCCTGTTCGCCCAGAAGCTGCCTATGCTGGTGATCCGGCATCCCAATCCCCCCTTCAAATATCGCGAGGTCGGCGTCATTGTCAACGGCAACACAGTCACCTTCCCCCTCTGGGGCCGGGACGTGCAGAAGGATCGTCAAATGAGCCAGCGCAGAGCCGGACTGATTGGCGGACTGCTTATCCCCGGGCGGAATGAGTTCCAGGCCCAGGAGGAAGAGGGCTGGATTCAGGACGTTGTGGACATGATCAACGAAGGGTTCGAGCGCACGTAAGGCACGAAGGAGGTTCACTATGGAAAAATGTGCGAACTGCCGGTTCTATCAGCCGCGCGACGGCTACTGCACCCTGCGGGACTGCGAAACCGGCTGGAACAGCTGCTGTTCCGACTTTGAAGAGGACTGAGAGGAGAGATCTGCTATGAGACGTTGCCCGGAATGCAGAAGCTTCGGCATAATCGACTGCCCCGTCTGTCGCGGCACCGGCCGGGATCCCCGGAACGAGGACATCGACTGCACCTACTGCCGCGGCACAACCACCATCAAGTGCAACATCTGCGGCGGCACGGGATGGCTGGACGATGACGACGATTATCGTGCCTGAGCCAACAAGCATAAGCGAACAAAAATCGCACCCCCGGCGGAATCCGCCGGGGGTGCGTGTTGTTTTCAATTTTCAGGCGTTTTCCGCGATGTAGCGGGCCACATACACGCCGCTGGCGCTGGCGTGGGACAGGGAGTGGGTCACGCCGCTGCCGTCGCCGATGACGAACAGGCCCGGGTGGCAGGTCTGGAGGTTCTTGTCCAGCTGGACCTCCATGTTATAGAACTTCACCTCCACGCCATAGAGCAGGGTGTCGTCGTTGGCGGTGCCGGGGGCGATCTTGTCCAGGGCGTAGATCATCTCGATGATGCCGTCCAGGATGCGCTTGGGCATCACCAGGCTCAGGTCGCCGGGGGTGGCGGACAGGGTGGGGGTCACGAAGCTCTCCTCGATGCGCTTGGGGGTGGACCGCTGGCCCCGGATCAGGTCGCCGAAGCGCTGGATGATGACGCCGCCGCCCAGCATGTTGGACAGCCGGGCGATGCTCTCGCCGTAGCCGTTGGAATCCTTGAAGGGCTCGGAGAAGTGCTTGGCCACCAGCAGGGCGAAGTTGGTGTTCTCGGTGTGCATGGCCGGGTCCTCATAGCTGTGGCCGTTGACGGTGACGATGCCGTTGGTGTTCTCGTTGACCACCGCGCCCTTGGGGTTCATGCAGAAGGTGCGCACCCGGTCCTGGAACTTCTCGGTGCGGTAGACGATCTTGCTTTCATACAGCTCGTCGGTCAGGTGGGCGAACACCTCATAGGGCAGCTCCACCCGGACACCGATGTCCACCCGGTTGGACCTGGTGGCGATGTCCAGCTCCCGGCACACCTGCTCCATCCACTTGCTGCCGCTGCGGCCCACGGAGATGACGCAGTAGCGGCCGTCGTAGCTGCCCTTGTCCGTCACCACCCGGTAGCCGCCGTCGGTGCGCTCCACGGACTGCACCGGCGTGTCGAAGTAGATATCCATCCTGTCCTTCAGCCGGTTATACAGGTGCTCCAGCACCACCAGGTTCTTATCCGTGCCCAGGTGGCGGACAGAGGCGTCCAGCAGGTGCAGGTCGTTCTCCAGGCACAGCTTCTTGATGGGGGTTGCGCCGGTGGAGTACAGGTGGGTCCCCTCGCCGCCGTTTGCCACGTTGATTTCGTCCACATATTCCATCAGCTCCAGGGCCTGCTTTTTGCCGATGTATTCGTGCAGGGTGCCGCCGAACTGGTTGGTGATGTTGTATTTGCCGTCGGAAAAGGCCCCGGCCCCGCCGAAGCCGTTCATAATGGCGCAGGTGGGGCACTTGACGCAGGACTTCACCTTCACGCCGTCAATGGGACAGTGCCGCCGGGCCAGGGCGTGGCCCGCCTCAAACAGGGCGATCTTCAGGTCCGGCCGCTTCTCCAGCAGCTCATAGGCGGAATAAATTCCGCCGGGGCCTCCGCCCACGATCAGCACATCATACTGCATAGTCATTTCCTCCTGATTCACATAGTTATACATATATAGTATACCACCAGCCGCCCGGTGAAACAAACAACTTTTCCTTATGTCTGCCATTTCCTTGTATCTTACCCCCCGTTATGGTACAATAACCCCAAAACGTATAAGGAGGGGCCGCCTATGAGCCGCGCCGATGAAATATTTCAGCAGAACTGCCGGGACATCCTGGAAAACGGGGTGTGGGACACAGACCAGAACGTCCGCCCCCACTGGGAGGACGGTACTCCGGCCCACACGGTGAAGAAATTCGGCATCATCAACCGCTATGACCTGCGGCAGGAGTTTCCCATTCTCACCATCCGCCGCACCTATTTCAAAACCTGCATCGACGAGCTTCTGTGGATCTGGCAGAAGAAGTCCAACAACATCCACGACCTCCGGGGCCATATCTGGGACAGCTGGGCCGACGAAAACGGCTCCATCGGCAAAGCCTACGGCTATCAGCTGGGGGTGAAGCACCAATACCCGGAGGGGGCGTTTGACCAGGTGGACCGGGTGCTGTATGACCTGCGGCACAACCCCGCCTCCCGGCGGATCATGACCAATCTGTATAACTTCCAGGACCTGCACGAGATGGCCCTGTACCCCTGCGCCTATTCCGTGACCTTCAACGTGTCGGGCCGGACCCTGAACGCCATTCTGAACCAGCGCAGCCAGGATATGCTGACGGCCAACAACTGGAACGTGGCCCAGTATGCCGTGCTGGTGCATATGATGGCCCAGGCCTCCGGCCTGGAGGCCGGGGAGCTGGTCCACGTCATCGCCGACGCCCACATCTATGACCGGCACGTCCCCCTGGTGCGGCAGCTGCTGGAGCGGCAGGGCCGCCCGGCCCCGGCCTTTGTCATGGACCCGGAGGTGACGGATTTCTATCGCTTCACCAGGGACAGCTTCCGGCTGGAGGGGTACGATCCCCTGCCCTTTGACGAAAAGATCCCCGTGGCCATATGACGGCCCGCGTTTTTCTTGACCGGAAATCCCCGGTGGGGTATAATAAACTTTGTTAAAAAAGGCTTTGCCTTTTTTAACAAAGTTTGCAGTCTGCCGCGGGCGGCAAACTCTGCGAGGCTTTAATAAGAACGACAGTCTCTTAAATTTCTGAACCCGGAGGCGATGGGATGAAAAAAATCGTTCACAAACCGGCTGCGCCGCTGTATGCGGCGGCGGCCGCATGGGTGCTGTATGCCCTGCTGTTCCCCCTGTACCGGCCGGGGCACTTTGTCATAGCCCTGGCGGCCTCCGCCGCGGTGTACGGCATCGCCCGGCTGTTCTGCAAGGATATTGTGGAGGAGGTGCCCCAGGAGCCGGAAACCACCGGCAACCAGGAGCTGGACCAGATGATCGCCCAGGGCCAGGGGGCTCTGGACGAAATGCGCCGCCTGAACGACAGCATCCAGGATGCGGCCATCAGTGCCCAGATTGAGCGGCTTTCCCAGGTGTCCGACAAGATTTTTCAGCAGGTGCAGAAGAATCCCTCCCAGCTGCCCCAGATCCGCAAGTTCATGAGCTACTACCTGCCCACCACCCTGAAGCTGCTGCGGGCCTATGACGACATGAGCCGCCAGGGCGTCCAGGGGGAGAACATCACCGGCACCATGGAGCGGGTGCGGGGCATGATGAGCACCATCGTCACCGCCTTCGAGCGGCAGCTGGACAGCCTGTTCGGCGACCAGGCCCTGGATATCTCCACGGATATCACAGTGCTGGACAACATGATGGCCCGGGAGGGCCTCAGCGACGACCCCATCCACCGCACCCAGGCAAAGCCTGACGACGGCCCCCAGGACGACGGGATCCAATTGGAGCTTTAAGACACCATTACTCATAAAGGAAGGACGATTACCATGACCGATAACATGACCCCCCAGCTGACCCTGGACCCCACCGCCGCTGCCGCCGAGGCAGTGCCCACTCTGACCCTGACTCCGGAAGCCCCGGAGGCCCCCCAGGTGGAGGAGGAAAAGAAAATTGAGCCCGTGGAGATGGACGAAAAGCTGCTGACCGACGCGGAAAAGAAGGCGGTGGAGGATTTCTCCCGCAAGATCGACATCCGGGACACCAACATGATTTTGCAGTACGGCGCGGCGGCCCAGAAGAGCGTGGCGGGCTTCTCCGAAAACGCCCTGAACAGCGTCCGCAACAAGGACCTGGGCGAGATCGGCAAGGACCTGAGCCAGCTGGTGGTGGAGCTGAAGGGCTTCGGCGAGGAGGAGGAAAAGAAGGGCCTGGCGGGCCTGTTCAGAAGGACCGGCAACCGGCTGGAGACCATGAAGGCCCAGTACGGCAAGGTGGAGGCCAACGTGGACAAAATCGCCCAGAGCCTGGAGCAGCACCAGATCACCCTGCTGAAGGATGTGGCCATGTTTGACCAGATGTATGAGCTGAACCTGAAGTATTACAAGGAACTGACCATGTACATTCTGGCCGGGAAGAAGCGGCTGGCGGAGGTGCGGTCCACGGAGCTGGAGGAGCTGCGCAAAAAGGCGGAGCAGACGGGTCTTGCCGAGGACGCCCAGGCCTACAACGACCTGGTGAACCTGTGCAACCGGTTTGAAAAGAAGCTCCACGACCTGGAGCTGACCCGGATGGTGTCCGTGCAGATGGGGCCCCAGACCCGCCTGCTGCAGAACAATGACACCCAGATGATCGAGAAGATCCAGTCCTCCCTGGTGAACACCATTCCCCTGTGGAAGAGCCAGATGGTGCTGGCCCTGGGCATGGAGCACAGCCGTCAGGCCACCGCCGCCCAGAACGCCGTCACCGAGATGACCAACCAGCTCCTGCGCAAGAACGCCGACACCCTGAAGATGGGCACCATCGCCACCGCCAAGGAGGCCGAGCGCTCCATCGTGGATATCGAGACCCTGCAGCACACCAACCAGCAGCTGATCTCCACCCTGGACGAGGTGATGAACATCCAGAAGGAGGGGGCCGAGAAGCGCAAGGCCGCCGAGGTGGAGCTGGGCCGCATCGAGGGCGAGCTGAAGCAGAAGCTCCTGGAGCTCCGGGGCTGATGCCCGCACACAGACTTTCCCCGAAAGGACCGGTGGCGTCACCATGAAATTCTATCAAAAACGGGGCTTTGCGCTGGTGGTGCTGATCCTGGCCATCATCGGCTCCGGCGTTTACGGCATCAGCAAAAAGCCCGCCGCCCTGCCGGAGGTGTCCTATTACAACTGGATCTGCGACGAGGCGGGCCTGCTGGACCAGGAGACCCGGCAGACCATCCAGGACTATAACACCGCCTGGAACAAGCAATATTACGCCGTGGTGGCGGTGGCCGCCGTGGACGATATCCGGGGCTGGTCCAGCGAGGACTATGCCCGGGAGCTGGGGGCCAGGTGGGGCCTGGGAGCCAACGATATGCTCCTGCTACTGGTAAAGGGCGGCGATTGGTACGTTGCCTGCGGCGACGACTTAGCCGACCAAATGACCGACACCCAGCAGACCCGGCTGAAAACCGCCCTGGACACCCCCTACTATGCCGGGGATTATTCCCAGGCAGCGGTGGATTTCTTCCGCCAGTCCGACGTGGTCCTGGCCCAGACCCTGGGCCGCTCAAGTACCGGCGGTCAGTCCCCGGCTCCGGGCCAGCGCTGGCAGGAGCCTGCCGGCGCCTCCGGCGTCAGCATCGCCGGTGTGGTGCTGCTGATCATGTGCATATTCGTGGTTTGGGCGCTGCTGGACCGTATGCGCTACAACCGCTATCGCCGGCGTCCGGCTATGATGGGCGGGCCGGTGTACTATCCCATTTTCTGGGGCCGCAGGCCCCGGGCGCCCCGGCCGCCCCGTCCCCCTCGGGGTCCCGGCGGTCCCATGGGTGGACCCATGGGCGGCGGTCCCCGTCCGCCTCGGCCCACACCGCCCCGTCCGCCCCGGTCTAACGGGCCCCGGCCCGGCGGCAGCTTCGGCGGCGGGTCCAGGTCCGGGGGCTTCGGCAATCGCGGCGGCTTTGGCGGCGGCGGACGCTCCTCCGGCGGCAGCCGGGGCGGCGGCTTCGGCGGCAAGGGCGGCTTCGGCGGCGGACGCCGCTGAGATCCATCCCCGACAATCCAATAAAAATCGCACCTCAGGGGTCCCGGATATCCGGGACCCCTGAGGTGCTTAAAGGAAGAAAGATGAAAGAAGAAAGAGAGAGTAAAAGGGAAATGCGAAATATATCCAGTGATGCTTCCGAAGAAGCCGTCACGCTGCCTTAATTACCCCGGCCGCCGTTGCCCCGGCCGAAGAAGTAGTCATACAGGTCGCCGTAGGAATCCTGCTGACCCTGGTTCTGGTTGGAGGAATCGTCCTCGGTGCCGGTGGTCTGAGGCTGCTCGTCGAAGGTCAGGCTCAGGGTGATCTCCTGGCCGCCGCGCCACACGGTAAGGGTGACGGTGTCGCCGGCCTTATAGCTCTTCTTGGCCATGGACAGGTCGCTCATGGAGGTGATCTCCGTGTCGTTGAGCTTGGTGATGACGTCGCCCAGCTGCAGGCCCGCCTTTTCACCGGCGCCGCCCTTTTCCACGGCGTAGACGAACACGCCCTTGGTCACGTTGATGTTGTACTGGGCAGCCATCTGCTCGGTCATACTGCCGGCCTTGATGGCCATGTAGGCCTTATCGGTGACCTGGCCGTTTTCCATGATGTCGGTGATGATGGTCTGGACATCGCTGATGGGGATGGCAAAGCCGATGCCCTCCACCGTGGTGTTGGAATAGCTGGAATACTTGGCGGACACAATGCCCACTACCTCGCCGTACAGGTTCATCAGGGGGCCGCCGGAGTTGCCGGGATTGATGGAGGCGTCCACCTGGATCATGTTGAAGGGGGTGCCGTCCACGTTGATAGCCCGGTCGCAGCAGGACACGATGCCCTGGCTCATGGAGAAGGTCAGCTCGCCCAGGGGATTGCCGATGGCCATCACCGTGTCGCCCACGTTGACGTCGGCGCTCTTGCCCAGGGTCACGGCCTGGAGGCCGGTGGCCTCGATCTTCAGCACGGCCACATCATAGTCACTGTCGCCGCCCACTACAGTGGCGGGATAGGTATCGCCGTTATACAGGGTGACGTTGATGCTGCTGGCGCCGGACACCACATGCTGGTTGGTAACGATATAGCCGTCCTGGGTGATGACGAAGCCGCTGCCGGAGGAGGCGGACTCCACCTTCTGGCCGAAGATGTTGGTGGACACGGCGGAGTTGATGGACACCACGCTGTTCACCGTGGAGGCGTACACCTCGGCGGGGGTCATCAGGGTCTGGCCGTCCACGGATTTGACGCTGACGGCGGAAGCCGTGCGGCCGGACTCCTGAATGGTGGCCTTGCCGCCCCGGCGGGCCAGGGACGCGCCGCCGAAGCCGCACAGGCCGCCCACCAGGGCGCAGCACAGAACCAGAGCCGTGACCTTGGTGCCGGTCTTTTTCCAGAAGGAGCCCTTTTCCGGCTTGGGGGGCTGGGGGTCATCCTGGCAGGCGCCGGTGGTGTAGGCCACAGGCTCCTCCGGGGAGACCGGATCCTCCGGCCGGGACGCCGGCTGCCAGCTGGTCTGGCTGGGGTCGGGCTGTCCGGGCTGGGGCTCCCGGTCCTTGGAATAACTGTAGTGATACAGGCTGTTTTCATCGTTGAAAGCGCCCTGATTGTTCTCGTCGTTGACACCGTTATACATAACTGCGAACCTCCTATTGTCGGGCGGGGCGGAATGTGGTATGATGTGGTATCATGCTCCGCCGCCGCTGTGGTTTTCCTTTCGATGGTTTATAGTATACGCGGAAACCTTAAGCGAAGCTTTAAGAAACGGCGGAAAAATTTGAACATTCTATGAAGAAAGGGGGCGGAAGCCCATGGTCAGGATCGAGGGGCTGAAGCTGGCTCCGGGGCAGGATGAGCAGCTGCTGCGGGGCAAGGCCGCCCGGCTGCTGCGGGTGCCGGAGGGGGACATTCTGTCCCTTCAGGTGCTGCGCCGGGCCATCGACGCCCGGGAGGAGCTGCACTTTGTCTATACGGCGGCGGTGACCCTGCGGCAGGAGAAGGCCGTACTGCGGCGGATCCGGGACCGGCGGGTAACGCCGTATACGCCGGAGGTATACCGGCTGCCGGAGGCCCTGGCGGCCCCCGAGACGCCGCCGGTGGTCATCGGGGCCGGGCCGGGGGGCCTGTTCGCGGCCCTTGTTCTGGCCCGGTGCGGCCTGCGGCCCATCGTGCTGGAGCGGGGACAGGACGCCGTGACCCGGCAGCGGGACGTGACGTCCTTCTGGCGCACCGGGGTGCTGGATCCGGAGTCCAACGTACAGTTCGGCGAGGGCGGCGCCGGGGCCTTTTCCGACGGGAAGCTGAACACCGGCACCCGGGACATCCGGCACCGGTGGATCCTGGAGCAGCTGGCGGCCTGCGGGGCGCCGGAGAGCATCCTCACGGACGCCAAGCCCCATGTGGGCACGGATATGCTCCATGTGACCCTGGTGAACCTGCGGCGGCAGCTGCTGGACCTGGGGGCCCAGGTGCGGTTCGGCCACCGGGTCACCGGACTGCGGGTCCGGGACGGAGCCTTGGAGGGGCTGGAGGTGTCGTCGCCGGAGGGGAGCTATGTGCTGCCGGCCAGGCAGGCGGTGCTGGCCCTGGGCCACAGCGCCCGGGATACCTTTGAAATGCTCCACGCCGCCGGGGTGCGGATGGAGCAGAAGCCCTTTGCTGTGGGGGTGCGCATCGAGCACCGGCAGGCGGATATGGACGCGGCGCAGTACCGGACGTTTGCCGGGCACCCGTGCCTGCCCGCCGCCGGCTATAAGCTGTCGTGCCACCCGGAAAACGGGCGCAGCGCCTTCTCCTTCTGCGTCTGCCCCGGGGGGCAGGTGGTGGCCGCCGCGTCGGAGGAGGGCCGGGTGGTGACCAACGGCATGAGCGAATATGCCCGGGACCGGGAGAACATCAACGGCGGCCTGCTGGTGAACGTGACCCCGGCGGACTTCGGCAGCAGCCATCCCCTGGCGGGCATCGCCTTCCAGCGGCGGCTGGAGGAGGCGGCCTTCCGCCTGGGCGGCGGAGGCTATGCGGCTCCCTGCCAGCGGGTGGAGGATTTTCTGGCCGGGCGGCCCTCCACGGGGCCGGGACGGGTGATCCCCAGCTATCGGCCCGGGGTCCGGTGGACGGACCTGCGGCAGTGTCTGCCGGAGTTCGTGTGGGAAACCCTGGCCCTGGCGCTGCCGATGCTGGACGGAAAGGTCCGGGGCTATGCCCAGGGGGACGCCGTGCTGACGGCAGTGGAGACCCGGTCGTCGTCGCCGGTGCGGATCATACGAGACAACAGCGGTCAGTGCAATGTCCGGGGGCTGTACCCCTGCGGCGAGGGGGCGGGCTATGCCGGAGGCATCCTGTCCGCTGCCGCCGACGGCATGCGCTGCGCAGAAAAAATATGGGAGGTATACGGTAAATGAGAAAAATCGCGGTGATGGAGGACTTCCTGACGCCGGAGCACCGGAAAAGGGTGCTGGCAGCGGCGGAAAAGCACGGCTTTGCGGTGGACTTTTACGGGCGGGGCAAGGCTCCGGCAGAGGGGCTGGACCAGTATGAGATCATCTACGGATGGTGCGAGCCCGGAGACCTGAAGCGGGCCACGGCGCTCAAGTGGTACTGCTGCGGCTTCGCCGGGGTGGACCAGCTGTCCGACGACAGCCTGTATGCCAGCCCCGACGTGGTGCTGTCCAACTCCTCCGGAGCCTACGGCCTCACCATCAGCGAGCACATCCTCATGGTGACGCTGATGCTGCTGCGGCGGATGCCGGAGTTCCAGGACATCGTCCGGCGGCGGGAATGGGTGTCGGAGCTGCCTATGCGGTCCATTTACGGCAGCCGCATCACGGTGCTGGGGGCCGGGGACATCGGCACCAACTTCGCCCGGCGGGCCAAGGCCCTGGGAGCGGGACACATCTGCGGCGTGTCCCGCAGCGGCCGGAACCCGGACCCCGCCTATGACCGGATGCTGCCCCAGGAGCAGCTGGACCAGGTGCTGCCGGAGACGGAGATCCTGGTGATGGCTCTGCCGTCGGTGGCGGACACCGTAGGCATCCTCAGCCGGGAGCGCATTGCCCTGCTGCCCCGGGACGCCATTGTGGTGAACGTGGGCCGGGGCACCGCCATCGACCAGGAGGCCCTGATGGAGGCCCTGAACGCCGGGCGCATCGCCGGGGCGGCCCTGGACGTGGTGGTGCCGGAGCCGCTGCCCAGGGAGCACCCCCTGTGGAGTACCCGGAACCTGCTGCTGACGCCCCACATTTCGGGGAATATGTCCTTGGGCTACACCTGCGACATCAACGTGGACATGTTCTGCCGGGATCTGGAAAACTACGCCGCCGGCCGTCCCCTGGAGCACCGGGTGGACCGGAAGCGGGGCTATTAAAAGCTTGTCCAAAAAGGCTTGCGAGCTGAGCAGGGCCGCCCTCCCGGGCGGCCCTGCTGCTTTATATTACTGCTTTGGCGCCTGCTTCATGGACAGGCTGATGCGGCGCTTCTTTTCGTCCACCTCCAGGACCGTCACCTTTACCACGTCTCCCACGGACACCACCTCCGACGGGTGGCGGATGAACTTATTGCAGACTTGGGAGATGTGGACCAGGCCGTCCTGGTGGACGCCGATGTCCACGAACACGCCGAAATCCACCACATTGCGGACGGTGCCCGTCAGCACCATGCCGGGGGCCAGGTCCTTGATCTCCAGCACGTCCGTCCGGAGGATGGGGGCAGGCAGGTCGTCCCGGACGTCCCGGCCCGGCTTGGCCAGCTCCGCCGCCACGTCCTGCAGGGTGGGAACGCCTACGTTCAGCCGGGCGGCGGTCTCCTCCCAGCCCAGGGCCTTCACCTTCTGGGGCAGGTCCGCCAGCCTCCCGGCGGCCACGTCGGCCAGGGTATAGCCGCACAGGGCCAGCAGTCCCTCCGCAGCGGCGTAGCTCTCCGGATGGACGCCGGTGTTGTCCAGCACAGACTTGCTCTCCGGCACCCGCAGGAAGCCCGCCGACTGCTGGAAGGCCTTGGGCCCCAGCTTGGGCACCTTCAGAAGCTGACGGCGGCCGGTGAAGGCGCCGTTTTCCTCCCGGTATTTCACGATATTTTTGGCGGTGGCGGCGTTCAGGCCGGACACCCGGCCCAGCAGGCTGGCGGAGGCGGTGTTCACGTCCACGCCCACGGCGTTGACGCAGTCCTCCACCACCCCGGACAGCGTCTCGTCCAGCCGCTTCTGGGGCATATCGTGCTGATACTGGCCCACGCCGATGGCCTTGGGGTCGATCTTCACCAGCTCGGCCAGGGGGTCCTGCATCCGCCGGGCGATGGACACGGCGCTGCGCAGGTTCACGTCATACTCCGGGAACTCCTCCGCCGCCAGCTTGCTGGCGGAGTATACGGAGGCCCCGGCCTCGTTGACCATCATATAGCTGACGCCGCCTCCCAGGGCCCGGATCATCTCCACCGCCATCTGCTCGGTCTCCCGGCTGGCGGTGCCGTTGCCGATGGCGATGTGGGTGACGCCGTGGCGGCGGACCAGACGGGACAGCCGGTCGATGGCCTCCTGCTTCTGGCGGGGGCCGTAGGTGGGGTACACCACGGCGGTGTCCAGCACCCGGCCGGTGCCGTCGATGACCGCCACCTTGCAGCCGTGGGCATAGCCGGGGTCCAGGCCCATGGTGACGTGGCCCTTTACCGGGGGCTGCATCAGCAGGGGCTTCAGGTTCAGGCCGAAGTTGGCGATGGCCCCCTCGCAGGCGGAGGCGGTGAGATCGGACCGGGCCTCCCGCTCCAGGGAGGGATAGATCAGCCGGTCATAGGCATCCTCACAGGCGGCCTTGATAAACTCCATAGCCCGGGACCCGGGTCGCACCACCGCCCGGCGCAGAGTCATCAGACCCAGCTCCCGGTCCAGCAGCACGGTGACGGAGAGGACGCCCTCCTTTTCGCCCCGGTTGATGGCCAGGACCTGGTGCCCGGCCAGCTTGGCGATGGGCTGGTCAAAGTCGTAATACAGCCGGTAAACGGTGTCCTCCTCCGTGGCGGCCAGACTCCGCAGATGTCCCTGCCGGCGCAGCAGCTCCCGCAGGGTCTTGCGGATGGCGGCATCGTCCGACAGCAGCTCTGCTACGATGTCGTTGGCCCCCTGGAGGGCGTCGGCCAGAGTCTCCACCCCCTTCTCCGGGTCCACATAGTCCCGGGCGGCCTCTTCCGGAGCCGGGCAGTCCCGGCCCTGGTCCAGCAGCAGAAGGGCCAGGGGCTCCAGGCCCTTCTCCCGGGCCACCGTGGCCCGGGTGCGGCGCTTCTGCTTATAGGGGCGGTACAGGTCCTCCACCTCCGCCAGGGTGGCGGCGCTGTCGATGGCGGCGGACAGCTCGTCGGTGAGCTTCCCCTGGCCGTCGATGGCGTTTTTCACCTCCTGGCGGCGCTGGTCCAGGTTCCGCAGATAGCTCAGCCGGTCCTCCAGGGTCCGCAGGGCGGTGTCGTCCATGCTGCCGTGCAGCTCCTTGCGGTAGCGGGCGATGAAGGGGATGGTATTGCCCTGGTCCAGCAGGTCGATGACGTTCTGCACATGGGCCAGGGGCTTGTCCAGCTCCCGGGCCAGAATTTCAGCAATGGTGGGCATAAAGTACTCCTTTCTTCCGGGGAAAAACCGGGACGGAGCCTGTCCGTCCCGGTTTTTTCACTTGTGATACAGGCGCTTGATCTCGTACCGGGGCTGGCAGCTGACGTGGATGCCCAGGCGCTTATAGAGCTTCTCGTCCTCCTCGGAGATAATGACGGAGAAGTGGGCGTCGCAGCCCCGGAGGTCGTCCAGCTTCTTCAGCACCCGCTCCGCCAGGGGGTTGGTGACGGCGGAGATGGACAGGGCGATGAGCACCTCGTCGGAGTGCAGCCGGGGGTTCCGGTGGCCCAGGTGGGAAATCTTCATGTCGCTGATGGGGGCGATGATGGACGACGGCAGCAGGTCCAGTTCCTTGTCGATGCCCGCCAGGGCCTTGATGGCGTTCAGCAGCAGCGCCGCCGAGGGTCCCAGCAGGGAGCTGTTCTTTCCGGTGACCACCCGGCCGTCCGGCAGGACCATGGCCCCGGCGGGGGCGGCGGTCTCCTCCGCCTTTTTCAGGCAGGCCGCCACGGCGGGACAAATATCCGGCGTGACACCGGCCTGCTGCATGATGATCTCCAGCTTGCGCACCACATCGTCGTCGCACTTGCCCCGGACCCGGTCCACCATCCCGGCATAGTACCGGCGGAGGATCTCCATCCGGGAGGCCTCCTGGCATACCGCATCGTCCACAATGGCGAAGCCCGCCATGTTCACGCCCATGTCCGTGGGGGACTGATAGGGGGACGTGCCCTGAATCCGCTGGAACATGGCGTTGAGCACCGGGAAAATCTCCACATCCCGGTTGTAGTTCACGGTGGTCTTGCCGTAGGCCTCCAGGTGGAAGGGGTCGATCATGTTCACGTCGTTCAGGTCCGCCGTGGCCGCCTCATAGGCCAGGTTCACCGGGTGCTTCAGCGGCAGGTTCCAGATGGGGAAGGTCTCATACTTGGCGTAGCCCGCCCGGACGCCCCGCTTGTTCTCGTGATACAACTGGCTCAGGCAGGTGGCCATTTTGCCGCTGCCGGGGCCGGGGGCCGTCACCACCACGATGGGGCGGGTGGTTTCGATATAGTCGTTTTTGCCCAGGCCGTCGTCGGACACGATGTGGGCCACGTCCGAGGGGTATCCGGCAATGGGATAGTGGCGATAGCTCCGGACGCCCAGAGCCGTCAGCCGCTTGATGAAGGCGTCCGCCGCCGGCTGCCCGGCGTACTGGGTGATGACCACGGAGCCCACATAGAACCCCAGGCCCCGGAACACGTCCATCAGCCGCAGCACGTCCTCGTCATAGCCGATGCCCAGGTCGCCGCGGATCTTCTTCTTTTCGATGTCTCCGGCGCAGATGGCCACCACGATCTCCACCTCGTCCCGGATGGAGGCCAGCATCCGGATCTTGCTGTCCGGCTGGAACCCCGGCAGCACCCGGGAGGCGTGGTAATCGTCGAACAGCTTGCCGCCGAACTCGATATACAGCTTGTCGCCGAATTGCTCCCGCCGGGCCCGGATGTGCTGGGCCTGGAGGGCCAGGTATTTGTCGTTATCAAAACCGATTTTCATATGTGCTCCCTCTTTCCGGTAATTGCTTTAACCTAACTATTATACACGACCGTGCCCGGAGAGAAAAGGCCTTTTTGCATTTTCCCCTCCGGCAAATTTGCCGGTTTTCGGGGCGGGATTTTGGGCGAAACGCGCCGTTGCGTTTTGCCCCCGGCGGGGGTATACTAAAAGGTACACCACATATGCAGGAGGATGCACACCATGCGCTTTCAGGTTTTGCTGAAAAAGGAAAACGTTCCGGGGACCAATTTCTTCCCCTTTTTCGAGACCGACGACATCCAGGAGGCCAAGGACTTCGCCATGCGGCTGGCCTTTGAGGAGTTCAACCTGGTGAAGGTCATGGACACCAAGCGCCAGGAGCTGGTGCGGGACTTTGACGCCGCCATCTATCGGGAGTAACGCGAATACGGACAAAAAAGAGGCGCTGCCGCGGCAGCGCCTCTTCTCAATTGGTGGATCGGGTAAATCAGAACCACAGGCCCCAGGCCAGGAAGCCCAGGCAGGCCACCACGCCGGTGAACAGCAGAACGATGACCAGATAGCCCATGATATCCCGGGCAGACAGCTTGGCAATGCCCAGAGCAGGCAGAGCCCAGAAGGGCTGGATCATGTTGGTCCACTGGTCGCCCCAGGCAATGGCCATGGCGGTGCGGCCGGCGTCGATGCCCAGGTTGGCACCGGCGGGCATCATGATGGGACCCTGAACGGCCCACTGGCCGCCGCCGGAGGGAACGAAGAAGTTCACGATACCGGCCGCCAGGAAGGACAGCATGGGGAAGGTGATGCTGTTGGAGATGTTCACGAAGAACTGGGAGATGACGCTGGCCAGAGACACGCCCTGCTCGTTGGCAGCCACCATCATGCCCATAATACCGGCATAGAAGGGGAACTGCAGCAGGATACCGGCGGCGCCGGCGGCAGCCTCGCCGATGGCGTCCACGTAGCGGCGCAGGTCACCGTGGAGCAGGATGCCCAGGAACAGGAAGATCATGTTCACGATGTTCAGGCCCAGGGTGAAGCCGTTCTGGACGAAGTAGTAAACGATGTAGGCAAACCCGGCCACCACCAGGATCACCCACAGGATCTTGGAGTGCTCGATGCGGTCAGCGGGGGTCTTGATCTCGTAGGTCTTGTCCTCCTCATCCTGCAGCAGGGTGGGGTCGATGCAGACGGTGTGGGCCTTGTCGGGATGCATGGCGTAGTTGATGAAGGGCATGGCGATCAGGATCACGACGCACATGATGATGTTCACGGGGTGGAACACGGTGGCGGTGATGGGGGCCTGATAGGTCACCTCACCGAAGGCCTTGCCGGCCACCAGGTCCAGGGGGATGGAGCCGGACAGACCCGCGTGCCAGATCACGAAGCCGGAGTAGGCGGAGGCGATCAGCAGAGGATAGTCCACGGTGGGAACGCGGCGGACCACTTCCTTGGCCAGCAGAGCGCCCACCACCAGGCCGAAGCCCCAGTTCAGCCAGCAGCAGATGGTGGAGACCATGGTGGTGATCACGATGGCCTGCATGTTGTTGTGGCACAGACCCGCCACAGCCCGCAGGGCCTTGCGGCAGGGCTTGGCGGAAGCCATGGCGGAACCGAATACCAGAACCAGGGCCATCTGCATGGAGAACGCCAGCAGGCCCCAGAAGCCCTTTGCGTCGCCCCAGGCGTTGAGCACCTTCAGCGGACCCATTCCCGTGGCAAACATGGCGCCGATGAAAACGATGATGCTCAGGATGATGGCGAACAGGAAGGCATCCGGCAGCCAGCGATTGACCACGCGAACGCAGCCGTTGGTGAATTTCTTGAACACAGACTCACTCTCCTTAATTTGGGGGCGCGGCGCACCGCGCTGTTTCGTTTTCCGGTCCGCCGCCCTATACGCAGCGGACCCGTCTGTGTTAATTCTATAACAGTCACAGAATGTTTACAATTGCCAAATCGCTGAATTTTTAACGAACATTTTGTGAAGTGTTACAGATTTCTCGGATTTTTCATATATCACGCTAAAATATCGCAGAAAAGCATAAAGAATCAATAAAGTAATGGAGTTTTCGCGTTAAGTTTTTGGCTGGAGTCACCGAGCGACAGAGCAATAAAAACGGATGAGATTCTCCGCTGCGGCGGACAGATTTTCCCGGCAGGAAACCCGCACCTGCTCAAAGGGCAAGGGCAGAGGATTGATGGGGAAGGCGGCGGTGAGGCCCAGCTCATAGGCCCGGGGCAGGGCGGAGACGTCCACCGCCCCGGCCAGGGCCGCGCAGGGAACTCCCAGCTCCCGGGCCCGCCGGGCCACGCCGATGACGGCCTTGCCGCCCAGGCTCTGGCTGTCCAGCCTGCCCTCGCCGGTTATGATCAGGTCCGCGTCCGCCGCCAGACGGGGGAAATCCGCCGCATCCAGCAGCATCTCCACCCCCGGCCGCAGCCGGGCGTTCAGCAGGGCCGCCGCCCCTGCGCCGAAGCCGCCTGCCGCGCCGCCGCCGGGCATGTCCAGCACGTCCCGGCCCGTGTCCCGGCGCAGCACCGCCGCCAGATGGGCCAGGCCCGCGTCCAGCAGCTGCACCATGTCCGGGTCCGCCCCCTTCTGGGGGCCGAACACGGCGGCAGCGCCCCGGGGGCCGCACAGTGGGTTGTCCACGTCGCACAGCACCGTCACCGGCGGCAGAGGCTCCAGGTTTTCGGCGCAGATGCGGTGGATATCCCCCAGCGTGCCGCCGGTGGGGACAAATACCCGGCCCCGGCTGTCGTAAAATTCCACGCCCAGGGCAGCGGCGGCTCCGCAGCCGCCGTCGTTGGTGGCGCTGCCGCCCAGGCCCAGCAGCAGACGCCTGGCTCCATGGCGGGCGGCGTGCAGCAGCAGCTGGCCCACGCCGTAGGTGGTGGCATCCGCCGGATGCAGGTCCGTTCCGGCCAGAGGCAGCCCCGCGGCGGCCGCCAGCTCCACAACGGCGGTTCCGTCAGGCAGCAGGCCGTAAAACCCCGGCGCCGTGCCGCCATAGGGGCCCGTGCAGGGGCATTCGATCCGCCGGCCGCCGCAGGCCGCCAGAAACGCCTCCACCGTACCCTCGCCGCCGTCGGCCAGGGGGATGGAGAGCACCTGTGCCCCGGGATCCGCCCGCCCGATGGCCTCCCGGGCCACGGCGCAGAAGTCCCGGGCGGACAGGGTGCCCTTGAAGGAATCGGGGATGAGAATGTATTTGTGCATATTGCACCTCCCGGTGTAGCTTGTTGTCCATAGGATACTCCATCGGGGGAAAAATAACAAGAGGGCACGGCCCAGCCGCGCCCTCCTGGGGGTGTCCTCCCAATTGTACCATTTTCGGCGGCAATCCGCCCCCTCCCCCGGGCCGCCGAGGGCAGCGGGCCCTACGGACTTGGCTCTCCCTTTGGGAGAGCTGTCGGCGCAGCCGACTGAGAGGACCCGCGTCCCCCGCCTTTTGTTCACCGGATCTCGATGGCCCCTACCGGGCAGCTGTCCGCCGCCTCCTGGGCCGCCAGCCGGCACTCCTCCGGCACCGGGCCGCTGATGGCCCGGGCGGGTTCCCCGGGATCCAGGGTGAACACGTCCGGGCACACCGCCGGACACAGCCCACACTGGATGCACGTTTTCGCATGGACCATAGCCTGCATATTCCGCCCCTCCTTTCCGTTGATCTGCCCATAGTCTGCCCCGTTTCCCGGGGAATTATCGCCTGCTGCCTTGCCCGGGGCAACAAATCATGCTATACTGACAGCATGTATGTATAAAAGGAGTGCGTTTCCATGTCTGATACCATCGCCGCCATTGCCACGGCCCCGGGGCCGTCGGCCATTGGCGTGGTGCGCCTGTCCGGGCCGGACACCTGCACCGTGCTGGACCGGGTGTTCCGCCCGAAAAACGGCCGCCCCATGTCCCGGCAGGAGCCCCGCCGCCTGGTGCTGGGGGACGTGCTGGACCGGGACGGCCAGGTCATCGACAGCGCCCTGGCGGTGCTGTTCCCCGGCCCCGGCAGCTACACCGGCCAGGACTGCGGCGAGCTGCAGTGCCACGGAAGCCCGGTGGTGCTGGACGCGGCCCTGGCCGCCATGCTTGCCGCCGGAGCCCGCCAGGCCAAGGGCGGCGAGTTCACCCGCCGGGCCTTTCTCAACGGCCGCATGGACCTTTTGCAGGCGGAGGCCGTGGCGGACCTGATCGACGCCGAGACCGCCCAGGCGGCCCACAACGCTGTGGGCCAGCTGGAGGGAGTCCTCAGCCGCACCGTCACGGAGATCTACGACGGCCTCATGGCCATTGTCTCCCGGTTTTACGCCGTGGTGGACTATCCCGACGAGGACATCGGCGACCTCCAGCGGGAGGACATGCTGGATACCCTCCGCCGCGCCGAAAACCGGCTGGAGGAGCTGCTGGCCACCTTCTCCCGGGGAAAGCTCCTGAAATTAGGGGTCCCCACGGTGATCCTGGGCCGCCCCAACGTGGGCAAGTCCTCCCTGCTCAACGCCCTGCTGGGCTATGACCGGGCCATCGTCACCGACGTGGCCGGAACCACCCGGGACACGGTGGAGGAAAAGGTCCGGGTGGGCCATGTGCTGCTGCGCCTGTGCGACACGGCGGGCATCCACCAGACGGAGGACGCCGTGGAGAAGATCGGCGTGGAGCGGGCCCGGGCCGCCGCCCGCCAGGCCTCCCTGGCCCTGCTGGTGCTGGACGGCTCCACCCCCCTGACCGATGCCGACCGGGAGGCCATGGACCTGGCCCGGCAGGCGCCCAACCTGCTGGTGGCGGTGAACAAATCCGACCTGCCCCGGGCGGTGGACATCGACCGACTGGCCGACGAGTTCGACAACGTGGTGTCCCTGTCCGCCCGCAGCGGCGAGGGGGTGTCCGTCCTGTGCGACGCCATCGGGGCCATGTACCACGCCGGGGAGGGCCGCCCCGGGGAGCTGCTGACCAATGCCCGGCAGGCCGACGCCGTGTCCCGGGCTCTGGCCTCCGTCCGCAGCGCCCGCAGTGCCCTGCGCATCGGCATGACCCCGGATGTGGTGCTCACCGATGCCGAGGCCGCCCTGGAGGCCCTGGGGGAGCTGAACGGAAAGCACATCCGGGACGACCTGATCCAGACCATTTTCTCCCGCTTCTGCGTGGGAAAATAAAAAGACACAAAAAACGCCGGGACAGGGCTTTCCGTCCCGGCCTGTCCCGGATAAAAACCGGGACAAAGCCCGGCTTTTGCGGGATGTCCCGCCGGAAACCGGGACAGCTTTTGGGGAGGTTTTATGGACAGGAGTGAGGCAAAGAAAAAGGACCAGCTGCCCGCCTGCCCGGTGGAGACCACGCTGACCTTGATCGGCGACAAGTGGAAGGTGCTGATCCTCCGGGACCTGATGCCGGGCACCAAGCGCTTCGGCGAGCTGAGAAAATCCGTGGGTGATGTGTCCCAGAAGGTGCTCGCCGCCCAACTGCGGGACATGGAGAAAAGCGGCCTGGTCCACCGGGAGGTCTATGCCGAGGTGCCGCCCCGGGTGGAGTATTCCCTGACCCCGCTGGGCCGGAGCCTGAAGCCCATTCTGGACTCCATGTGGGCCTGGGGCGAGGGATACAAGGCATCCCTGGAATGAAAAACCGTCGTGAAGCGCTTGAAAAAAGAAGCGCTTCACGGCGGTTTTTTGTTATTTTTTCAGCAGAACATAGGTGACGCCCCGGTTTTCGGCGTCCAGATCCCGGTCCTGCCGCAGCCGGGGGCACAGGGCCAGCCACCGGCGGGCCTCCTGGTTGAAGATGCTGAACTCCTCCCCGGGCAGAAAGCACAGCTCCTGCTGCCGCAGCCAGGTGCGGCAGGCAGTGCGCAGCCGCCCGCCTTTGCCGGAGGAGCCGTAGCCATGGATCAGCTTCATGGCCGGGGTCCCCATTTTCCGGGCGGCCTCCACCTCCGCCGCCAGGCGGCGGAGGGCTTCCGCGGCGTCGGGCCGCCCCAGCTCCAGATTCAGCTCCCGCACGGGTCTGTCCATGGTTCTCCTCCTATCAGTGCAGCGAAATAGGCAAACAGGGCCTCTGCCCCGGGGGCGTCCGCCCGGCGCAGGCCATAGCTCTGGCGCTCCGGGTGCCACTGGACCCCCAGCACCGGCAGCTGCCGGTGGACCGCCGCCTCCACCACGCCGTCCGGGGACCACTGCACCGCCTGTAAGGGCGGGGCCAGGCGGTCCACCGCCTGGTGGTGGCAGCTGGTGACGGCGGGAGCTTCCCCCAGCAGACGGGCCATCAGCCCCTCCGCCCGGGTGGGGTGCACCAGATCGCCCCGGGGCAGCTGGTGGCCGGGGATATCCCGCAGGGTCCCGCCCCAGTGGACGTTCAGGGCCTGGAGTCCCCGGCAGATCCCCAGAATGGGCCGCCGGGACCGGGCAAAGGAGTCGATCAGAAAGGACTCCGTTCCCGGAAGGGGGCCCCGGATGTCCCCGCCGCCGGGCAGCAGCAGTCCCCCGCAGTCCAGACTGCGGTACAGGTCCCGGCACAGGACCACCCGGGCCCCGGCGCTCTCCAGCGCCGCCAGATAGTTTTCATATTGACCCGGCACACCGTACAGATAAACAGCAGGCTTCATAGCGTTCCCCTCCCCTGTCTATTATGCGGCGGCGGGGAAAATTATGCCGGGACGGCGGACAAAACAATAAATCCGAACCCACGGCCAATCGGCAAAGGGTTCGGATTATATTGTGTTGGTGGACCTGAAGGGATTCGAACCCTCGACCTCTCGGATGCGAACCGAACGCTCTCCCAGCTGAGCTACAAGCCCATATGAACAGGGCAGCACACCCTGCTCATCTATTATACACATTTCCCGGCGGATTGCAAGCATTTTCTTCCCCAGCGGGCAAAAATCCGGTTCCGGCGGCGGGGCGGGAGCCGATTGTAAAGCCTTCTGATTTGTGATAAAATGCATGCCGGACCATAAAAGACAAAGGAGGCGCGCCATGGACCGGGAAGCCTTTGACCGGAAATATGCCGCCCGGCTGAACCGCCAGCAGCAGGAGGCGGTGCACGCCGTGGAGGACCCTGTGCTGCTGCTGGCGGTGCCCGGCAGCGGGAAAACCACCGTGCTGGTGACCCGCCTGGGTTATATGCTGTGCTGCTGCGGCATTGCGCCGGACCAGATCCTCACCATGACCTATACCCGGGCCGCCGCCGGGGAGATGAAGCAGCGCTTTGCCGCCCTGTTCGGCCAGGACTGCCCCCATCCCCCGGAGATCCGCACCATCAACGGCGTATCCTCCAAGATCATCGCCTACTATGCCCAAAATTGCAGCAAAAGGCCGCCCTTCATCCTGGCGGAGGACGAAAGCGCCCTGGCGAAGCTGGTTTCGGACCTGTACCGGGACCTGTGCGGCGAGTACCCCACCCAGAGCGTGGTGAAGGAGCTGCGCAAGAGCATCGCCTATGCCAAAAATATGATGCTGCCGGAGGAGCGGCTGGGGGAGCTGGACACCGGCTTCGAGAAATTCCCGGAGCTGTACCGGGAATACGGCAAGGCCCTGCGGGACAATAAATGGATGGACTATGACGACCAGATGGTGTACGCCAAAAAAATTCTGGAGTTCCACGAGGATGTGCGGACCCATTTTCAGAACCGCTTCCCCTATATCTGCGTGGACGAGTCCCAGGACACCTCCCGGATCCAGCACGCCATCATCCGCCTGCTGGCCGGGAAAAGCGGCAACATCTTCATGGTAGGCGACGAGGACCAGAGCATCTATGGCTTCCGGGCCGCCTATCCGGACGCCCTGATGCAGTTTGAACAGACCTATCCCGGGGCCCGGGTGCTGCTGATGGAGGAAAACTACCGCTCCACGCCGGAAATTCTCCGGGCGGCGGACGCCTTCATCCGGAAAAACCACCACCGCCGCCCCAAGACCATCCACCCCACCCGGGCCTCCGGCGCTGCCGTCCGGGTGATCTACGCCATGGACCGGGCCGACCAGTACTTCTGGCTGGTGAATATGGCGGCCAGCGTCCAGGAGGAGACGGCGGTGCTTTACCGCAACAACGACAGCGCCCTGCCGCTGATCGACCTGCTGGACCGGGGCGGGATACCCTATCGCTGCCGCCGGATGGACGACGCCTTTTTCACCCACCGGATCGTGGCGGACATCCGGGACATCATCGCCCTGGCCCATGACCAGACGGACGCGGAGACCTTTCTGCGAATTTACTACAAGGTCGGCGGCGGAATCTCCAAAAAGGCGGCGGAGTATGCCTGCCAGAAAAGCCGGGCCACCGGAGGCTCCATCCTCCGGGAGCTGCTGGGCTTTCCGCAGCTGTCCCAATACGGCCGGGACAGCGCCGCTGCCCTGCTGACCATGCTGCCCATGCTTTTGCAGGACAACGCCGTCCAGGGCCTGAGCCACATCTGGGACGGCCTGCGCTACCGGGACTATGCGGAGCGCCAGAAGCTGGACGGCGGCAAATACGAGATTCTTTGCCTGCTGGCCCGGCAGGAGAGCGGGCTGGAGGGGCTGTGCCGCCGCCTGGACGAGCTGCAGGCCCTGGTGTCGGCCCCCTCCCTGCCCTGCGGCGGGGGACTGATCCTGTCCACCGTCCACTCCAGCAAGGGCCTGGAGTATGACACGGTGTATCTGCTGGACGTGCTGGACGGCATCCTTCCGGCGGTGACGGAGCCGAAGGACGCCGGGCAGCAGGACCAGTATCAGGAGGAGCGGCGGCTGTTCTATGTGGCCGTGACCCGGGCCCGGAACCGGCTGTATCTGTTCGCCTGCCGGAATCGGGAGTCCGCCTTTGCCGACGAGCTGCGCCGGGAGCTGCCCCGGGAATACATCGGGCCGGAGGACGTGTTCGCCTCCCTGAATACGGAGCCGTGCGGAAAGCACTATCGACACGCCGAAAAGGGCGGCGGCGTGATCCGGGCCTGCTGCCGGGGGCAGTGCATGGTGGCCTATGCCTCCGGCGAGACGGAGTTCCTGACCCTGGGCCAGATGGTGGACCGGCGGGCCGTGGCCTGGAGGGCCCCGGACCGGCCGGCTCCGGCGGCATTGCCCCGGGAGCAGGCGGCGCTGCCGCCGTCCGGGGTCCGTCCCGGGCAGAGGGCCGTCCACAGGGTTTTCGGACCGGGAACCGTGTTGTCCTTCCGGGACCCCATCGTGGAGATACGCTTTCCTGCCAAGGGGGACAAGAAATTCGTCCTGTCCGACTCGGTGCAGCGGGGGCTGCTGCGCCTTGAGGAGTGAGGGAGTGCCGGAATTTTTCCAGATTCAGGAAATCCCTGCATGATACTGTTCACTATGGGGAAACATAAACAGTGAAAAAAGTAGATATGTCAGGGACGTTGTATAAGGAAATTGTATGACGCATTCGCCGAAATGTGTTGCATTTTTTGGGGCGTGTATTATAATATGGACATACCCGCAGTTCTATCAGGCAAATACAGACAAGAAGGTGATCAATTATGGAACTTCAGATTCAGGATCTTGTTTCTTCCATCAAAAAGGACGGCATCGACAGCGCAAATCAGCAGGCCGCCGCGATCCTGGCCGACGCCCGGAAGCAGGCGGACGCCATCATCGCCGACGCAAAGAGTCAGGCGGATAAGCTGCGGGACGACGCCAGGGCCGAGATCGAGGTGTTCAAAAACAGCGCCCAGCTCAGCGCCCAGCAGGCCAAGCGGGACGCGGTTCTGGCCTTCCGGCAGGAGGTGCAGCAGGAGTTTGAGAAAATCCTGGCCGCCGACGTGGGCAAGGCTCTGGACCAGCAGACGCTGGCCAAGCTCATCCAGGCAGCCCTCCAGGGAGAGGACGTTTCCGGCTACGCCGTGGAGGTGGGTCAGGTGACGGACGGCATCCGCCAGCAGCTGGCCCAGGAGCTGAAAAACGGCCTGGAGCTCCGCCCCTCCAAGAAGGTGGGCGCAGGCTTCCGGCTGGCCGCCAAGGACGGCTCCGGCTATTTTGACTGCTCCGACCAGGAGATCGCGGAGATGCTCATGCCCTTCTTCCGGGATATGCACCTGTAAGGGGGCGGCCTATGGCTTCCTACTACTATCTCATCTCCAGCCTGCCCATGCTCCGGACCCAGGGGGAGCCTCCCATGGACTACGCCGCGTTTCTGGCCATGTGCCGCTCGGCGGTCAGCGCCGGGGTATACCGGACGCTGGAGGAGCTGACGGTGGACTCGGACAAGGGGCCGCTGCTGTCGGAGTGGGCCGGGTTTTACAAGGCCCTGTGCCGGGAGCTGACCTATCAGCGGAACGTGAAGCTGGGACGGCCCTGCGCCGTGCCCTCCGACCGGGACGCCGGCATTGTCCAGACGGTGACGGCGGCGGTGAACGCCGAAAATCCCCTGGAGGGGGAGCGGCTGCTGCTGGACCTGGAATTCCGCCGCCTGGACGGCATGATCGGCCTGCACAACTTCGATGACCACGCCCTGTACGGCTACGCCATGAAGCTGCAGCTGCTGGAGCGGCAGCGGACCTTCCGGTATGAGTCCGGCAAGCGGGCCTTCGACGGCCTGATGCAGAACATCCGCCAGCAGGTTTCCAGCCTATAACGAAACAGGAGAATCAAAATGGACAAAGTGACAGGATATGTGACCGGAGTGAACGGGAATCTGGTGGCAGCCACCTTTTCCGGCTCCGTCCGAAAGAATGAAGTGGGCTATGTCCTGGTGGGCGATGACCGGCTCAAGGGCGAGGTCATCCGCGTCAACGGCGACACGGCCAGTATGCAGATCTATGAAATGACCAACGGCATCCAGGTGGGCGACAAGGTGGAGCTCTCCGGCGAGCTGATGAGCGTGGAGCTGGGCCCGGGCCTGCTGACCCAGGTGTTCGACGGTCTGCAGAACCCCCTGCCGGAGCTGGCGCAGCAGTGCGGCTTCTTCCTGCAGCGGGGCGTGTATCTGGACCCCATCCCCAACAAGGACTGGGAGTTTACCCCCCTGGTGAAGCCCGGCGACCACGTCACCGCAGGCGACGCCGTGGGCAGCGTGCCCGAGGGGCTGTTCACCCACCTGATCATGGTGCCCTTCGGCCTGAAGGACCAGGGCTGGCGGGTGAAATCCGTCCGGGAAAAGGGCGTGTACAACGTCCGGGACACCGTGGCGGTGCTGGAAAACGAAAGCGGCGAGGAGAAAGAGCTGACCATGGTGTTCTCCTGGCCCGTGAAGCAGCCTATCCGCTGCTATGAGGAGCGTCTGCGCCCGGATGAGACCCTGGTGACCAAGCTCCGCTCCATCGACACCTTCCTGCCGGTGGCCAAGGGCGGCACCTTCTGCGTGCCCGGCCCCTTCGGCGCGGGCAAGACCGTTCTGCAGCACATGGAGGCTAAGAACGCCGACGTGGACGTGGTCATCGTGGCCGCCTGCGGCGAGCGGGCCGGCGAGGTGGTGGAGGTGCTGAAGGAGTTCCCCGAGCTGGTGGACCCCCGCACCGGACGCTCCCTGATGGAGCGCACCATCATCATCTGCAACACCTCCTCCATGCCCGTGGCCGCCCGTGAGGCGTCGGTGTACACCGCCGTTACCATGGCGGAATATTACCGCCAGATGGGTCTGGACGTGCTGCTGCTGGCGGATTCCACCAGCCGCTGGGCCCAGGCCATGCGTGAGATGAGCGGCCGTCTGGAGGAGATCCCCGGCGAGGAAGCCTTCCCCGCCTATCTGGAGTCCGTTATCGCCTCCTTCTATGAGCGGGCCGGTAAGGTCCGCCTGAAGAACGGCAAGATCGCCTCCGTCACCATCGGCGGCACCGTGTCCCCCGCCGGCGGCAACTTCGAGGAGCCCGTGACCCAGGCCACCCTGAAGGTGGTGGGCGCGTTCCACGGTCTGTCCCGTGAGCGGTCCGACGCCCGCAAATACCCCGCCATCCACCCCATCGACTCCTGGTCCAAGTACCGGGGCGTGGTGGATATGGAGCGGGTGGAGCAGGCCCGCAGCATCCTCAAGCGCAGCAACGAGATCAACCAGATGATGAAGGTCATCGGCGAGGAGGGTACCTCCGCCGAGGACTATATCGTATACCAGAAGGGCGAGCTGCTGGATGCGGTGTATCTGCAGCAGAACTCCTTCGATCCCATCGACGCCGCCTGCGATCCCGACCGTCAGATCCACGAGTTCAACGTGCTGTATGACGTGCTGACCCGGGATTTCGCACTCAGCGACAAAAAAGAGATCCGCGCCTTTTTCAACCAGGTCCGGCAGGAGTTCCTGGACTGGCACAACACCGTGTTCCGCACCCCGGAATTTGAGGCCCAGGAAAAGCGGCTCAAGGACTTTTACCTGAGCAAGGCCGCGGATTGAGAGGGGAGTCAATATGCAGAAAGTTTACACGAAAATTGAGTCCATCGTGGGCAACGTGGTCACGGTCCGGGCCGATGGCGTCCGCAATGGCGACCTGGCCCTGGTGGGCGACAGCTATGCCAACGTCATCAAGCTGGACAAGGACCTGGTAACGCTGCAGGTGTTCAGCGGCACCCAGGGCGTCAGCACCACGGACCCGGTCCGTTTCCTGGGCCGCCCCATGATGGTGTCCTTCTCCGACCACCTGCTGGGCCGCATCTTCGACGGCGCCGGTGTCCCCCGGGACAACGGCCCCGCCCTGACGGAGAATATGATCCCCATCGGCGGCCCCTCCGTGAACCCGTCCAGACGTATCGTGCCCAACAAGCTGATCCGCACCGGTATCCCCATGATCGACGTGTTCAACACCCTGGTGGAAAGCCAGAAGCTGCCCATCTTCTCCGTGTCCGGCGAGCCGTATAACCAGCTGCTCTCCCGCATCGCCATGCAGGCCCAGGTGGACATCATCGTCCTGGGCGGCATGGGCCTGAAGTACGACGACTATCTGTACTTCCGGGACACCCTGGAAAAGAGCGGCGCCATGGGCCGCACGGTGATGTTCATCCACACCGCCTCCGACCCCACCGTGGAGTGCACCCTGGTGCCGGATATGGCCCTGGCCGTGGCGGAGCAGTTCGCCCTGGCCGGAAAGCGCGTGCTGGTGCTGCTGACGGATATGACCAACTACGCCGACGCCCAGAAGGAAATGGCCATCACCATGGAGCAGGTGCCCTCCAACCGGGGCTATCCGGGCGATCTGTACAGCTGCCTGGCCGCCCGCTATGAAAAGGCCGTGGACTTCGAGGGCGCGGGCTCCATCACCATCCTGGGCGTCACCACCATGCCCGGCGACGACGTGACCCACCCGGTGCCCGACAACACCGGCTATATCACCGAGGGCCAGTATTACCTGAAAAACGGCCACATTGAGCCCTTCGGCTCCCTGTCCCGCCTGAAGCAGAACGTCAACGACAAGACCAGAAGCGACCACCGGGCCCTGATGGACGGCATGATCCGGCTGTACAGCGCCTATAAGGAGAGTCTGGAAAAGAAGTCCATGGGCTTCATGATGTCCGAGTGGGACGAAAAGCTGCTGAAATACGGGCACCTGTTTGAAACGAAGCTGATGGACCTGAGCGTGAATATCCCGCTGGAGGAGGCGCTGGACCTGGGCTGGGAGATCCTGGCCGAGTGCTTCGAGCCCAACGAAACCGGCCTGAAAACCAGCCTCATCCAGGAGAGATGGCCCAAGCGGTCCGCCGTGGAATGAGGGTGCGCCTATGGCTGTCAAACTTACCAAAAATGAATTGAAGGTGCAGAAGGACCGCCTGAAGCAGTTTCAGCGCTATCTGCCCACCCTGCAGCTGAAAAAGCAGCAGCTGCAGTCCGTGGTGATGCAGGTAACGGCCCAGCTGGAGCAGGTGGAGCAGCAGCGCCGGGCCGCCGTGGCGGGACTGGACGACTGGGTGGCCGTTTTCGCGGAAAACGACAGCTTCCCGGCGGACAAGCGCCTGGAGACCCTGATCCGCCCCCACCATGTGGTGTGCGGCGAGGAGAACATCGCCGGTGTCACCGTTCCGGTGTTCCAGGAGCTGAGCTTTGAGGAGATCCAATACGACGTGGCGGACTATCCCCTGTGGGTGGACACCGCCGCCGTGCGCCTGCGGGAGATCGCCCGGCTGGACGCTCTGGAAAAGACCCTCCGCCGCCAGGTGGAGCTTCTGGAGCAGGAGCTGCGCTCCACGGCCCAGCGGGTGAACCTGTTTGAAAAGGTCAAGATCCCCGAGGCCAAGGAGAACATCCGGGTCATCGGCATCTACCTGGGCGACCAGCAGACCTCCGCCGTGGTGCGGGGCAAGATCGCCAAGAAGAAGCTCCAGGAGGTGAGCGGATGATCGAAAAAATGAAGGTCGTCCACATTGTGGCGGCCGCATCGGAAAAAACCGCCCTGCTGGACCGGCTGCGGACCCTGGGCATCGTCCACTTCGCCGAAAAGGCCAGCGCCGACCAGCGGCATCTGGAGCGCTTCGCGGAGCTGTCCCGGATGGACATGGCCCTGCAGGAGTACGCCGGCCCGGGCCGGGAGACCGCGCCCATGTCCGACAAGGACTTTGAGCCTTTTTATAAGGAGCTGGCCGACTGCCTGGAGCGCCGCAAGACCCTGCAGGAGAAGAAAACCGCCGCCGGTGCGGCGGCGGAGAAGCTGGCCGAGTGGGGCGATTTCTCCCCGGAGGAGCTGCGGGAGCTGAAGGACCAGGGCTTCGACATCCACGTCTACCGGACGGATAAAAAGACCATGGCCGCCCTTGCGGCGGACCCGGACGTGAAGATCATCCGCCTGGCCCCGGTGGGGAAAATGCCCACCCTGGCCTCCATCGGTCCCCTGCCGGGGACCTACCCCGTCACCGAGTTCCCTATCCCCGATAAGGGTGCGGGTCAGCTGCGGCGTGAGCGGGACGACTGCGACCAGGGGCTTCGCAGCTGCCAGGCCTTCCTGACCGAGGCCGCCAAGCACCTGCCCAGCATCCACGACCAGATGCTCAAGACCCAGAACGCCGCCGAGTACTCCTCCGTCAGCAACACGTCCCAGAGCCAGGATGGCCTGGTGTGGCTCACCGGCTATATCCCGGAGGCGGAGGCGGAGGGCTTCAAGAAGGCCGCCGCCCAGGCCCACTGGGCCTGGGCTATGGAGGACCCCGCCGCCGATGACGACAAGGTCCCCACCAAGGTCAAGTACAACAAGGTCACCCGGCTGATGATCCCGGTGTTCGACATTCTGGGCGTGGTTCCCGGCTACCGGGAGTATGACATTTCCTTCTGGTTTCTGGGCTTCTTCACCCTGTTCTTTGCCATGATCATCGGCGACGCCGGATACGGCTGCCTGTTCCTGCTGGCGGCGCTGGTCATGACCCTGAAAAGCAAGAAGGCGTCCACCGCGGTGCAGCTGCTGTGGCTGCTGTCCATTGCCACCATTGTGTGGGGCGCGCTGACAGGCACCTGGTTCGGCCTGGAGCAGGCCATGGACGTGCCCTTGCTCCGGAGCCTGGTGATCCCCACCTTCGCCAACTATCCCGCCCACTTCGGTGTGGAATCCACCACCCAGCAGAACACCATCATGAAGTTCTGCTTCATCCTGGGCACGGTGCAGCTGTCGCTGGCCTGCGTCATGAACATCCGGCGCAAGCTCCGGGAGAAGGACCTGAGCTGGCTGGCGGACCTGGGCTGGCTGGCCGCCATCGACGCGCTGTATTTCGTGGTGCTGTACCTGGTCATCGGCCAGCAGGTGAACCTGATGCCTGTTGCGTGCGTGGTCATCGCGGGCTTCCTGCTGGTGGTGCTGTTCGGCGGTATGTCCCCGGACAAGAGCTTCGGCCAGGGCCTGAAGGCGGGCCTGGGCGACGCGTTTACGGTGTTCCTGAACACCATCAGCGCCTTCGGCAACATCATGAGCTACATTCGCCTGTTTGCCGTGGGCATGGCCTCCCTGGCCATCGCCCAGAGCTTCAACAACATGGCCCTGGGCTTCAAGGGCCCCTTGGTCATCGCCGCCGTCCTGATCCTGCTGATCGGTCACGGGCTGAACATCGTCATGGGCCTGCTGTCTGTGGTGGTCCACGGCGTCCGCCTGAACCTGCTGGAGTTTTCCGGTCAGCTGGGTATGGAGTGGGCCGGTATTGCTTACGATCCCTTTAAAAAGCACGATAAAATCAAAAAATAAACGGATAGGAGATCAACTATGAATATCGAATTTATTGGTATGGCGTGCGCTCTGGGCCTGTCCGCCATGGGCTCTGCGTTCGGTTCCGGTTTTGCTGCTCAGGCCTCCGTGGGCGCGTGGAAAAAGTGCTACGCCAACGGCAAGCCCGCTCCCTTCATCATGGTGGCCTTCTCCGGCGCACCTCTGACCCAGACCATCTATGGCTTCCTGCTGATGAACTTCATCCGCAGCGCCGTGGAGGGCGGCTGTGACGCGGCTCTGGCCATGTTCACCGGCATCTTCGCGGGCCTGGCCATCGGCCTGTCCGCCTTCTTCCAGGGCAAGGTGGCCGCCGCCTCCGCCGACGCTCTGGGCGAAACCGGAAAGGGCACGGCAAACTACTTCATTGTCATCGGTATTATCGAAACGGTGGCACTGTTCACCCTGGTGTTCAGCCTGCTGCTGCTCCAGTAACCCCGCAAAAGCAAGGGGATCCGGTCCCCTGCCAGACAACGCAAAAACTTCCCCTGCCATAGGCAGGGGAAGTTTTTTGCTTATTAAAAAGGTCTCGCAGAGTTTGCCGCCCGCAGGTTTCGCGCATTTTGGACAAGTATTAGTAATACTTCACCAGCCCCGACAGCAGCAGGGTGGGGAGCAGCAGCAGAACCAGAAAGGCCAGCATGTACAGCGGCGACAGGGCGGCGAAATCGCCGGCGGTGGTCAGATAGTACGACAGCACCAGGCCGCACAGGCCGCCGATCCAGCTGAGGACGGTGGACCAGCGCACCGCCTGACACATCCGCTGGCTGCCGATGACGGTTTCCGCCATAGGCAGCAGGCCGTCCCGATAGATCAGGGCGTTGGGGGTCTCCCCGGGCTGGGCGGTCAGGTCCGCCAGGGCCAGCCGGGTGGCCACCCCCGGGTAAATGGGCCGGGCGTTCAGGCGGAATTTCCGCTTCAGCAGATTGGGGGTGATGTTGACGCCCCGGGTGGCCAGCACCGGGGTCACCCGGTTCCGGCGCAGGGCCCGCAGGGCCCACTCCACGTTCCGGGAGGGCAGGTACTTCACCGCGAAGATGGCCGCCAGGCGGCCGTCCACCGTCATGAAAACGCCGGTTTCCATTTTCAGGTCCCGGGGCAGGGCGATGCGGCGCTTTTTCATGAAATAGGCGCTGCCCATGGCCACCGTGGCCCCCCGGACGGTGCAGTCGATGCCGCCATCCTCGTAATAGTGCAGGTCGTGGGCGTCGTAGCGGAAGCTGACCTGGCCGTCCATCAGCTGCAGCAGCAGGGGCGTCAGCTGGCTTCCGGCGGCCCGGCACAGGGCCTCGGCATAGGCCAGGGCCTCGCCGATCTCCTGATCGTATACCTTCAGGCCGTTAAGCTCCACCGTACCCAGGGCGGCGGAGGGCTCGTTCTTCTCCTTGCCGCGCAGGGACAGGACCCCGACCGGGAACAGGTCCTCGTCCGTGACCACCACCCGGCGGGCGGCGGTAATGGCCCGGGCCCCCCTCCAGCCCGCCACGGCGCAGCCGCTTTTGTGTAGGCGGCGGCACAGCAGGGACAGGGGCAGCGTCCCGGACAGGGGCAGGGACAGGGGTACCGTGGCCGACAGCAGCGCCGACCACAGCCAGAGGAAGCGGTTCATCTGGTGCCCGCTGAGGGCTGCCACCAGGGCCAGCACCGTGGCCAGGGCCAGGTACAGCGGCGTCAGAATGGGCTGCCACCGGGCGGCGGGGTCCGGGGACTGCCACATGTGGTAAAAGCCCTCCAGACGCCCCTGCTGCTTGCAGGCTCCGGCGGCGGTGACGGAGGCCACATACGGCGGCGTGCCACCCAGCTGGGCCAGGCGGAAGCTGTCATACCGGGCCCGGGCGGCGCGATATTGGCCGCAGGCGCACAGATACAGCAACGCCGCCGCCGGGGCGGCAAAGGGCAGGTTCGGGCATTGCCCCAGAAACAGGCACTGGGCGCTGTCCGCCAGGGCTGCCAGGCCGCACACCAGAGCCGCCGCCGGGGCGGTGACGCGCCCATGGCCCAGGCTCTCCCCTGCCTCGTGCCACAGCCGGGTGCTCAGCAGCAGGCACAGGGCCAGCAGCCCCGCCGGTATGCCGCAGCGCAGCCAGACGTGGTCATACCACCCCTGGGACAGCAGATCCAGCCCGTCGATGACGGCCACGGCTATGGCCAGCAGGGTGGGCGCCGTCAGCAGCAGACGCTGCCGGTGCAGCCGGGCGCACTGCCACTTCTGCTCCCGGGCGGCGTCGTCCATGGTGGGCTCCGGCTCCGGCGGCTCCTCCGGGGCGTCGTCCGGGTTTTCCAGGTCCCGGGCGGGGATGCGGTCCCGGACCCACTGGGCGGCGGCGGACAGGCGCTCCCTCAAAGGCACCCGCTCCGGCAGGACGCCGTCCTCGTCGTCCTCCTCCGGAACGGCCCGGGGCTCGTCCGGGTCCTCCTGCCGCTGCCGGAAGCGGCGGCGCAGCCGGTCCAGGGGGTTCTCCCGGGGCGGTTCGTCGTCCGGACGATACTCCGGCTCCGGAACAGGCTCCGGTTCCGGTTCGGGTTCTGGTTGTGGTTCTTGTTCCGGCTCTTGTTCCGGTTCGGGGGCCGGCTCCGGCTCGGGGACCGGTTCGGGTTCGGGGATGGGCTCCGGTTCCGGGGCAGGCTCCGGCTCCGGGTCCCTTCGGGACCCACCCGAGCCGAATTCGTCCAGAATGTCGTCTATGGTGAAGTCCATCTCCGGCGGCGTGGGCCGCATGTCTTCGTTACGCATGGTGATCCCTCGTTGTTATCCCCGGCGCTGGCGCACGGCCTCATACAGCAGGATGGCGGCGGCCGCCGACGCGTTCAGGGAGGAAATATGCCCCTTCATGGGGATGCTGACCAGGAAATCGCAGTTTTCCGCCACCAGGCGGCTCATGCCATCTCCCTCGGAGCCGATGACAATGGCCGCCGGACCCTTGAGATCGGCGCTGTACAGGTTGGTGGAGGCTCCGGCGGCGGTGCCGAAGATCCAGACCCCCTGTTTTTTCAGGTCCTTCAGGACGGAGGTCAGGTTGGCCACCCGGGCCACCGGCAGATAGCTGACGGCCCCGGCGGAGGTTTTCCCCACGATGGCGGTGAGCCCGGCGGAGCGGCGCTTGGGGATGATGAGCCCGTGGGCCCCGGCGCACTCGGCGGTGCGGAGGATGGCCCCCAGGTTGTGGGGGTCGGATATCTCGTCGCACACCACCAGCAGAGGCGGCTCCCCCTTGGCGGCGGCGGCATCCAGGATGCTCTGGACGCTGACGTATTCCCGGACGGCGGCCAGGGCGATGACCCCCTGGTGGGAGTGGGTGCGGCTCATGGCGTCCAGCTTCCGCCGGTCCGCCTCCACCACCACCACACCGGCCTCCCGGGCCCGGGAGGCGATATGGCCCAGGGTCTTGTCCGTCTCGCCCTTGGCCAGGTAAATTTTGTCGATGGCCGTTCCGGCCCGCAGGGCCTCGATCACGGCGTTCCGGCCCTCGATGATGCCGTCGGCCTCCGCCTGGGGCATGGGCCGCCTGTTTTCGTTGTCTTTCATGGCGCGATATCCTCGTTTTCGACGATTTTTCTTCAGTATACCATATTCCATGGACAAGATAAAGCGCCCGGGACACAAATTTTTCGCCATTTTTCCCGGCGGGCTTTCTTGTATCAGGCCGGAAAATGTGGTATGATGAATTATTAAATTAGGGAAGTGCCGCCTTTTTCACGACACGGGGCGGCTGGGAGGTTTCCATTGGACAGAAAGCAAGTGCTTCTCGACGACGGGCAGATGGCCCGCCAGCGGGAATTTACCGAAAAAATCCACGCCATGCACCAGGCCCGGGGCCGGACGCCTCTGGCTCTGGTGGACACCTTCGGGTGCCAGCAGAACGTGGCCGACAGCCAGCATATCCTGGGGATGCTGCGGGACATGGGGTGCGAGTTCACCGACGATGCCGCCCGGGCGGACATTGTGGTGATGAACACCTGCGCCATCCGGGACCATGCGGAAAAGCGGGTATACGGCACCCTGGGCGCCCTGACCCACACGAAAAAGGCGAACCCGGAGCAGATCATCTGCCTGTGCGGCTGCATGGCCCAACGGCCGGAGGTGGCCCGGAAGGTCCGGGAGAGCTATCGCCATGTGGACCTGGTGTTCGGGCCCCAGGCCCTGTGGAAGTTCCCGGAGCTGCTGTACCGGGTGTATACCCGCCGGGGCCGGGTGTTCTCCGTGGAGAACGAGCACGGCTCCATTGCCGAGGGGATGCCCGTGGTCCGGGAGGGCCGGGTCCGGGCGTGGGTGTCCATCATGTACGGGTGCAACAACTTCTGCTCCTACTGCATCGTCCCCTATGTCCGGGGCCGGGAGCGCAGCCGCGCCCCGGAGAAGATCGTGGAGGAGGTCCGCCAGCTGGCGGCGGAGGGCTTCAAGGAGATCACCCTGCTGGGCCAGAACGTGAACTCCTACGGAAAGGACCTGCCGGAGCCCTGGGACTTTGCGGACCTGCTGCGGGAGCTGGACAAGATCGACGGCGACTACCTGATCCGCTTCATGTCGTCCCAGCCCAAGGACGCCAGCTTTAAGCTGTTCGACACCATGGCCCAAAGCCGCCATGTGACCCACCAGCTGCACCTGCCGGTGCAGTCCGGCAGCGACCGGGTGCTGCGGGCCATGAACCGCCCCTATGACCGGGCGAAATACCTGGACCTGATCGGCTATGCCCGGAAGGTCATGCCGGACTTGGTGCTGACGTCGGACGTGATCATCGGCTTCCCTGGCGAGACGGAGGCCGAGGCCATGGAGACCGTGGACCTGGTGCGGCAGGTGGAGTTCGACGCCCTGTTCACCTTCATCTTCTCCCCCCGGCCCGGTACCCCGGCGGCCAAAATGGACGATCCGGTGCCCCGGGCGGAGAAGCAGAAGTGGTTCGACATTCTGTGCAGCACCCAGAACGAGATTTCCACCCGGCTCCACGCCGGGTATGTGGGCCGGACCCTGCGGGTGCTGGTGGACGGCGAAACCGACGATGCCCGGTGGCCCCTGTCCGCCCGGACGGCGGGGGGACGGCTGGTGCACCTGGTAGGGGACAAGTCCGCCCTGGGCCAGTATCGGGACGTGAAGATCACCGACAGCAACACCTGGGCCCTGTTCGGGGAGATGCTTCCTGCATCAAAAGAACAACGTTCTTTTGATGCATAAGATACCACGGCCAACGCCGCGAAGCGGGCATATGCCCCATAGAACAATAAGTTTTGCACTTTTCAACAATGTTTTCCACCACCATTCGACAGATCAGCCGCCTATGCGGCAGAAAGCGCGGGTGAAACCATGGCAGAGCTGACCCCCATGATGAAGCAGTATCTGCAGATCAAGGAACAGAATCAGGACGCCATCCTGTTTTTCCGGCTGGGAGATTTTTACGAGATGTTCGGCGACGACGCCCGGAAGGCGTCCAAGGAGCTGGACCTGACCCTGACCACCCGGGATAAGGACAAGAACAAGAGCTTCGAGGAGAAGATCCCCATGTGCGGGATCCCCTATCACGCCTCGGACGCATATATCGCCCGGCTCATCGCCAAGGGCTACAAGGTAGCCATCTGCGAGCAGACCGAGGACCCCGCCACGGCCAAGGGCCTGGTGGACCGGGACATCATCCGGGTGGTGACCCCCGGCACGGTCATTGACGCGGCCTGCCTGGAGGAGGGACGCTCCAACTTCTGCGCGGGGCTGTATCTGGACGACACCTGCGCGGGCTTCAGCGTGTGCGACATCTCCACTGGCAAGACCCACGTCACCGCCTTCCAGGGTCCGGACCGGGCGGAGCACCTGCTCAACGAGCTGGGGCGGTTTTCCCCGGCGGAGGCGGTGGTGAACCAGGCGGCCTACGACTGCGGGCCGCTGCTGAGTCTGATGCAGGATAAGCTCCACTGCCATGTGGAGCGGCTGCCTGCCGGACGCTTTCAATTGCAGGAGGCGGAAAGGACCGTCCGGCAGCAGTTCGGCGACGAGGCCGCCGGACGCCTGCCAAAGGGGAACCCCGCCGCGGCTTTGTCGCTGGGGGCCCTGCTGGGCTATCTCCACGAGACGCAGAAAACCGACCTGCGCCATGTGGACGACCTGGACTATTATCAGCAGGGGCAGTTCATGGAGCTGGACCTGACGGCCCGGCGGAACCTGGAGCTGACGGAGACCCTGCGCAGCAAGGAAAAGAAGGGGAGCCTCCTCTGGGTGCTGGACAAGACCAAGACCCCCATGGGCGGGCGGATGCTCCGCAGCTGGCTGGAGCGGCCCCTGCTGTCCGTAACGGCCATCACCCGCCGCAGCGGCGCTGTGGGCCAGCTGGTGGACCACACCATGACCCGGGAGGAGCTGGCCCTGGCCCTGACGGGCATCGGCGACATGGAGCGCCTGGTGGGCCGCATCGTATACGGCACCGCCGGGGGCCGGGACGTGGTATCCCTGAAAAACGCCATGGCGCGGCTTCCCCATGTAAAGGAGCTGCTGTCGGCCTTTGACCGGGGCCGCCTGGGGGAGCTGGCCCAGCTGGACCCCCTGGAGGACCTGACGGACCTCATCGGCCGCACCCTGTGCGACGATCCCCCCTTCTCTGTCCGGGAGGGGGAGTTCATCCGGGACGGCTTCGACCCGGAGGTGGACCGTCTGCGGAGCGTTCTGCATGGCGGCAAGGGCATCATCGCCTCCATGGAGGCCGCCGAAAAGGAGAAAACCGGCATCCGCACCCTGAAGATCGGATACAACAAGGTGTTCGGATACTACATCGAGGTGTCCAACTCCTTCAAGGACCAGGTGCCGGATACCTATATCCGCAAGCAGACCCTGGTCAACGGCGAGCGGTACATCACCCAGGAGCTGAAGGACCTGGAGCACGACATTCTGTCCGCCTCGGACCGGGTGTCGGCCCTGGAATATGAGCTGTTCACCCGGCTGCGGCAGGAGCTGAGCGGCCATGTGGCCCGGATCCAGGCCACGGCCGCCGCCGTGGCGGAGGCGGACTGCCTGTGCTCCCTGGCAGCGGTGGCGGTGAAGAACAACTACTGCTGCCCGGCGGTGGACGAGTCCGGGGTCATCGAAATCCACCAGGGACGCCACCCGGTGGTGGAGGCCATGCGGCCTGACGCCCTGTTTGTGCCCAACGACACCTATATGGGCCGCAGCGAGGACCGGGTGTCCATCATCACCGGCCCCAACATGGCGGGCAAATCCACCTATATGCGCCAGGTGGCGCTGATGGTGCTCATGGCCCAGATCGGGTCCTTTGTCCCGGCCAAGGCCGCAAGGCTGGGCATCGTGGACCGGATATTCACCCGCATCGGGGCCTCCGACGACCTGTCGGCGGGACAGTCCACCTTTATGGTGGAGATGACGGAGGTCAGCGACATTCTGCGCACTGCCACCGCCAACAGCCTGCTGATCCTGGACGAGATCGGCCGGGGCACCTCCACCTTCGACGGCATGAGCATCGCCCGGGCGGTGCTGGAATACTGCGCCGACCCCAAGCGCCTGGGGGCCAAGACCCTGTTTGCCACCCACTATCACGAGCTGACCGCCATGGAGGGGACCCTCCCCGGCGTGAAGAACTATAACATCGCCGTCCGCACCCGGGGGGAGGAGATCGTGTTCCTGCGGAAGATCGTCCCCGGCGGCGCGGACCGCAGCTACGGCATCGAGGTGGCCAAGCTGGCGGGCCTGCCGGAGGCGGTGGTGTCCCGGGCCAGAAAGATCCTCCGCCAGCTGGAGGAGGAGTCCGGCCACCCGGCGGCAGCCCCCGCTCCCCGCGAGGACCAGGTGTCCTTTGCCGCCGTGGCCGAGGGAGAGGTCATCGACCGGCTGCGCCGGGCCCAGGTGGACTCCCTGACGCCCCTGGAGGCCCTGCAGCTGCTGTACGAGCTGAAAAAGAAGCTGACGTAACACGAAAGGACAACGCTATGCCTGATATTCAATGCCTGCCCCGGCACGTGGCGGACCTGATCGCCGCCGGCGAGGTGGTGGAGCGGCCCGCCAGCGTGGCCAAGGAGCTGCTGGAAAACGCCCTGGACGCCGGGGCTACCGCCATCGTGGCAGAGGTCCAGCACGGGGGCCTCACCTATCTGCGGATGACGGACAACGGCTGCGGCATCGCGCCCCAGCAGCTGCCCACGGCGTTTCTGCGCCATGCCACCAGCAAGCTGCGCACCGCCGGGGACCTGGCTGCCATCGGCACCCTGGGCTTCCGGGGGGAGGCCCTGGCGGCCATCTCCGCCGTGTCCCGGGTGGATATCCTGACCCGCCAGACCGGGGCCCAGACCGGGGCTTCCCTGCATCTGGAGGGGGGCGTGCCGGGCCAGGTGGAGGAGATCGGGTGCCCGGAGGGCACCACCATCTGCGTGCGGGACCTGTTTTACAACACCCCCGCCCGGATGAAATTCATGAAAAAGGACAGCGCCGAGGGAGCCGCCGTGGCGGGCATCGTCCAGCACCTGGCCCTGAGCCATCCGGAGGTATCCTTCAAGCTGCTGCGGGACGGGGCCGAGGTGCTCCACACCCCCGGCGACGGGCAGCTGCTGTCCGCCATTTATGCGGCCATGGGCCGGGACTTCGCCATGGGCCTGCAGGAGGTCCGGGGCTGCGGCGGCGACGTGCAGGTGTCGGGCTATGTGACCCGGCCCCTGAACGGCCACGGCACCCGGGGCCGCCAGCTGTTCTTCGTCAACGGACGGTTCGTCAAGAGCCAGCTGCTGTCGGCCGCCCTGGAGGAGGCATACCGCAACCGGCTGCTGAAGGGGAAGTTCCCCGGCTGCGTGCTGCATCTGACCCTGCCGGAGGACCGGGTGGACGTGAACGTGCATCCGGCCAAGACCGTGGTGAAATTCGTATCCGACAAAACCGCCTTTGACGCGGTGTACTATACCGTCATGGACGCCCTGAACCGGGCGGAACAGCCCGCCCGGCAGGAGGAAAAGCCCTTTTACCGGACCATGACCGCCCAGGAGTTCCGGCAGCAGCAGAAGCCCCAGCCGGAGAAGCCGCCGCTGGGCAGCTATACTGCCCGGCCCGCCGCCCCGGCCCGGCCGGTGCGCCCGGCGGAACAGCCGGCCCTGGCGGTGCGGGACGTGGCCCCGGAGCCGGGGAAGGCCTTCACGGCCCCCACGGCCCGGCCCGGCGTCAGCTATCACATCACCCCGCCGTCCCCGGCCCCTGCGGCAGAGCCGCAGGAACCGGCGCCTGTGCGGGAGGAACTGCCTGTGCAGGAGACGGTATCCCTGCCGGAGCAGGTGACTCTGGAGCCGCCGCATGAGGCTCCCTGGCGCATCGCCGGGGAGGTGCTGCGGACCTATATCATCTGCGAGGACGAGGAGGAGAATGTGTGGCTCATCGACAAGCACGCCGCTCATGAGCGGGTGCGGTTCGACGCGCTGAAGGCCGCCGCGGAGCCGGTGATGACCCAGACCCTGCTGGAGCCGTTGGCGGTGGAGCTGCCGCCGGAGGACTGCGCGGCGGTGCTGGAGCAGCTGCCCCTGCTGGAGCGATACGGCTTCCGGTGCGAGGATTTCGGCGGCGCGGTGCTGGTGCGGGAGGTACCCGGCGATATCGACGACCCCGCCGGGGCCCTGGAGGAACTGGCGGAGGACCTGCGGCTGAACCGGGCGGACCCGGACGCGGCCCGGGACAGCCTGCTGTCCACCATGGCCTGCAAATCCGCCATCAAGGCCGGGATGCACACCGACCCCGCCGAGCTGCGGCGTCTGGTGGACCGGGTCCAGTCCGGGGAGATCCAGTATTGCCCCCATGGCCGCCCGGTGGCGGTGAAGCTCAGCAAATACCAGGTGGAGAAGATGTTCAAGCGGGCGTGACAGCCCGGGAAAGGAACCGCCTATGACTGTTCTGTGCGTGGTAGGACCCACCGCCAGCGGAAAAACGAAAATGGCCGTGGCCCTGGCCCGGTGGCTGAACGGCGAGGTGGTGTCCGTGGACTCCATGCAGATCTACCGGGGCATGACCATCGGCACCGCCGCCCCCACGGCGGAGGAGATGGAGGGGGTCCCCCATCACATGATCGCCGTGGCGGACCCGGCGGAGCAGTGGTCTGCGGCCCGGTTCTGCCAGGCGGCGGACGCCTGCATTCAGGATATCCTCAGCCGGGGAAAGCTCCCGGTGCTGGCCGGGGGCACGGGCCTGTACCTGGACGCCCTGATCCGGGGAGACGACTTCGCCCCCGGCTGCCAGGGGGGGCAGACCCGCCTGCGGCTTCAGCAGGAGCTGCGGGAGCTGGGGCCCCGGGAGATGCTGCGGCGGCTGGAGGCCGTGGACCCGGAGACGGCGGCGCGGCTGCACCTGCGGGACGAAAAGCGCATCCTCCGGGCCCTGGAGGTATATGAGGAGACCGGGGAGCCCATGTCCCGGCGGGACAAGCGGGGCCGGGAAAAGCCGGACCGGTACCAGGCTCTCTATATCGGGCTGAACTTCCGGGACCGGGCGGACCTGCGGGAGCGCATCGACCGCCGGGTGGACGAGATGGTCCGCCGGGGGCTTTTGCAGGAGGTGCAGGCGCTTCTGGACGGGGGCCTTCCCCGGGACGCCACGGCCCTGCAGGCCATCGGATACAAGCAGTTCCTGGCGGTGGCCGACGGCACGGCCACGGCGGAGCAGGCGGTGGAGGAGGTCAAGCTCCGCTCCCGCCAATATGCCAAGCGGCAGCTGACCTGGCTGCGGCGGAACCCGGCGATCCACTGGATCTACTGGGACAAGGAGCCGGATTTCCCGGCGGCTCTCCAGAATGCGACAGATTTTCTCACAGCCCATGGCTTAGGATAAGGGCAGGCGGACAGCCGTCCGCACAAAGAGAAAAGGAGCATTCGTTATGCAGAAAAACAACCTTCAGGACATCTTTTTGACCAAAGTCCGCAAGCAGAGCCTGCCTGTGACCGTGTTTCTGATGAACGGTTTCCAGATGCGGGGCAGCGTCACCGGCTTCGACAGCTTCACCGTGGTGCTGGACACCGACGGCAGGCAGCAGGTGATCTATAAGCACGCTATATCTACGATTGTCCCGTTGCACCCGGTGGTCCTGTATGACCCATGCCTGCCGTCGGAGGCGCAATAGCGCCGCCGCCCGACAGGGCGCACAAGCGCTTTGCCGCAGGCAAAGCCTTGGGCACGGAGAATTTTTGAGACATGCCCCGGCGCGCGGCAGCGCCCCAACACCATCACCCGGCCACCAAAGGAGGTTACGCCATGAAATCCACCCGCGTATTCAAAATTCTGTCCATTGCCCTGGCGGCGGCGGTGGTGTTCTATTTCCTGGTCCAGGGGGTGCGGTATCTGACGAACCCCTACGCCACCACCCGGGTGTATACCAGCACCACGGAGGACGCCGTGGAGGCCTCCGGCTGGTTGGTGCGGGAGGAGGAGACCTTCCGCACCGACGCCGGGACCCTGAGTCCCACCCGGGAGGAGGGGGAGAAGGTGGGCCAGGGCCAGGTCATTGCCGCCACCTATGACAGCCCCGGGGCCCTGGAGGCCGTGGCCCAGATCCAGGCCAAGCGGCTCCAGCTGGAGCAGCTGGAGTATGCCCTGTCCTCCTACCTGAACCCCGACGCCGCCCTGAAGCTGGACGGCTCCATCTCCGACGACATCATGGCCCTGCGGAAGAACCTCACCGGCGGGGACTATACCGCCGCCTCCGGCGACCTGTCCCAGCTGAAGGCCGCCATCGTCAAGCGCAGCCGGGCCTATACCTCCAGCCAGGAGATCAAGGCCGAGATCACCGCCGTGCAGGACGAGATCGACTCTTTGCAGGCGGGACTCACCGGCGCGTCCAACATCACCGCCCCCCGGGCGGGGACCTACTCCGCCGTGTGCGACGGATACGAGTCCGTGCTGACCCCGGCGGGGCTGGGGGACCTGACCCCCGGCGCCCTGGACAAGCTGGCCGCCGGGGAGAATAACGCCAACGTGGGAAAGCTCATCTACGGCAACACCTGGTACTATGCCGCCGCCGTCACCCAGGAGGAGGCCCAGCGCATCGCCGGCTGCGGCAGCGTGTCCCTGCGGCTGACCAAAGGCATCACCGATGACATCGCCGCCACGGTCTACTCCGTCGGCCCGGCGGAGGACGGCCGGTGCGTGGTGGTGCTGGCCTGCCGGGAGTATCTGGCGGAGACCACCCAGCTGCGGCACCAGACGGCCCAGATCGTGCTCCACAGCTACACCGGGCTGCGTCTGCCCTCCGTGTGCCTGCGGCAGCAGGAGGACGGGACCCTGGGGGTTTACTGCGCCCAGGGCAGCTTCTCCCGGTTCAAGCCGGTGGACATGGTGTACCAGGGAGATGACTATGTGCTGGTGTCGGTGCCCCAGAACACCGACGGACTGGACACCCTGCGTCCCGGGGACGAGGTCATCATGACCGGCGTCACCCTGGACGGCTCACAGATATTGACAGGAGATTAATACGGGAAAGGAAGGCTTTCACTATGTCTATTGCGGAGAACATTGCCGCCGTCCGGCAGCAGATGGACCAGGCGGCCCGGGAGACCGGCCGCACCGGCGCCGACATCATCCTGGTGGGCGCCAGCAAAATGAACGACGCTGCCGCCTGCCAGGAGGCCATTGCCGCCGGTATTGACGCCCTGGGGGAAAACCGGGTCCAGGAGATGACCGCCAAGCTGGCGGAAAACGCCTACGCCGGCCGCCCCCTGCACTTTATCGGCCATTTGCAGCGCAACAAGGTCCGCCAGGTGGTGGGCAAGGCCGATCTGATCCAGTCTGTGGGCAGCGCGGAGCTTTTGCAGGAGATCGAAAAGGCCGCCGGAAGACTGGAGCTCTGCCAGGATATCCTGCTGGAGGTGAACATCGGCGGCGAGGCCGCCAAAAGCGGCTTTTCCCCGGATCAGATCCACGCTGCGGCGGAGATGGCCCGGGCCCTGCCCCATGTGCAGGTGCGGGGACTGATGACCATCCCCCCGGTGGCGGCGGAGCCCCACGGAAATTTGGCATATTTCGAGAAAATGCGTTGGTTATATGTTGACATCAATGCAAAAATATACGATAATAAGATGGAATATCTCTCAATGGGCATGAGCGGCGACTTCGCCGACGCCATCCGGTGCGGCAGCAACATGATCCGGGTGGGCACGGCGATCTTCGGCGCGCGGGACTATACGAAATAAAGAACAGGAGGGACGCATATGAGCCTGAAGGATGAGTTCAGAAAGTTTATCCACCCCTATGACGAGGAGGATGAACCGGAGGAGTATCAGGAGGAGGAGCGCCCGGAGCGTCCCCGCCGGGACGAGGAGCGCCGCAGCGACGACCGCCGCAGCAAGGTGGTGAACATCAACTCCGCCGGGCAGCTGAAGGTGGTGCTGATGAAGCCGGTGAAGTTTGACGAGGATGCCAACACCATCGCTGACCATCTGATGGAAAAGCGCACGGTGGTGATGAATATGGAGAACACCGACCCGGATATCGCCCGGCGTCTGCTGGACTTCGTGTCCGGCGTGGCCTACGCCACCAGCGGCAACGTCAAGCGCGTGGCGGCCAAGACCTATATCGTCACCCCCTATTCGGTGGACCTGATGGGGGACCTGATCGACGGACTGGAAAACAGCGGCCTGTATATGTGACGGACCGAGAGAGAATACGGAGGGATAGAGCATGTACACACCCCAGGAAGTTTCCGAAAAAACCTTTCCCAAGTCCACCGGCCTGACCAGCGGCTATAACATGACCGCCGTGGACGAGTTTCTGGACGGTCTGACGGAGGATTATACCGCCCTGTATAAGGACAACACCACCCTGAAGGCCAAGCTGAAGATGCTGGCGGAAAAGGTGGAGGAATACCGGGCCACCGAGGACGCCATGCGTTCCACCCTGCTGGCGGCCCAGAAGATGGCGGCCCAGATGGTGGCCGACGCCCAGGCGGAAAAAGAAAAAACCATCGCCGATGCCCAGGCCCAGGCGGAGCAGATCCTTGCCGACGCCCGGGGCGAGGCGGATGTCCAGGCCCGGCAGCTCCAGCAGGAGATCCGGGATTCCTGGGAGAAGCTGGCAACGGCCCAGAGCGAGACGGAGGACTTCATCCAGCGCAGCCGGGACCTGTGCGCCCAGCAGCTGGCGTTTCTGGATTCCCTGCCGGAGCGCAATGCCCCGGAGCAGGAGGACCAGGAGCCGGAGAACGAGGCGGTGACCCTGCCCGCCCCGGAGGAGAACGCCGTGCCCGTGGCGGACGCGGAGCCTGTTCCCCAGGAGGAGGCCCCCCAGCCGGAGTCTGCCGCCGAACCGGAGCCGCAGCCGGAGTTTCAGGAGAAGAAAGAGGAGGAGTCCCCCTTCCCCCTGGATTTCAAGCTGAATCTGGAGGACCTGCAGTTTGGCCGCAACTACAACGGCGGCGACCGGCGGTGAATCATTCTGTCAAAAGCGGCCCGGCGGCCGCTTTTGCCTTATCTGCAAGGAGGTGGCAGTATGACGCCCATCGTGGCCCTGCTGTATGACTTTGACAAGACCCTGTGCACCACGGATATGGAGGACTACGCCTTTATCCCGGCCCTGGGCTATACCCCGGCGGAGTTTTGGAAAAAGGCCAACGATTTCGGCCGGGAGAACCGCATGGACGGCCTTCTGGCGTATATGTACACCATGATCGCCGAGTGCCGGGCCCAGAACATCCGGCTGGACCGGGAGTTTCTGGTGCGCTGCGGCCACAGCCTGGAGCTGTTCCCCGGGGTGGCGGAGTGGTTCGGCCGCATCAACGCCTTCGGCCGCAGTCAGGGGGTGCAGGTGGAGCACTATGTCATCTCCTCCGGCCTGCGGGAGATCATCGAGGGCAGCGGCATCGCCCGGGAGTTCCGGGAGATCTACGCCTGTGAGTTCTTCTATGACCGGGACGGGCTGGCCTCCTGGCCCAAGCTGGACGTGAACTTCACCAACAAGACCCAGTTCGTCTATCGCATCAACAAGGGCGTTCTGGACGTGTCCGACGACAAGAGCCTGAACGACTCCATGCCCGACGACAGCAAGCGGGTGCCCTTTACCAACATGATCTACATCGGCGACGGACTGTCCGACGTGCCGTGCATGAAGATGATGCGGGCCTATGGCGGCCAGGCCATCGCCGTGTATCAGCAGGAGAACCGCCAGGGGGTGGAGGACCTGCTGGCCAAGGGGCGGGTGGACTTCATCTTCCCTGCCGACTATCGGGAGGGGACGGCCCTGGACGCCACCGTGCGGAACATCATCCGCAAAATGGCCATTACTGACGCGCTGACGGAGGAAAACGCCGCCCAGCGCCGGAATATCGGCCAGGCGGGCCTGCCCTACCAGGCCAGTCTCTTTGAGGAATAAAATCACAAAAGTGCGGCAGTTCACGAGAACTGCCGCACTTTTTTCCGTGTAAACGGTAAGTTTTCCTTGCATCCCGGGGGCTTTTCCGATATAATATCATGCGCGGCAGTTTTGGAAGCGCCGCAAAAGGAAGAATTGGGGAAAACTCTTGCTCAAATCGCCGCCGGGCCCGGCCCGGGGCCTTAACGTAAGGAGAAAAGCAGCAAATGAAGGTAAAGATCACCTCGGACAGCACCTGCGACTTATCGCCGGAGCTGATCGAAAAGTACGACATTGCCATCACCCCCCTGTCGGTGCACTGCGGCGACAAGGTGGGCCGCGACGGCGTGGAGATCACGCCGGAAATCATCTATGACTATGTGGACGCCAGCGGGCAGCTGCCCCGGACCAGCGCCGTCAACGTGTTTGACTATGTCCGGGAGTTTCGCCACTGGCGCCAGCAGGGGTACAGCATCGTGCACTTCTGCATCAGCAGCGACTTTTCCAGCTCCTACCAGAACGCCTGCATCGCGGCGGCGGACATCGGCCAGGTGTATGTGGTGGATTCCCGGAACCTCTCCACCGGCCAGGGTCTGCTGGTGCTCCACGGGGCGGAGCTGGCCGCCGCCGGACAGACGGCGGAGGAGATCCAGAAGGCCTGCACGGACCTGGCTCCCCAGGTGGAGGCCAGCTTCGTCATCGACCGGCTGGACTATCTGTACAAGGGCGGTCGCTGTTCGGCCCTCAGCGCCTTCGGCGGAAACCTGCTGAAGCTGAAGCCCTGCATCGAAGTGAAGGACGGCAAAATGACCCCCGGCAAGAAATATCGCGGCCCCATCGACAAGGTGATGCTGCAGTATGCCGACGATCGCCTGCGCGGCCGGGACGACATCAACAAGCACCGGGTGTTCATCACCCACACCCGCTGCGCCCCGGAGGCGGTGGAGGCCGTGCGGCAGAAGATCCTGGAGCTGGCCCCGGATTTTGAGGAGATCATCGAAACCACCGCCGGTTCCACCGTGACCTCCCACTGCGGCCCCGGCACCCTGGGCGTGCTGTTCATCCGCACCAAATAAGTCTGCAATTCCCGGAGCATTGCTCCGGGAATTTTTTTTAAAATTTTTTGAAAAAACCGGTTGCAGTTTCGCCGCTTTGGTGTTTCATGAGTATAGGGGGCGAAAAGCGCCCTATCTGCGGGATCACCTGTGCGGGGACCGACCCTCTCCTGTACGGTATCCATAGAAAAATACCGCCGGATTTTCCGGCGGTATTTTTTGCTCGTTTGCGTATCAGAAGGCCCAGGTGCCGTTCCGGAACAGGGGGACGGTTTTCCCATCTTCGCATACGCCGTCGATGGATAGGTCCGCCGAGCCGATCATGAAGTCCTCGTGGACCATGGAGTCGTTGACGCCCAGGCTGCGGCACTCCTCCAGGGTCTTGCTCTGGAAGTCCCGGATGGTGTCGGCAAAGCCCATGCCCAGGGCCAGGTGGCAGCAGGCGTTCTCGTCAAACAGCGTGTTGTAGAACAGCAGGCCGGACTGGTTGATGGGGGAGTCGAAGGGCACCAGGGCGCACTCGCCCAGATAGCAGCTGCCCTGATCCATGGTGATGAGCTTGGTCAGCAGATCGTTGTTGACCTGGGCGTTCCACTCCACGGCCTTGCCCTCGTGGAAGCGGATCCAGAACTCGTCGATGAGCTGACCCTGATAGCTCAGGGGCTTGGTGGAATAGACGATGCCCTCGGCCTGGCCCTTCATGGGGGAGGTGAAGCACTCCTCGGTGGGGATGTTGGGGTTGAAGAAGATCCCCTGCAGGCTGGTTTCGCCGCCGCCGCAGAACTGCCCCTCCGGGATCAGCCCCACGGTCAGGTCCGTGCCGTTGGCGCTCTTATACTTCAGCTGCCGCAGGTGCAGGCTGTTGAGATACTGGCACCGGTCGTGCAGGTCCTGGTTGTGGGCGTCCCAGGCGGCCAAGGGGTCCTCATCCACCCGGCTGGTGGACAGAATGGCCTCCCACAGCTTCTCCATAGCCTGGCTGGTGCGCAGGCCCGGGAACAGCTTCTTGGCCCAGGCCGCGCCGGGCACGGCGGCGATGCACCACTGATACTTGTTCTCGATCTGGTCCCGGTATTTGCGGATGGTGGGATAGAGCCGCTGCTGGGACTTGGCCATCTTCTCCTGGTTGATGCCGTTGAGGCCGTCGGGGTCCTCCGACAGCAGATAGATGCGGCAGGGGATGGTGTCCACATAGTGCTGCCAGCGGGCCTCCTCATAGTTGTCCAGCTTGGACAGGGTGGTCATGGTGCGATAGCGGTAGTGCAGCTTCTGCAGGGGCTGATAGCTCCAGTCCACCACCACCTTCTTGGCCTTGCGCTTGTAGCACTCCTCCACCAGCATCTTCACAAACTCCGGCTGATCCAGGTCGGCGGCGATGAACACCTCCTGGCCGGGCTGCACGTTGACGCCGGTCTGGGCGATGAGCTGGGCATATTTGCGTAAAACGGTCTTTTTCATGGCTGTGATTCCCCCTGTAGTACAAAATAATGGAAACATTATACCACCGGCGGACAATCTTGAAAAGAGGTTTTTGTGAAATTTGAAGAAAGCCGCCGCGTCACTCCGCCTGGCGGGCGATGTCCAGCAGCCAGCGGACCGCCTGAGCCGGATACCGGCCCCGGGCCGTTTCCCCGGTGAGCATCAGGGCCGACGCCCCGTCCAGCACGGCGTTGTACACGTCCAGCACCTCCGCCCGGGTGGGGGTGGGGTGCTCCGTCATGGTGTGCAGCAGCTGGGTCACCACCAGGAAGGGCTTCCCGGCCCGGCGGCACCGGGCGGCAATGTCCTTCTGGGCGGCGGGCAGGTGCAGAAGCCCCAGATTGCTGCCCAGGTCTCCCCGGGCCACGGTGACCACGTCGCAGGCGTCCATCCATTGGGGCAGACTCTGCCAGCCCCGCCGGTCCTCGATCTTGGCGAATATCGTGAGGTGCTCCAGACCCCGGCGGGCCAGGGCCGCCCGGACCTCCTCCAGCTCATGGCGGCTGCGGACAAAGGGCTGCATCACCGCCGTGACCCCCTGTCCGGCCGCGGCGTCCAGGTCCAGCAGGTCCTGCTCCGTCAGGGCCGGACGGCACAGCTCCACCCCGGGCAGGGTGATGCTTTTCCGGCTTTCCAGCACCCCGCCCCGGGTGACGGTGCAGGTGACGGCCCGGCCGCAGGACTCCGCTCGCAGGGCCATCAGGCCGTCATCCAGCAAAATCTCCTGCCCCGGGGCCACGGCGGCCAGGATATCCGGCTCCACCGGCAGGCCCCCGGGGCCCAGGGTCACGGTCTCCCCCGCCGTCAGGGTCACGGGACGGGACAGGGGCCCCATCCGCAGCTCCGGCCCCCGCATATCGACGATCAGCTCCGCCGGACGGCCGGAGGCCGCCCGGGCCTGCTGCACCGCCTCCGTCCAGGGACGGCAGGCCGTCAGGGTGGTGTGGGACAGGTTCAGGCGGAAGCCCGTCAGCCCCATGTTCAGCAGTTCCGTCAGCAGGTCCGCCCGGCAGCAGGCGGGGCCAAGGGTGGCGTAGGTTTTCACGGCGTCTCCTCCTTGTGAAAGTGGTCGTATACCGCCCGGGCGGCGGCCTTGGGCAGCACCGCCTCCAGCTGCAGAAGCTCCGCCTGCTCAATGGCCCGGACGCTTTTGAAGTGCCTCAAAAGGGCCTTCTTCCGGATGTCTCCCACCCCGGGGATGCCGTCCAGCCGGGAGGTCAGGGCGGATTTCGTGTGCTTTTCGTGGTGATAGGTGATGGCGAAGCGGTGGACCTCCTCCTGCACCCGGCCCACCAGGGCAAACAGCGGGGGGCTTTGCTGGATGCCCAGCTCCTGCCCCTGGGGCGTTACCAGGGCCCGGGTCCGGTGGCGGTCATCTTTTACCATGCCCAGCACCGGCACGGTGAGGCCCAGCCTTTCCAGCACATGGCAGGCGGCCTCCGCCTGGAGCTGGCCGCCGTCCATCAGCAGCAGGTCCGGCAGGGGGGCAAAGTGCTCGTCTCCCTCCAGATACCGCCGGAACCGGCGCTCCAGCACCTCCTCCATGGCCCGCAGGTCGTCGGCGTGGTCCAGAGTCTTTACCTGGAACCGGCGATAGTCCCGCTTCAGGGGCCGTCCGTCCGCGAACACCACCATGGAGGCCACCATGTCCTGCCCGGCGGTGTGGGAAATATCGTAGGATTCCAGCCGCCGGGGGGCCTCCGCCAGCCCGGCCAGGGTCCCCAGCTGCTCTAAGGTCTTGCCGGTGCGCTCGGCGTCGGAGGTGATGCGCTCCACCTCCTCCCGGGCGTTGCGGCGGGCCATGCGCAGCAGCTCCGCCCGCTCTCCCCGCTGGGGCACCCGCAGGGTCACCCGGTGCCCGGCCCGGCCCGTCAGCAGGGCAGCGAAGGTGTCCATATCCTCCAGCTCGCAGGGCACTAAAATCTCTCGGGGCAGGGCCTGGCGGTCCAGGTAATACTGGCTCAGCACGGCGGAGAGAATGTCCGCCTCCTCCTGGTCGGCGGCGGCGGAGAACACCTCCACCTCCCGGCCCAGAAGATTGCCGTCCTCAATGTGCAGCACGGCGCTGCCGCAGCGGACCTGGCCCGGGTACACGCCCCACACGTCCGTGTCGGCGCAGACTCCGGCGATGACCTGCTGGGTCTTGCCCAGCACGGAGATGGCCCGGATGCGGTCCCGCAGGGCGGCGGCCTTCTCAAAGTTCAGCTCCTCCGCCGCCTGCTCCATCTCCTGCTGCAGCTCCGCCGTCAGCTGGCGGTAGTGGCCGCTGAAGATCCGCACCGCCTGGCGGATCCGGGCCTGATACTCCGCCTGGCCGGGGCCGTCCGGGCGACAGAAGCCGTCGCAGCGGCCAATGTGGTGATTCAGGCAGGGCCGCTCCCTGCCGATGTCCCGGGGAAACTGGCGGGCACAGGTGGGTAGGTGCAGGGCGCCGCACACCGCCTCGATGGCCAGCCGGGTCTCCCGCCGGCCGCCGAAGGGGCCGAAGTATTTCGCGCCGTCGTCAGCGGTCTTTCCCACCAGGGAGAAGCGGGGATAGGCCGCGTCGGCGTCCAGCCGCACAAAGGGATAGCCCTTGTCGTCCTTCAGCAGGATGTTGTACCGGGGCATGTGGCGCTTGATGAGAGAGTTTTCCAGGATCAGGGCCTCGAACTCCGTGGAGACGAAGATGGTGTCGAAATGGTCCACCTGGGACACCATGGCCCGGGTCTTTTCGTTGTGGGAGGCGGTGTCCTGGAAATATTGGCTGACGCGGTTTTTCAGCTTTTTGGCCTTGCCCACATAGATCACCTTACCGGTTTTGTCCATCATCAGATAGACCCCCGGGGCCAGAGGCAGATCGTTGGCCTTCTGCCGCAGCTCATCCTTGGTCATGGCGACCCTCCTTTCAGGGTTTTCCCCAGTATAGCACGTTTCCCACCGGAAAGGAAGTTTACATTTTCCTCGACAGAAGGTATAATAGGGGGAAAAGACACCACTAAGGAAAGAGGGAGAATCCGTATGCATAACAAATGGAACAGCGCCAACGTGGATCAGGTGCTGCTGCGAAAAGGGGAGGAACATCTGCTGTACCGGGGCCCGGAGGGCAGCGTGGTCCGGAATGACCACCTGGTCATGAGCGATATCGCCGACGGACCGGCTCTGGCGGCGCTTCTGCGCCGCCTGGGGCTGGAAAACGGGGGGCTTTTCTGCGTCCCCCAGGGGGCCAGTGACGAGGTGGCCCGGGCCTTTAGCCTGAAAAAGGGCGTCCCCTGCACCCAGTGGGTCTATGGCGAAAGCCAGCCGCCCCGGGTCCCCGCCGCGGAGGTGCGGCCTATAACGGAGGAATACCTCCCCCTGTGCGCCGCCCACTATCACCCGGAGGACGACGAGGCGGCATATCTGCGCAGCCGGATGGAGGCGGGGCAGCTGTGGGGCCTGTTTGAAGATGGGCAGCTGGCGGCTTTCATCGGTGTGCACCACGAGGGCAGCATGGGCATTTTAGAGGTCCTGCCGGAGTATCGCCGCCGGGGCCTGGCCATGGCCCTGGAGGGCTGGCTGATCCGGTGGCACCTGGAGCGGGGCTGGACCCCCTTCTGCCATGTGTATGAGGACAACCCCGCTTCCCACGCCCTGCAGAAAAAGCTGGGCCTGACCCCGGCCCCGGAGCAGGTGGTGTGGCTGCATCGTCCCCACGGGGAGGACGAGGAATGACCGCCATTGCAGCCGTCTGCGAAAACGGCGGCATCGGCCGGGAGGGGGCTCTGCTGTTTCACATCCGGGAGGACCTGCGGCGGTTCCGGCAGCTGACCCTGGGGAAAACCGTGGTCATGGGCCGCCGGACCCTGGAGAGTCTCCCCGGGGGCCGGGGCCTGCCGGACCGGCGGAACCTGGTGCTGACCCGGGATCCGGATTTCACCGCCCCGGGGGCGGAGGTGATCCATGACCTGGCGGAGGTGCCGGAGGACGCGGTGGTCATCGGCGGGGAAAGCGTGTACCGCCAGCTGCTGCCCCGGTGCAGCACCGTGTATCTGACGAGGATTTTCGCCGCGCCCCAGGCCGACGCGTTTTTCCCCGATTTATCCCGGGACAGTGCGTGGACAGAGGCGGAACAAAGCGAGACATTCACCTCCGGCGGCGTGTCGTTCCAATATGTGACCTACCGCCGGAAATAAGAACGAAGGAGGCGGTCTTATGGCAGACCTGGGCACCAATGTGCGATATATCAAGGGCATCGGCGAGGCCCGGGCCGCCGCCCTGGAAAAGCTGGGCATTACCACCCTGGGGGACCTGATCGCCTATTTCCCCCGGGGGTATGAGGACCGGACCCAGGTCCGCCCCATCCGGGAGCTGACCGCCGGGGAGAGCGTATGCGTCCGGGGCATGGTGGCGGCGGACCTGACGGCCTATCGCATTTCCGGAGGCCGCACCATCGCCAAGACCCGGGTGGTGGACGACAGCGGATCCCTGGACCTGGTGTTTTTCAACATGGAGCACCGGCGGGACGCCCTGCACCAGGGGGATGTGTGCGTCTTTTTCGGCAAGGTGGAGGACAATCTGCGGCGCAAGCAGATGATCAACCCCCTGTTTGAGCCGGAGGGGTGGCAGCAGGTCACCGGGCGCATCATGCCCATCTATCCCCTGACCGCCGGAGTCACCCAGGGGCTGATGGCCCGGGCCGCCCGCCAGGGGCTGGACGCCTGCCGGGAGCTGCTGCCGGACGTGCTGCCGGATGAGGTGCGGCAGGCCCACAAGCTGTGTTATGTAAACTATGCATATGAGAACATCCACTTTCCCGCCTCGCCGGAGGCCCTGGAGGTGGCCCGGCGGCGGCTGGTGTTCGAGGAGCTGTTTCTGCTGACCTGCGGTCTGCAGCTGCTGCGGCAGCGGCGGCGGGACGTGGCAGGCCCGGCCTGCCGGCGGATGAGCATGGAGCCCTTTTACCGGCGGCTGCCCTTCGCCCTGACCGGGGCCCAGCGGCGGGCCATTGCCGACGCCGTGGGGGACATGGTGTCCGGCAAGCCTATGAACCGCCTGTGCCAGGGGGACGTGGGCAGCGGCAAGACCATGGTGGCGGCGGCGTGCATCTGGTTCGCCGTGGAAAACGGGTGGCAGACGGCCCTGATGGCCCCCACGGAAATTCTGGCCCGGCAGCACTATCAGGGGCTGGCGCCGCTGCTGGCCCGGTTTTCCATCCGGTGCGCCCTGCTGACCGGGTCCACCCGATCCAGGGAACGGCGGGAGATCCTGGCAGGGCTGGCGGATGGGACCATTGATCTGTGCATCGGCACTCACGCCCTGCTGACGGAGGACGTGCAGTATCAGAAGCTGGGCCTGGTGGTAACGGACGAGCAGCACCGGTTCGGCGTGAACCAGCGGGCGGCCCTGTCCCAAAAGGCGGAGGACCCCCATATGCTGGTGCTGTCCGCCACGCCCATCCCCCGGACCCTGGCCCTGGTGATCTACGGCGACCTGGACGTGTCGGTGATCGACGAGCTGCCTCCCGGGCGGCAGAAGGTGGACACCTTCGCCCTGGGGGAGAGCTATCGCCCCCGGGTGCAGGCCTTTATCCGGAAGCTGGCGGCAGCGGGACAGCAGATCTTCATCGTTTGCCCCCTGGTGGGGGAGGCGGACCAGATCCCCGACGAGCGCAAGGCCGTGACGGCCTACGCCAAGCAGCTGCAGGAGCAGGTGTTTCCGGACCTGCGGGTGGCGGTGCTCCACGGGAAGATGAAGCCCAAGGAGAAGGAGAAGGTCATGGCGGCCTTTGCCGCCGGGGAAAGCGATATCCTGGTGTCCACCACCGTGGTGGAGGTGGGGGTGGACGTGCCCAACGCCACCTGCATGGTGGTGGAAAACGCCGACCGGTTCGGCCTGTCCCAGCTGCATCAGCTGCGGGGCCGGGTGGGCCGGGGCAAGGCCAAAAGCTACTGCATCCTGCTGTCGGACAGCCAGAATGAGGAGACCCGGGCCCGGCTGAAGGTGATGACCCAGACCAACGACGGCTTCCGCATCTCCCAGGAGGACCTGCGGCTGCGGGGGCCGGGAGATTTCTTCGGCCAGCGGCAGCACGGTCTGCCGGCCATGAAGATCGCCGACCTCAGCTGCGACATGCGGCTGCTGGACGAGGCCCAGACGGCGGCCCGGCAGCTGATGGAGCGTGACCCGGAGCTGACGGACCCGGCCCACCGGCCCCTGCGCCGGCGCATCCGCCAGCTGTTCGACACCAACGCCGATATGCTGAACTGAGGTATGAAAACAAACACCGGAGGGACAGCCGTCCCTCCGGTGTTTTCCGGTTATTTCGTTTTTACTCGCCCAGCTGATTGTCCACCAGCTGCGCCAGGGCCTCCACGGCCTCCTTGGCGTCGGGGCCGTCGGCGATCAGGGTGATGGTGGTGCCCTTCACGATGCCCAGGGACAGAACGCCCAGCAGGCTCTTGGCGTTGACCCGGCGCTCCTCCTTCTCCACCCAGATGCCGCTTTTGAACTCGTTGGCCTTCTGGATAAAATAGGTAGCAGGCCGGGCGTGCAGGCCCACCTCATTGTTCACGGTAACTTCCTGTGTAAACATTCCATTGCACTCCTTTTATGAAGCATTTTCGCAAAATGCGGGGACATACTTCTCTCACACTATAATATTATACCGAAACGGGGAAAGAAAGCAATATCCAAAGCTACAAATTCTTGAAGCGGGGCCTGAAAAAAAGTTTGGCCCTTTTGGCAGAATCCACAAACTCCGTCTGTTATTTCAGCTCCACCACCGTTACGCCGGCCTCTCCCTCGCCATAGCGGCCCAGGCGGAAGCTCTTGACGGCCTTGTTCCGCTTGAGCATCTCGTGGACCGCCTTGCGCAGGGCGCCGGTGCCCTTGCCGTGGATGATGGTCACGGTGCCCAGCTTTGCCATCACGGCGCTGTCGATGTAATTCTCCACCACGCTTTCGGCCTCCAGGGTCTCATAGCCCCGGATATCCAGCTCCGACGAAGCCCGGGACTGGAGATTCAGTTTGGGACTGCCGCCCACCGGGGCGGCGGGCTTCTTTTTGGGCTGGCCCTCCGGCAGGCGCACCTGCTGGGCCTTGACGGTCATCTTCATCTTCCCCGCCTGCAGGAGCAATGTGCCGTCGTTGTTGACGGCCAGCACCGAGGCGGCCATTTTCACCCCGGGAAGCTCCACCAGGTCCCCTACCTCGATGGGGCGGCTGGGGGCGTAGGCAGGCTCCTGGGGCTCACTGCGCAGGTGCAGGGCCTCCTGGGCCTGGTTCAGACTGTGCCGCACGGCGGCCTTGGCGTCGTTGAGCTCCTGGAAGTTGATCTGCTTTTGCTGCTGGCGGCGCAGCTGGTCCAGCTGGGCGAAGATCTCGTCGGCCTGGGCCTGGGCCTGGCGCACGATGCGCTTGGCCTCGGCCTCGCCCTTGGTGCGGGCGTTTTCCTTGGCCTTCTCCATCTGCTCCCGGAAGGTCCGGGCCTTTCGGGCGTCCTCCTCCCGCTGCCGCCACAGGCGGTCCGCCTCGGCCTGGGCCTTCTCCAGCCGCTGGCGCTTCTCCTCCAATTGGGTCAGCACGTCCTCGAAACGGACGGAGTCGCTGTCCATCTGCTGCTGGGCGGCCTGGATCACGGATTCGTCCAGCCCCAGCCGCCGGGAGATGGCGAAGGCGTTGGACTTGCCGGGGATGCCAATCAGCAGTCGGTAGGTGGGGCGCAGGGTCTGCACGTCGAACTCACAGCTGGCGTTTTCCACCCCCGCCGTGGTCATGGCGAAGGTTTTCAGCTCGGCATAGTGGGTGGTGGCGGCGATCAGCGCCCCCTGACTGCGGGCGCTTTCGATGATGGCAATGGCCAGGGCCGCGCCCTCGATGGGGTCCGTACCGGCTCCCAGCTCATCAAACAGCAGCAGGCTCTGGTCGTCCACCTCCCGCAGAATCTGGACGATGTTGGACATATGGGCGGAGAAGGTGGACAGGCTCTGCTCAATGCTTTGCTCGTCGCCCACATCCGCCAGCACCCGGTGGAATACACGCACGGCGCTGCCGCTGTCGGCAGGGATATGCAGGCCGCACTGGGCCATCAGACACAGAAGGCCGATGGTTTTCAGGGTAACGGTCTTGCCGCCGGTGTTGGGGCCGGTGATGACCAGGGTGTCGAACTGCTCACCCAGCTCCACGGTGATGGGCACTGCCTTGGCCTGGTCCAGCAGCGGGTGCCGGGCCCGGCGCAGGGCCACGCCGCCCCGGCGGCGGACCTCCGGACGGCTGGCGTTCAGCTGATAGCTCAGCTGCGCCCGGGCAAAGATCACGTCCAGGTGCACCAGAATGTCATAGTCCCAGAGGATGTTCTCCATCTGGGCGGCGCAGGCGGCGGACAGCTGCCGCAGGATGCGGTCGATCTCCTTTTTCTCCCGGGCCTCCAGCTCCTTCAGCTCATTGTTGGCCTGCACCACGCCCATGGGCTCCACAAACAACGTGGCCCCGGAGGAGGAGATGTCGTGGACCAGGCCGGGCATACTGCCCTTGCACTCGGCCTTCACCGGCACCACGAACCGGCCGTCCCGCTGGGTGATCAGGGCCTCCTGCAGCACCTTGGCATAGGACGGCGAGGAGATGATGCGCTGGAGAATCTGGCGGCCCTTGGAGGCGGCCAGCCGCATTTTCCGGCGGATATCCGCCAGCTCGCTGCTGGCGGTGTCGGCGATGGTCTCCTCGTCCAGAATGGCGGAGCGGATCTGCTCCTCTAAGTATTTATTGGTGTGCAGGGAGGTGAACAGGCGGTCCAGCACCGTCTCCTCCCCCTGGCGCTGGGCGTCGTAATCCGACACCCGGCGGCTGGCGGTGAGGACGCCGGCGATGTCCAGCAGCTCCCGGGTGTTCAGCATACCGCCGTGGTCCGCCCGGGTCAGGGCGGCGGATACGTCCTTCACGCCGGAGAAGGACGGACTGCCGTGGAGCCCCAGCCGCTCCTTGGCGGCATCGGTCTCGTCCAGCAGCCGCAGCACCTCCTCCACGTCCGTGGAGGGGGTCAGCTTCAGGCACCGGTCCTTGGCCGCCTGGCTGACGGCCTTGGCCGCCAGCTTTTCCAGCACCGCCGGAAGCTCCAGGGTGCGGATGGATTTTTCAAATAATTCACTCATATTTCGTTTCCTCTTGCGGAAGAATGGTCTTGTAATAGTCCAGGGTACGGAAGCTGCGCTCCAGCTGGGCGGTGACATAGGCGTCCGATGCGTGGTCCAGGGCTCGCAGTCCCGGCTGGGGCAGGGCGAAGCTGTACAGCCGCTTTGCGTCGCCGTACAGGATGTATCGCAGGGCCGCCAGCCCCGACGCCGTCAGCGGCAGGGACAGTCCCCCCTTTTCCCGGCATTTGCCGCAGTGCACCACCCCGTGGACCACGTCCAGCATGGGGTTCTCCGGCTCCGGCGCGCCGCACAGGGCGCAGCCATCGGCCATGGGTTCATAGCCCGCCAGGGCCATCAGCCGGAACTGAAACGCGGGCTTCACCAGCTGAGGCGGCTTTTTCAGGGCGCTGAGGGCATACAGGGCGTTGAGCAGCAGGGGCAGCACGTCGCCGCCGCTGCCGTCGGACACCGCCTCCGTCAGCTCGGCGAAGTAGGCCGCCAGGCTCAGGGCCGTCAGGTCCTGCCGCAGGCCGTCGAACAGCTCGATGGTGTCCGCCGCGTCCAGCATGGTCCACCGGCCCTTTTCATACAGGGTCATCTCCGAATAGGCCAGCAGCTGGCAGGCCGCGGCCACGCGGCTTCCCTTGCGCCGGGCGCCCCGGGCGATCACGGAGAGCCTGCCCCGGTCCGGGGTCAGCACGGTGAGGATCTTGTCCGCGTCCCTGGTATCGGTCTCCCGCAGCACCAGGCCGCACGTTACGAATCGTTCCGGCTGCATTCAGCCGCCTCCTTATACAGCAAGTACGCCTCCGGCGCTCCGGTGGCCCAGAACAGGGCCCAGCGCTCCTCCATGGCTTTTCACCTCCGCCCATAGCTTGCCGCTTTTCCGGCGGCGTCATGAGTGGAAGCTTTTGGAGGGGGGATTACTGCTCATCATATCCCCTGGCGCGGATGAAATTCACATTATCCCGCCAGTTTGCCCCAGTCAGATGATATCTGACCGGGGACCCCTCATACCATCTGCTGCGGCGGAAATGAATTCCGCCGGCAGAAATTCTTTGAATTTACGCCGCAGAGCGGCGAGCGGCTGACGCCGCAAGAAAACTGGCACAGCATGGCCGATGGGAAGAAGTCACTGCTCATCGTACCCTCTGGCGCGGATGAAATTCACATTATCCCGCCAGTTTTCTTTGACCTTGACCCAGGTTTCCATGTACACCTTGGTGCCCATGAACTTTTCGATGTCCCGGCGGGCCAGGGAGCTGATGCGCTTGAGCATATCCCCGTGCTTGCCGATGATGATGCCCTTGTGGCTGGCTTTTTCGCAGTAGATGGTCACGTCCAGGTCGATGATGCCGGTGTCCTCCCGCTCGGTGAAGCGGGTCACCTCCACCGCCGTGCCGTGGGGAATTTCCTTGTCCAGGCACAGCAGCATCTTCTCCCGCAGAATCTCGGCGCAGACCTGGGCGTCGGGCTGGTCGGTGGTCATGCCGTCGGGGAACAGCTGGGGGCCTTCCGCGGCATAGGTCTGCAGCTGGGCCATCAGGTCCTCCAGGCCGTCGCCGGTCCGGGCGGAGATGGGGATAATGGCGTCGAAGCCGTCAAAGGCCTGGCTGTAGGCCGCGATCACCGCCAGCAGGTCGTCCTTTTTCTCCACGGTGTCGATCTTGTTGATGCACAGCACGCAGGGCAGGTGCTCCTCCTGGATGCGCTGGAGCAGGATCTTCTCCGGCTCCCCCACATGGGCGATGGGCTCCACCAGCAGCAGGGCGGCCTCCACCTGCTCCAGGCTCTCCCGCACCACCTTCACCATATAGTCCCCCAGCCGGGAACGGGGCTTGTGCAGGCCCGGGGTGTCCAGCAGCACATACTGGGTGTCTCCCCGGTTCACCACGCCGTAAATCCGGTTGCGGGTGGTCTGGGGCTTGTCGGAGACGATGGCGATCTTCTCCCCCACCAGGGCGTTGGTGAGGCTGGACTTGCCCACGTTGGGCCGTCCGCAGATGGTGATCATGGCGGTTCTGGTAATGTTGTTCATAGGTGATCCTCAACTTTCTTTTGAGCAATTTTATTGTGTCAGGGTAAACCGATAAGTGACAGAGTTCTGCCACCGTTCCTCGTTTGCCAGGTCCTGCCCGATCACCTTGCCGCCCATGCGCTCATAGAAGCTGCGGGCGTTAAGATTCTCCGGGACACAGTGGCAGACAAAGGAGGCGGCATGGTGCGCTCTGCAATACGCTTTCACGAAATCGAACGCTTGCCGGCCGATCCCCTGTCTTTGGTATTCGGCGGAAATATACAGGGATTGCAGGGTGATTACATCGGCTTCGTTTATCGTCAGGTAGCCGATGTCCTGCCGGTCCTTTCGGACCAAGTACACAGAATACGCCGGATGATGGACCCTCAGCAGCTCCATTTCCCTGTGCCAGTCCCAGTCAAAGTTATCTATCATACTGTCGGGGTAGACGCCTCGGTATGTGGTACCCCAGATTCTTTGCCGCAGGGCGATAATGGACGGCACATCCTCTTCGGATGCCTCAATAAACAGCTTTTCCTCGGCCATGCTATCACATCTCCTTCCGGGATTTTTACTCAATTTCCACACTCCGGGGCCGGCACGCTCTCCGCTGCCCGATTGCGGACAGCGAACAGAAACACCGGGCGGAGCAGGCCCAGGGATAAAACGGTGAACACGGTCAGGACGTCCCCATATTTACCAGCGCGGCTTTTATAGATCCGGTGGGCGATCAGGGTGTCCAGGATAAAGACCGCCAACAGGGCCATCAGCAGGAGGATGAACCAAAGGGTATTCAGCTCCCGGCAGACGTAGAAATAGACGCAAAGGCAGACGGACAGAAGCGTCAGAAGGGCCGACACGGCGCCCATGACCCGCCGGTCTGCCAGCTTTCCCAGCAGATACTTGCTGTAAAAGGGAATCCAGGCAGGGAATGTATGTGCGTCGCCCGCTTTTTTGCGCATGCAGGCGATGGAAAAGCCCTCCAGCACATAGCTGGCCATGATATACGCCGCCGCGGCGGCAAACACGGCGATGAAGAACAGGAAAATCGCCGATAATATGCCCGAAACAATCAGAACGCCGAATCCGGCCATATGCGATACCTCCTATTTTACCCCAGCCGGTCCCCGTTTTCCACGGGCTTGTCCGGCGTGATCAGCACCACGCCGCCCTGGGAATAGGTCCCCAGCACCAGCACCTGGGAGAAGAAGTTGGCAATCTGACGGGGCGGGAAATTCACCACCGCCAGCACCTGCTTGCCCACCAGCTCCTCCGGGGCATACTGCTGGGTGATCTGGGCGCTGGAGCGCTTCCGGCCCAGCTCCGGGCCCAGGTCCACCAGCAGCTGATAGGCGGGCTTCCGGGCCTTTTCAAAGGGCCGGGCCTCCACAATGGTGCCCACCCGGATATCCAGCTTCATAAAATCGTCAAACGTGGCCTGTTCCATGTGCGTTCCTCCTGTTATCAATCGCTGTCCAGCTTGAGCACAGCCATGAAGGCTTCCGTAGGCACTTGAACCGTGCCCAGATTCCGCATCTTCTTCTTGCCCTCCTTCTGCTTTTCCAGCAGCTTCTTCTTGCGGGTAATGTCGCCGCCGTAGCACTTGGCCAGCACGTCCTTGCGCATGGCCTTTACCGTCTCCCGGGCGATGATCCGCCCGCCGATGGCCGCCTGGATGGGCACCTCAAACAGCTGGCGGGGGATGTTCTCCTTCAGCTTTTCGCACAGCCGCCGGGCCCGGGGATAGGCCTTGTCCTTGTGGGCGATGAAGCTCAGGGCGTCCACGCCGTCGCCGTTTAACAGCAGGTCCACCTTCACCAGCTCGCTGGGCCGGTAGCCGGACAGCTCATAGTCCAGGGAGGCATAGCCCTTGGTGTTGGCCTTCAGGGTGTCGAAGAAGTCATAGATGATCTCGTTGAGGGGCATCTGATAGTGCAGCTCCACCAGGTGGGTGTCCAGATACTGCATGTCCTTGAACTCGCCCCGGCGGTCCTGGCACATGGGCATGATGTTGCCCACATACTCGTTGGGGCTGATGATGGACACCCTCACATAGGGTTCCTCGGCGTGCTCGATGACCGTGGGGTCCGGGTAGTTGTGGGGATTGTCCACCCTCACCATGGTGCCGTCGGACTTGTACACGTGATAGATGACGCTGGGCAGGGTGGTCACCAGGTCCAGATTGAACTCCCGCTCCAGCCGCTCCTGGATGATCTCCATATGCAGCATCCCCAAAAAGCCGCAGCGGAAGCCGAAGCCCAGGGCCACGGAGCTCTCCGGCTCGAAGGTCAGGGAGGCGTCGTTGAGCTGGAGCTTCTCCAGGGCGTCCCGCAGATCGGGGTACTTACTGCCGTCCTCGGTGTAAATGCCGCAGTAGACCATGGACTGGGCGGGCCGGTAGCCGGGCAGAGGCTCGGCGGCGGGGTTTTCGGCGTCGGTGATGGTGTCGCCCACCTGGGTGTCCTTGACGTTTTTGATGGAGGCGGTGAAATAGCCCACCTCACCGGCCTGGAGGGCGTCCGTGGGCTCGTTGCCCAGGGGCTTCAGGTAGCCGCACTCCAGAATGGTATACTGGGCTCCGGTGGCCATCATGCGCACCGTCTGCCCCCGGCGGATGGTGCCCTGCTTGATGCGGAACAGCACCACCACCCCCACATAGGGGTCATACTGGCTGTCGAAGATCAGGGCCTGCAGGGGGGCGTTGGGGTCGCCGGTGGGGGCGGGGACATTGTGCACCACGTCCTCCAGCACCGACTCCACGTTCAGGCCCAGCTTGGCGGAGATTTCCGGCGCATCCATGGCGGGCAGGCCGATGATGTCCTCCACCTCCTGCTTGGCCTTCATGGGGTCGGCGGCGGGCAGGTCGATCTTGTTGAATACCGGCAGAATCTCCAGGTCGTGCTCCATGGCAAGATAGGTGTTGGCCAGGGTCTGGGCCTCCACCCCCTGGGTGGCGTCCACCACCAGCACCGCCCCCTCGCAGGCGGCCAGGGACCGGGACACCTCATAGTTGAAGTCCACGTGGCCCGGGGTGTCGATGAGGTTCAGGGCGTAGATCTCGCCGTCCTGAGCCTTGTAGAACAGGTGCACGGCCCGGGACTTGATGGTGATGCCCCGCTCCCGCTCCAGGTCCATGTTGTCCAGAATCTGGTTCTCCATCTCCCGCTCCGGCACGGCGTCGCACAGCTCCAGCAGCCGGTCCGCCAGCGTGGACTTGCCGTGGTCGATGTGGGCAATAATGGAAAAGTTGCGGATATGGGATTGTTCAAACATTTGCGTTCCTCCTGTAGGTAAGTCCACGCTGACGCGCCAAGCGGCGCGTAACAAGCGTTTTGCGCAGCAAAACCTTGCCGCAGGCGGAATTCATTTCCGCCGAAGGACATTAAATGAAAAGGGCTCCCGGTTTGCCGTCAGGCAAACTGGGAATGGGACTTGCCGTGGTCAATATGGGCAATGATGGAAAAGTTGCGAATATGGGATTGTTCAAACATTTGTGTTCCTCCTCAGGGGAATAACAAGTTATATTCCCACCTATTATAACGGATGTTCCGGCAAAATGCAATTCCTGTTGCCGCCGGGAAGAAAAAGTGTTACAATAAAGGCACCCCAATTTTTGAGAGGAAAGGACGAACGCCATGAAGCTGAGTTTTTTCGGCGCTGACCAGTGCGTCACCGGCAGCTGCCATTGTCTGGAGGTAGGCGGCAAGCGCATCCTCATCGACTGCGGATTGCAGCAGGGCCGGGACGAGGTGGACAACCGCACCCTGCCCTTTGCCCCGGGCAGCATCGACTATGTGCTTATCACCCACGCCCACATCGACCACTCCGGCCGGGTGCCCATGCTCATCAAAAACGGCTTCCAGGGCCGCATTCTCACCACCCGGCTCACGGCTCAGCTCATGAGCATCATGCTCCAGGATTCCGCCCACATCCAGGAAAGCGACGCCGAGTATAAAAACCGCAAAAACCGCCGGGCCGGCCGGCCTGAGGAGGAGCCTCTGTATACCGTGGCCGACGCCCAGCGGGTGCCGGAGTTTATCGACACCTGCGAATATGACCAGCCCGTCCACCTGTGCGACGGGGTGGACGCCGTGTTCATCGACGCGGGCCATCTGCTGGGCTCCGCGTCCATCCGCCTGACCCTCACCGAAGGCGGCGAGACCCGCACCATCGTCTTTTCCGGCGATATCGGCAACGTGGACCAGCCCATCATCCGGGACCCCCAGTTCTTCACCGGGGCGGATTATGTGGTCATGGAGAGCACCTATGGCGACCGCAACCACACCGAGGTGTGGAGCTATACCGGCCAGCTGGCCCAGATCATCGACGAGACCCTGGGCAAGGGCGGCAACGTGGTGATCCCCTCCTTTGCCGTGGGCCGCACCCAGGAGCTGCTGTATTTCATCCGGGAGATCAAGGATCAGGGCCTGGTGACCTCCGTGCCGAATTTCCCCGTGTATGTGGACAGTCCCCTGGCCAAAAGCGCCACCACCATTTTCTGCGGCGATCTGCGGGGCTATCTGGACCAGGACGCTCTGGAGCTGGTGAAGGACGGCACCCATATGTTCAACTTCCCGGGCCTGCATCTGACGGAGACCGTGGACGAGTCCAAGGCCCTGAACGAGGACCACACCCCCAAGGTCATCATCTCCGCCTCCGGTATGTGCGACGCGGGCCGCATCCGCCACCATCTGAAGTATAACCTGTGGCGGGCGGACAGTGCCGTGGTGTTCGTGGGCTTCCAGTCCCCGGGCACCCTGGGCCGGACCCTGCTGGACGGGACTCCCTCCGTGAAGCTGTTCGGCGAGGACGTGGCCGTCCGGGCCAAGGTGGTGAATTTCCAGGGCCTCAGCTCCCACGCCGACCACGACCATCTGCTGGACTGGATCAGCCATTTCAAGGAGCCCAAGCCCCAGCACGTGTTCGTGGTCCACGGCGACCGGGAGGTGGCTCCGGTGTTTGCCCAGACGGTGAGCCAGCTGGGCTTCACGGCCCATGCGCCCCAGTATACCGAGGAGTATGACCTGCTGACCTGCACCCAGCTGGCAGCGGGCTATCTGCCCCAGCGCAAGACCCGCACCTTCGAGGGTGCGCCCCGGGTCACCGCGGCGTATCAGAAGCTGGTGCAGCTGGGCGATTCCCTGGTGGGCCTTATCCGCCGCAGCAAGGGCCGGGACAACAAGACCCTGGCCTCCTTTGCCGAGGCCCTGCGCAAGGTCATGGAGAAGTTCGAGATTTAACCAAGTTTTGGAAACCTTTCAGGGGCGGACAGCTCTGTCCGCCCCTAATTTTCGTATGATTCGCACGAGAGGAGGGCGCTTATGCCCGGATTGGAGAAAAACCGCATTTACCGCGCCTGTATCCAGGGCTATTCCAGCGAGGGGCTGGGCATCGCCCGGATAGACGGCCAGGTGGTGTTTGTCCACGGGGCCATCCGGGGGGAGATCTGCGACGTTCTGGTGATGAAGGTGCTGAAAAACGCCGCCTTCGGCAAGATCGCCGCCCTGGTGGAGCCCTCCCCTGCCCGCCGGACGCCGGACTGCCCCTACTACGGCCGCTGCGGCGGCTGCGATTTCCGGCATATGTCCTATGAGGAGGAGCTGTGGGCCAAGCGTGCCCGGGTGCAGGACGCACTGACCCGCATCGGCGGGGCGGAGGTGACGGTGGAAGAAATTCTGGGTGCGGAGCAGCCCCTGCACTACCGCAACAAGAGCATCTATCCCATCTCCCCGGTGGGGGAGGTGGGCTTTTACCGGGCCCGCAGCCACCAGGTGGTGCATGTGGAGCACTGTCTCATCCAAAAGCCGGAGGCCGATGCCCTGGCTCAGGCGGTGCGGGACTATATTGCCCGGTTTCAGGTGGAGCCGTATAACGAGGCCACTGGCCGGGGCCTGCTGCGGCACCTGTACGTCCGCACCAGCTGCCGGGGGGAGTCCCTGGCGTGCCTGCTGGTCAACGGCTCCCGCCTGCCCCATGAGCAGGAGCTGGTGAATATGCTCCGGGCCGCCGCGCCAAAAACCTGCGGCGTGGTGCTGGGGGAAAATACCCGCCGGGGAAACGCCATCCTGGGGGACCGGTACCGCACCCTGTGGGGCCGGGACTATCTGACGGACACCCTGTGCGGCCTGGAGCTGCGGCTGTCGGTGCCGTCGTTTTATCAGGTGAACCACGACCAGGCCCAGCGCCTGTATGAAAAGGCCCTGGAATACGCGGGGCTGACGGGCCGGGAGCTGGCGGTGGACCTGTACTGCGGCGCCGGGACCATCACCCAGGTGCTGGCCCGCCGGGCCAGGCACGTCATCGGCGGCGAGATCGTCCCGGAGGCCATCCGGGACGCGGAGGAAAGCGCCCGCCGCAACGGCGTGGGCAACGTGGAGTTCCTGTGCGGCGACGCCTCCCGGCTGGCGGCGGAGCTGCGGCAGCGGGGCCTGCGGCCCGACGTGATCTGCGTGGACCCGCCCAGGAAGGGGCTGGCCCCCGACGTGGTGGAGGCAGCGGCCTCCATGGAGCCGGAGCGCATCGTCTATGTCTCCTGCGACCCGGCCACCCTGGCCCGGGATGTGGCCCGCTTCGCCCCCCTGGGCTACCGCCCCGTCCGGGCCTGCGCCGTGGACCTGTTCCCCGGCACGGCGAACGTGGAGACGGTTGTCCTCTTGTCACGGGAAACAAATCCACTGACGGTTGAGGTCAGGATGGAAGTGGAAACCGGCGAGGTCAAGGAGCATCCGACCTATAAACGCATTCAGGAGTATGTGCAGGAAAAGTACGGCTTCAAAGTCCATACGGCATATATTGCCGAGGTCAAGCGTATGGTCGGGCTGGATATGCACAAAGCACCGAATGCTGTTGAACAGAGAAAACATGAGTATCATCCCTGCCCGCCTGAAAAGGTCGAGGCAATCAAGGATGCGCTGCGGCACTTTGGCTTAACCTCAGAGTGAGTTTACGGCTAAAAACCCAGCATCACGTCAATGGCGTGGTGCTGGGCTTATTTTTTGTCGTGCTTCGGGGCTTTTTTTGAGGATAAAACCGCCTGTGTGCCGTTTGCTTTTCTTTGCCATATTGACACGCTGCCCTCTGTTCGTCGTGGCACTGTGCGTTTTCGGGATAGAAAATGGACACTTATCTTTGTATAGAGAGAAAGCCAGAGAGGAAAAAGAGGGTGAGCGCAGGCTGTGGGAACGGTGCGTAAACCGCTTGCGGTTTTCCACGGTTTCCATAGCCGCAGCGAGGGAGAAAAGGGAGAGGTGGCTTTCTCGCTCAGGCGGCTTGCCGCTGCTCTTTGGCTCTCCCTTTTCTCCCTGAAAATCAGGGATTATTCTGCATCATTGCTCGGCGTAACAGGACGAAAGTCCTCCTGAACGCCCTCATTGAGGTCAAAGCACATGGTTTTTGCATCGGCAACCCAGAACCCGCGCACCCTGTAACGCTTGCCGGGAATCCAGTCCTCGCCGGTGACAGCGCGAAGCGGGTCAAGCAGATTCTTGTTGGAGATCGTAACAACACCTTTCTGTTCGCCTCTCGGCTTGGAGAACTTGAATCCCTTCGGTTCGTTGCTCTTGCAGGAACGGATCGCAAATACCCTCGCTTTCGCATCCAGCAGACACAAAACGTAGGCGGGATAGCTCAAGTCCTCAAGCACTTTCTTAGTGAAAGTCACGCCGTTCTGATTCAGGAACATATCCGGGTAGGCGTTGATGTTGGAGTCGATGGTTTCAAAGTTCAAAGCGGAAAAATCGAAGTTCATAGTAAAAATCCTTTCATTTCATAGTGTTTTGCGCCTCATCCACGATTTTCATAAACTCCTGACGTTCCATAAAAGACCAGCGGGAATCCATAATCAGATAGCCCTTGAAAAGACCATCCTTTACGCGGTATGCGACGAAGTGATTGCTTAAACGGCGCAATGTAGTTCGTTTTGCTGTGCTGTGCCGCTCTGACAGTAGCTTTTGTACCTTGATCCAATCCTCTTTTTTGATAATCGCTGTGTGGTGATTTTCCTTGAAATACATATTCAAATCTGTATTTTTGACGGATTTATGGGTGCGAAAATCCTTGGTATAGGTTTTCTGCATCAAAGCATCACCGCAGTATTTCTCATTTCGGAGGATGCTGCGGACAGTACCGGCAGACCAGAGATCGTTCCCCATTGGAGATTTGATACCCTGTTCTGTCAGTGCGGCGGCGATTTCTGCCGGGGTTGCGCCCTCCAAGCAGCTTTCATAGATGTACTCAACAATTCTTGCCTCGGTCGGCTCAATGACAAGCCGCCCGAAATGATCACGATAGAAGCCAAGCGTATTCTGAACGGAGAACTTGTAGATGCCCTCCGCCATGCGCCAGCGGATACCAGCCTTAACTGCCTCGCTCTTTTGCTGGGACTCCATTTCAGCCAAGGCTGCCAGCAGCGAGATCAGCAGATTATTCCGCCCATCGCCGGTATAGGCGATTCCTTCTGTCTCAAACTCAACGGAAACGGGCGGGTTCAGCGCAGAAAGCGTTCGCAGATTGTCCAGAATATCCACGATATTTCTACCAAAACGGCTGATGCTTTTGGTGAGAATCAGGTCAATCTTCCCGTCAACTGCGTCGGCAATCATTTTCTGAAAGCCAAGACGTTTTTCAACGGTAGTTGCGCTGATGCCCTCGTCTTGATAAATCTCAACCAGCTCCCATTGCGGATTTGCCTCAATCCTCTTGGTAAAATGGTGGATCTGCATATCAAAGCTGCCGACCTGCTGTTCCTCCTGTGTGCTGACGCGGCAGTACGCCGCAACACGGAGTTTGGGCGGCTCCTCTGCAAGTTCCCGCCGTTTCTGCGGTGGGATAATAATAACGCCATTTCCACGCTGGTTATAAGAAATTTCGTCCTGCATCTGGCGGCGTTTTTGCTCTCTGCGCTCGGCTCTGCTTCCGGTCTGTCGCTTTACCTCTATCGCTTTGGGGTCAAGCGGTTTTGCCATATTCCGCCTCCTGCATCAGAATCCGTCTGCGTTTTCTGCTTTGCATCGGCACACCACCTCCTTTGACCGATTTCCAATTTCATTACTACCACGCTCCTTTTTGAAAATTATGACAATCCACATACGCGAGGTAAGCGGAACAGTCACCCAAAGAAAAAGGCAGCAGAATTGCTCCTGCTGCCTGAATCTGTATGAACTTGTAAGGAGATCAAAATGTTTCTCCGTCGTAATCACAGCGTCGAGACAGGGGCTTATTTCACACCATAGGTGATGAAAAATCAGGGGTAGATATTATCGACCTCCACGGCAGAATAAACCCCAATTACCACTCTAAAAACCGCCGCATAAATCAATGCTTGTGAAATCCGAAAAGTTATTTCCCGATTTGCATACTCATTACACGGAATCGCGCTCTACGGTACAGTGTTCCCAGTGTTCGGAACGGGAAAGGTTTTTGCGGATTGGCGCAATCCCGTTCGGTTCCGCAAAACCGCATAGGGGCTGATATGAACAGTGCGTCATTGCCGTCTGTCAGAATCGCCCAGAAACGGGATTCACAGCGCCGCGACAATCTCAACAAATTTGCTCATGCTGACTGCTCCTTTTGGCAGGTCTGCATCCTTTTCAAACACCATGAAATACCGATACTGGTTTCCTGCATGACCGCTCCACATTGTGCCGAGGTCGATTTTCTCCCGGCTGTCATCATTTTTCAGGTGTTCGCCCTTAGTTTCCGCAAAGATGACCTTGCCCTTTTCCGTCATAATCAGAATATCAGGATAGTGATTGATATAGCCGTTGATACAGAAGCCCTGACGGGAAATGTTTCTGTGCCACCAGCGCACATTCGGCAAGGCGGTCAATTCCATAATCAGCTTTTGTTCCAGCTTGTTCATATCGCCGTCCTCTGCTTGATACAGCGATTTCGCGTAGATGTCCGTATGCGCAGCGGGATGAATTGCGTCTGGCAGACGATAATACGGCAAGCATACAATGCGTTCGGTGGAGAGCCAGTCGGAGAAGTTCTCCCGGCAATGCTGCTCCAACAGGGCTTGCACCTTGTCCTTGATTTTCTTTGCATAGCCAAGCGGCACTTTCTCCATTGCTGCAAGCTGGTCCTTGCTCATGTTGCCGACAATACGCTCTATGTAGGCTTTCAGTTCGGCAGCGTCCACGCCATTCAGCTTGTTAAGCTGACGGAGCATCATTTCCTTGCACTGGCGTACCCGGCTTTCCGGGGGCAGACTGTTGAAGTATTCCTTGAAATATTGCTGCTCCGGGCTGGACATTTTGAATACACGGGGCAAGCCGTTTTCCTTGTTCTCAATATCCACCTTAACGATTCCATCGTCCGCTGCGGCAAAATCAATGTCGCAGTCCTTGTTTTTCAGCGTGAAGCCCTCGGAAAGCTGCGCTTCATCCAGCAGCACATGAGAACCATCCGTAAACAGCGTATCCGGAATAGCTGCAAAGAACTGCGGGATGACAAGGCGCTCAATATCTTCCCGGAACTCCGGCTTGACAGCGAATGTAGGCATCTGTTCCCGCACCTCCCACGGCGTTTTTTGCAGATAGGGGTCATTGCCCGACTGCTGGATTGCGGCATTGTAGGCTTATCCCGCGCTTTCCGCTTCGGATAGCATACTGTCGGCTTTCGGGGTGGTTTCAGGTGATTTCTCCGCTTCTCTGCGCCGCTGGTATTCTTCATTGACTAACTTCCAATCCACACCGGAAACGTCCTCTTCGGGCGATTCCAAAGGGGTTTCCATTTTGGAACACCCATTGTCAATCATGATTTGCACCGGGTCAGGGGCTTTCGGCGTAGGCGGCTCGGAAACGCGATAATCCTTATCGCTGAAACCTGCGTCATTCAAGCCCTGAATGATGCCTTTTACGGTTTCGTTGAAATCATTGGAAGATGTCAGCACATAGGACATATTCAGGGATGACTGCCTGTGCTGGGTGGTGTGGGGCAGACGCAGGATACGTCCCAAAATCTGCTCCACCTGAACCTGACTCGTCTTGTTGGCAATAGACGCAAGAATATAGGCAAGGGGGCAGTCCCATCCCTCGCTCAATGCGTTGACCGTGATAATATAGCGAATCGGGCAGTCTGCGGACATGAGTTCGGTGTTTTTCAGCTCGTTCACGTCCGCTGTGCGGATGGCGATTTGCTCTGCGGGGATGTCATAGCCAATCAGCTTTTCGCGGATTTTCTCAAAGGTAGTGGCTTCTTCCTTGCCTTTCGGCTCTGCCTGAAACAGCACAATGGGGCGAATATACTTCTTGCTCACGGCATATTCGGCTGCGGCGAGTTCTTCCAGCTTGTTTCTCAGGGCGATTGCGTCCAGAATGACCTCTGCCTGACTGTCGCGGTTGTAGACGATGACGGGCAGCTTTACCATGTGTTCGGTCTTTAGCTGTACCGCGTCCACATAGGAGATAATATTGCTGTCCTTGCGCGGCGTGGCGGTCAGGTCCAGCACAAAGCACGGATTGAAATTTGCCAGCATTTCCCGGCTCAAATCCGAACGGGCGTGGTGGCTCTCGTCCACGATGACAAGAGGGTTAAGCTGATTGATGATCTGGAACAGGGCGGTTTCGTCCGCGCCCTCAATGGGGCTGTCAGGTTTTCCCAGCACTTTGGGGAACTCCGCAAGATTGCTGTTTTCCTGAAACGCCTTGCGCCCGTCCTTTCTGCTGGTGCGGAACGAATCGTAGGACAGCACCATAATAGAAAGCTGCTCCGTTACGGCAGTGGGGTTGAAGTTCTGACCGTTCAAAAGCTCCTGCTTGGTGTAGACCTCCACGCGCCCACCGAAATCCACGTCGATTTTCTGACGGTAGGGGTGGGACGTATCTTTCAGGGCTTTCGCCGTCTGCGTCAGGATGGCTTCTGACGGGACAAGCCAGACAACCGCTTTCGTCTTGGTGACGGGGAGCGCGTCAAACACCGGGCGAATGGCGTTGCAGGCGATAAAGGTCTTACCGCCGCCTGTCGGCATCTTGAAGCAGAGGTTCGGGACACCGGGTATCACATTTTGGTATAGCCCTAAAGTCGGGGCTGATTTCTCCTGCCAAAACAGGCGAAACGCCGCTGCGTCACTCCTTGTTTCGTTCAGCAGTTCCAGATAGCGGGTCAAGTCCGCTATCACCTTTTTCTGATATGATTTCAGTTCCATATTTTCACCTTCAAGGTAGTATGACAGCACATTTCTTAGGTCAGCGGATGATTCATCAGCTTTGCAGAAATCCCGATCTCGTTGAAAAACCTTGCCCAAGATAGCCAAAGGACTTGCCTATGCCCACGCCAGCTTCAATCGCAAAATGCAGATCGTTTATGAGGGCGTCCACAATCTCAAAAGACATATCCTGCTGCCCCTCACGCATTTCCAATCCATGCTGCGGGGCTTCATCCCAAAAGAAGGTGCTGACTTGCTCACTCATGGAGTACAGCTCTGCTTTTCTGCGCTTTTTCCGTTCCTCCGATGTATTGAATCCAAAATAAAATCTATTGTCCATCCACATTCCTCCCGGAATAGAAACCAAGGCTATCCGCGTTTCAGCTCAATGCTGACGTTTCCGTTCTCGTCGATGGTCAGCGTCATGTGCCTGATGTGCTTCTCATAGAACTGCCGCCGCTC
>ENA-UEQN01000062-UEQN01000062.1-human-gut-metagenome-genome-assembly--contig:-NODE-62-length-98386-cov-18.269538_pt1 | contig 98386 bp, 104 predicted proteins | sample MGYA00242940_ERZ507944 | MGnify/ENA primary metagenome ERZ507944 (study PRJEB26167, sample SAMN06115449) | human gut metagenome | host: Homo sapiens | place: China:Fujian | collected 2015-08-20... | reverse complement strand
AATTCGTTATCAATACAGACTTCCTCAGAACCACGCTTTTCATAATGAGAATTATCCCGTCTGAAAATGACGGATTCGTGCTTGTCCTTCTTGATTTTGCCTTCCTTGATGAGCCGCTGCTTTTCTGCCCGGATACGCTCCAGCAGAGCCTCTGCAGGCTCGTCAGACGGGTCTTGCGGTACCAGCTTGCCCTGGACTGCCTCCTGCAGTATCGACTTCTTGAGGGCTTCTGGGAAGCCTGTGTTCAGCGCTGTTAATTTCTGTTCAGCCTTGTCGTAGCTATGGAGGTATGGTAGTAGCCTTTTCACAGCATTCACAATACGGGTTTGTTCCGATAATGGCGGAAGCGGGAAAACGATTGTATTCAGCGCCGTTTGCACCAGGTGCTTAATCGTCATTCCCTTACTATAGGCATCAAGAATTTGATTTCCCTTATAGCACTCTAACAGAAGCTGAAAATAATGAGGATTTATCCCGCCATAGAACCTCACACGGTGCAGAGCGTTCTGGTAGTACATCTCTTGTGTGGATTCCCAAACTGCAGAACGCCCAACATCGCCACCCTCACAGATTAGGAGGTCACCAGGTCTTAAGAGATATTTTGGTAGCTCGTTCTCTTCAATCCGCGCTTCTTTTACCGTCGTAAGGTCAATTCCGTCCCAATAAACATTTATGCTGCAGAGATATGGTTTGAGGTTGCCTTTGTTTTTTGCCTTATCCAGTGTTTTGCCTAACGAACTTGTTGCGATGGTTTGGAGCGTTACCCACTCCCATGAATCGGGGATGTCGAACGGCACTTCATCCGCAAGCGACCGTACTTCACCATCGATTTTCTCATAAGGAGTATTATCGGCACCTTTGAAGATGACGGAGGGGTTCTTTTCGCGCTTGATTTTCTTCTCTTTGATGAGCCGCTCTTTCTCTGCATGGATGCGTTCCAGCAAAACGCTAGCGGGTTCGTCATTTGGGTCCTGCGGCACAAGCTTGCCCTGAACAGCCATCAGGAGAATGGAGTTTTTCAGTTGCTGCGCAGTCATTCGGCGGCCTCCTCCGTAATGTCAATGCCAAGGATATCGGTGATCTGGGCAAGGATGCGGTCAATGTCAGCATTCAGGCTGGCCCGTTTTTCCTGATACTGCAGAATCAGTTCCTTCGGTGGAAGGATCTCCTCCTCTTCATGAGGATAGCCGCAGAGATCAATATTGTAATTCCGCGCCTTCAGCTCTTCAACAGAGTATTTCTTCGCCTTGTCAAAGCCGCCAATAGTGATCTCCTCACGATTGTCCCACCACTCAACGGCCGGAGCAAAATGCTCCAGCTTCATGGGCTTCGTCTTGGAGAAGTTCTTATATCCTTCCGGCATATCCAAGCGGTAGAACCAAGTTTCCGTCGTGGGATGCGTTCGATCGAAGAACAGAATATTTGTCGTGATAGAGGTGTACGGTGCAAAAACGCTATGCGGCATGCGTATAATAGTGTGAAGGTTAAATTCAGATAGCAGTTTTTCCTTAATTGCAATCTTTGCATTATCAGTGCCGAACAGGAAACCATCGGGGAGAATGACAGCGGCACGGCCATTCTGTTTGAGCCGATACATAATCACGGACATGAAGAGGTCGGCAGTTTCACTACTTGCAAGATCTGCAGGAAAGTGATTCTTGACCTCTGTTTTTTCATGTCCGCCGTAAGGGGGATTCATAAGAATTACATCGAACTGATCTTCCTCGGTATAATCAAGCACATCCCGTAGAAGTGAGTTGTCATGATACACCATCGGAACATCAATACCGTGTAGCAGCATATTCGTGATGCACAGAGTATACGGAAAAGGCTTCTTCTCAATCCCATAAATAGAGGTTGCATACTCCTGCTGGTCTTCTGCCGTTACGACCTGCTTACTCAGTTCATTCAACCAACTAGTCAGAAAGCCCCCTGTGCCGCACGCAAAGTCTGCGACCTTTTCGCCGAGCTTCGGTTTAATTGTCTTCGCCATAAAATCAGTCACAGCACGAGGCGTATAGAATTCACCAGAGGATCCGGCGCTCTGGAGTTCCCGTAAAATGGACTCATATATTTCCCCAAACGCATGGCTCTCCTCATAATCATCCAAATCCAGGTCATCGATGATATTGATCACTTGGCGCAGCAAAACGCCGTCCTTCATGTAATTGTTCGCATCCTCAAAGGTTGTCTTGACAATAGCTTTTTTGATGGGTGTTGCTGCAGTCACATTAAGCCCCTTCAGAGTTGGGAAGAGTTTATTATTCACAAAATCAAGAAGCGTGTCGCCCGTCATCGCCTTACCCGACTTATCATCAGCGGCCCAGTTATTCCAGCGGCATTCTTCTGGAATAATTGATGTGTAGGGCCGATCTGTATATTGCCATTCCTCTTCCTTTGTGTTGTAGACTTTCAAAAAAAGGATCCACGCCATCTGCTCAATGCGTTGAGCGTCACCATTCACTCCCGCATCATTCCACATGACGTCCCGAATGCGCTTGACAAAACCTGTTAAACTACTCATGATTAACCCGCCTCATATAATTCATTCTCAAGTTCATGAACAGCTTCGTTATACTTATCCTCGCCGCCGAAGAACTTGAATATCCTCTGGATCTTCCCAAATTTTGCGAATTGTGGAGTTGTCAGAATAGCTTCATGCTCTAACTCGTAGATTCCGACATTCATATACTGATCCAGAAGCGCTTCCAAGACTTCTCTTGCCACCCCGCTATACTTGCTGAGGAAATCCCGCTTCTTCACATTGTTGGCTCTCTCTTTTCTGGTAAGTGGCTTTTTGTCAAAGGCAACATGGCAGATGAAATCGAAGTCATCTACATCGCTCATATGCTGATCCGCTTTCAGTGCTTCAAGGTCAATCCCCTTGCTGGCCAACAATTCTTGAATCTTCTTTTTCTTTTCCTCGGATGTCCACTGCCGAATAAAGTTGTCGAGGGAAGCGTATGTACCAATAATATTCGTTTTGGTGTAATCGACGATGCTCTCCTGCCGCAGGAGTTTCCCATTCGTATCATACACAGAGACCGTTTTATTGATTATGCGGACACGACACCCATTTTCATCAACAATGGGCTTTTCTTCTGGTGGATACGGTGGATCAACTGGGTCAGGGTCGGGATCTGGTTTAGGTCCAGGAGGACAGGGGCCAGGACCATGCTTTTCTCTCCCATAATCTTCATCAATTTCAATCGGGCCATCCCAATCAGGATCAGCAAAAAGGGCTGTAACACCGCGAATGTCCATAACTATAAAATGGGTCTTTCCATCTTTTTCGCGTATTCTTGTGCCTCTTCCGATAATCTGCTTAAACTCAGTCATTGAGTTGATCCACTCGTCTAAAACGATGAGCTTTGTCATCTTGCAGTCGGCTCCAGTTGACAACAGCTTAGATGTCGTTGCAATGACCGGCGTTTTCGACCCGACCGAAATGAAGTAGTCGAGTTTATCCTTGCCAAAAGTATCGTTGCCGGTAATGCGTACAACATAGTCGGGATACTTTTGCATCATATCAGGATTCTGCCTTGCGAGCTCATTTCTCATACGAAGTGCAGCATCTTCTGTTGCGCAGAACACAATGGTTTTGGACATCCGATCAGTCGCTTTGAGGTAGTCTGTTATTTCTTTTGCGACTTGGACAATGCGGTCTTCAATTATGATGTTATAGTCATAATCCCTGTTATTATAAATTCGGTCAGGGATCTCATGCCCGTAAATATCAAGTTGACCTTTCCGTGGGCGCCAACCATCGCCAATGTCGGTCGTTATATTGATGACTTTGAAAGGCGCCAGAAAACCATCCTCGATGCCATCTTTCAGGCTATAGACATATACCGGCTCGCCAAAATAATCTATGTTGGAAACATACTTAGTCTCTTTGGGTGTTGCGGTCATGCCGATCTGGGTTGCCGCGGAGAAATACTCCAAGATCTTCCGCCAATTGCTTTCCTTCTTGGCTGAGCCGCGATGACACTCATCAACGATTACGAGATCGAAAAAGTCTTTGCTGAATAGCTGAGCAAGACGTTCGACAGTCTTATCCCCATCTTCTGTATCGTCATCGTCTTTTCCCGCAAGTTGTTGGTAGAGCGAAAAGAATATCTCGTGCGAGGTAATCGTAAGAGGATCGTCCTTCACAAAATTGACTTTATGAATCGTTTTTTCGAGCGGAGCAAAATCCTGTTGGATTGATTGATCGACCAAGATATTACGATCAGCCAAATACAATATTTTTTTCTTCATTCCGCTCTTTAGAAGACGATATACAATTTGGAATGCAGTATAGGTTTTGCCTGTACCTGTGGCCATCACCAGCAAGATGCGATCTTGACCTCTGGCAATCGCATCAAGAGTCCTATTGACAGCGTTACGCTGATAATAGCGAGGGGGATATGTATTCTGCCCTGAATAGAACGGCTGCCGAATGACGGATTCCTCTTGCTGCGTGAGCCCTTCTCCATGGTTGGCTCCAGCCTTGAATCTCGCATAGAGAGCATCAGGAGCTGGAAAATCCTCCATAGAAATGCTGCGCTCTTCTCCGGTGAGGAAATCATGCTCCATAAAACCATCACCATTAGAACTGTAGGCAAATGGAATGTCCATCATTATGGCGTATTGCATTGCCTGCTGCAGCCCATCTCCGACAGCATGCTTGTTATCTTTCGCCTCAACGATTGCAATTGGAGTGCTTTCGTTCAAATAAAGAATATAGTCTGCTTTCTTGGCTTCCTTGCGGGAGACCATATTTCCTCTCAAGTTGATTTGTCCATCTGTAATTCTTGTCTCCATTGTAATGAGACTAAGCGCCCACTTTTTTGTTATGGCAGGCGTAATAAACTGAAGCTTGATATCCTCTTCAGTCATCTGCCTTTTCGATAAGACTGCTGCCATGCGATTATCCTCCAAACTTCCGATAGTTGCTGATTATCAGAACTTGATGCATATAAGAATTATGCCAGAAACTGCTTTGTCGCAGCAAACAAGGCCTTTGCTCGTTGAATATGGAAAGCGCTCATTACTGGCCAGTCTTCCTCATTTTTGATGCTGACCTCTTTAATCTCATCGTAGACTTTGCAGGCTCTAACATCGTCTTGGCAGATCCAATGCAGGCTTTTTCCGTATGCAGCCTCAATGGCATCCCGGTTTTGCTCAAGGTGATTATAGATCGCCCGATTCTTTTGATAATCACCCTGATCAATAAATATTTCGACACGGGCAGAGTCATAGTTCGCTACGCAGCAAAGGTAAACACCACTACGTGCCGTGGCTCCCATGATAGAGTTATTCTTAGATGGGCTGATATTTAAGAAAGTACCCGTTGCCTCTTGAAGTGATGGAAGGACACTCTCCCAATACTTCCGACGAATCTTGTAGCGTTCGATCTCCTCATCTGAACCAATGCCTCTACTATCATCGAGGAAGAATACGAGATCGGACGGATCCTGCTTATACTGTTCAAAGAACTTCCGCAGTAGATTGACTTTATACTGAGTTGCGGTACCAGTCCAGATATAAATATCGTCATCAATTTTTACACTGCTGGAGAATTCATCTGGTGATCTGGTAACCTGGATTGACAGATCTACACTATCATCGGCATCGGCAAGGTAATTGAGATATGCCTTATTTCCATTATGCAGTTCTTTTAGAACCTCAGTGTACATTTCTACCCACGAAGTTGTTTCATGCTCAATACCACGGAAGCGGTACTTCACGATGCTATGACCGGTAAGTGTGATATCATCATCCAACGATACCTCCTCATACTGCTTCTGTGGCGGAGTATAGCAGCTATCAGCATAGGGCCACAGCAACACAGCTTGCTGTGTAAGGTATTTACAGCGTTCTTCAAGTTCAGGAAGACCCCAGTGTTCTTTCTGTGCGACCCATTGAGTCATTCTGATACCGCTCTGTAGATACCCATCCGCCATCGTTTTTTTCTCGTTAAAGGGAGCATTACTATATTTGGAGTTATAGGCTGTAAGGGTCAGATTTGCTAACGTATGCAGCCATTCTCCATGTATGTTCTCTGCATCTTGTCCAAGCTCACTTGTCCAAGCGGGAGTCAATTTCTGAGGCATAATATGTTCAATTGTGTACTCACCGCTATCAAGACGCCCATAGATATCCTTATATTCATTGCTATCACCGTTTTCTATGCGCTCAAATAGATACGCTTTGTAACGCGGGAGCATAGCATAGATATTCTTGGTTCGTAGACAATCTGCAAAAGTCTCGTTATCAGGGAATGCTGCTTTTTCCTTTTTAGATGTTAGTACATATTTCATTTTTTCAATGAAATTACTGTAAGTACCGTCAAATCGCTTGATATCGGAACTCATTGTAAGGAATACCTTGGCGAGTGTATTGGAGGGCAGGTCACAAATGATACGGCGCAGTAGGTAGGATTCTACGATCCTGCAAATCTCGGCAACGTCATCCAAGGTCAAAAGGCTGCCTTCCTGTAGCCTCATTACCTCCATCAGAAACGGCCTTGTGACGCTGCTTTCAAAACGATTCAAGCGGAAAAGAGACGCCTTCAGCTTCGCAGGAAAACTCGGATGGCCAAGCAGAAGCTTGTTATACCGCTTAGCATAGCCTAGGAGATCTTTCATGATAGATTCCATTTCACCGGGCATCTTTTCGGCATATGCCTTAAACTCGGTGTAGATATCCTTCATCCCGGTGATCTTCTTCTGTTTGATGCTCAGGTAGTCGCGGATAAATGGGCTTACATCATACGAATTGTTTTGCTTATTATAGCCGGCATTTTTTTCAATGGGGTTCCAGTAGCTGTCATAGAAGCGCTCTTGCTCTTCGATGTCAAGTCCCATCAGAACAAAGTTGCGGATCTTATCGCCCTCATTCAGTTCGAGTCCGGTAGAGTTGAGGCTCTCAAAAACGAGCTGAGGATCATCGTCAGGAGGTGTCAGCGTAATGTCGATAATCTGCAGCTTTTCAACGGCCTTGAAGAGCTGGTCGATTGTAATGGCTTGCTTTTGGATCTCATTGTAGAAGAAAAGATAGTTCTGAGTGATGTTTGAAGAGCGTGCGAAGTTTTCAGGATCTCCCCACAGGCGATCATAGGCATCCTGGTCACCCTTGATAGGTTTCAATTTGACCTTTCGGTTCTTAGGGTTAATCTCATCCACCAAATATTTCTTGGTGATCTGCGCATAAAGAGTATCGTCCTCAGGAACAACCTTTCCATCTTTGATCAGGTTGGCCATAGCCAAAAGGAGCAGGGAAACGGTCGTAATGCGCTGCTGGCCATCAATGACAAGGTAGTCAGAACTACTGCCCATAGGGTCGCTTACAGACACGATGCCGCCAAAGAAGTGCCACCGCTTCTTGTTTTGGATCGTCCGAACAAGATCCTGGTACAGCTTTTTGCAGTGCTCCTCGCGCCAATCATAGTTTCGCTGATAGACAGGAATGATCAGCTTGTCCGCATTTTTCAAATAATGAGTAAGAAGTTTTCCTTGGCCGTTCATGATTTACCCTCCAGCCCATCAGTGGCGTTCTTCTTGCCGGGTTTCTTATATTTCTCGGAGTAACCGATATACTTTCCGCTCTTTATTCTGGCATCCACTGGCTTTTCTGCGTCTTTCGGAAGGAGCCAACAATAACCAGCACGCTCTGCGCCCGGTATCCGCCCTTGAGAGCAAAGCGTTTGAATACGCCTGTTAGATAGGTTCCATTTAGTTGCTGCTTCGCTTATGGTCATATAATCCATCTCGACACCTCACACATAACAAAGAGGTCCTGTCGTGGCAGAACCTCTAAATGGCTGCCAAAGTACGCAGCTGTAAAACTATCAAGTATCAAGTTAATAATACACCATCATGCGAATAATATCAAGTCAGCTATGTGGATTAGCTACGACCATTTCGTGAACAATCGGCACAGACTCCCCGGTTTGCACCTCCCTTGCCACCGTAATAGGACATCTGCGCATCCTGCTTAATTCGGCCGCAAACCGTACACATGATCCATCGCCGATTGTAGCGATCCACTGTCCATTCTTCAGAGGACGGGTCATAGCTCTGGCAGATCCGGATATATTCCGCATCCAGCTCCTCTTGCGTAGGACCGGCTGGAACCACAGGCCTAGTAGCATACGGTGTTGGACGAGTATAGACTGATCTTCGCTCGAAAGATCTTTCTCGTTCTTCACGCAGCCGGATCTCTTCTTCATTCGTTCTCCTGATCTTATCGATGTCGAATAGCCGATCTTGCAAATCTCTCTTGAAGTCTTCTTTCTTTTGAATTCCCGCACCTGCAACGCAGAGGCAGCAAGGTGGCTGCGCAACATTGAAATGACAATGGGCACAATCGATCCACCGAGCAGAATACTTGCCCTTATATTTTCCAAATGAAATCGGGCACAGGTTGCCGGTTCCATGCTCTGGGGGCGAAACCGCTACAGCGTAGTACTTTTGCTTCCACTGTTCTTCCAGACGGCTGAAGACCCATTCGGTACGATCGTTATCTTGAAGTGCGCTTTGAAGCCTATCCGGGGTAAACTCCGTATCTTGGTCAATCTTCGGCATGGAGATTAACAAAAGCGAGTAGTCCTCCGCTTTTGCTTCTTCTGCCAGTTCCACCCTATCATCGTCATCATAATAGCGGTCAAAATCCAACAGGATTCTTAACGGTGTCCCTTGCATGGCCACGCACAGCAGCGGTGGATAAGACAGGGGTTCGCACTCGAAAGCGACAGAGTCAATCTTCAATCTTCGTGTTTCCTGCAAGAGTTCTGGATCATGCCATGCCGGGAACCGCAACATCACTGGGGGCAACGTCAAAAAGCCACTCTGCTTCAACGCTTCGGCAAACGCCTTATAGATGGCCACCTCGCTTGCATACATACACTCGTAATTTGAAACATGAGCAAAGTGGTGGCGCCGCCGCGTTCCTTTTCGTGCCTCAAATGGTTGCAGACAAGCTGCACAGATGCAGTTGCACTTTTGACCGCTGGGCACCTCGGAGATATGCTTCAACTCGCCGGTTAGCTTATTGACGCCGAAATAGATATGACTCGCTGAACGCTTTTTGATGTTCTTTGCCATATGCACCTCGCTATATTCTACCGAGATTATCTTTGAAGATCACTTGCGTTCGAATACAAAACTGATACGGTCTTGGTATTCAGGCAACTGCTCCAGATAGACATTAAGGCGCCGTGCTACCTCAGCACGCTCCAATGCTGACGCTTCTTCCGGGCTTAGGTCGTGCCCACCTTCCTCCATGATATCCACTGCCATTTCATACAGCAGCTTATCCAGAAGCTCTTCGGGGCTATCAATTACAAGGCAGTCCATGTCGCCGACAGTACCACGGCAACTATCGATGCTGATGTAGATATACCCGACCTTACCAGACCATACAATATCGAAGTATGGAGTTGTTTTGATGTACTCGGAGAATACGCTCATGACTCGTTCAATGGCCTCTTTCACGCTGGTGTCATATTCCTTTTTCATGTCGGAGCCCTCCTTAAAATCGAATGGATGGGAGATGCACCTCTCCATACTTATCCGCTTCATGGATAATGCGAGGATAAGCACAGTAGAAGAACAGACCTCCTTGCCTATAATCCGTTCCTGTCCGGAACTCATTGATTAAATTGTTCTGACATTCCCGGCATTGGTTGTTATGCCAATCGTGCGTTTTCGGGCATATGTACCAGTCCCGTGGATTACCCTTGATTCGGCTGCACTTCGGTGCATAGGGTTGGTTATCACGGAGGAAGGCATCAAACCGCTTCCGCTTGCTCAACAGAATGTTCTGTAGGCCGTCTTCAGTAAAAAGATCTGGCGCAAAACCATCATCAATGAAGAATCGGCGATAGTCGGCATACCCGTCATCGTCTACGATCGCCCACTCCACCTTCACGAGCCATTCGCAACCGTCGTCATCATGGTCTTCGGTGAGCTGCAGAACGACTGCTATATCTGTGGATCGCTGAGGAACAACTGAAGCGAGCGCGCGATTCGGCCACTTCCACACAAACTTGTTCTCATCATCCAGGCTGCTGGAGATATACTCATTCCCAAAGGCGTAGGTCTCATCGAACACCCAAATCACCTTATAGTCGGCCCTCGTGTAGAACTTATTGCGCCGTTCAAATTCACCGGCAGAAATCGGACTGTGCTGAAACTCAATGACATAGCCGCCCATCAAGATGTCTGCACGATGGCATTCGCCCCTGTGTTCCACGACAATCTCACGAACATTTTCGGGAAAACGCGATTGCCATCCTCGGTGCCATTCAGACATATCGTATTTCCAGTCATCCATACACGAGGTCACATGAGCGAAGTGCCACGAATTGACTTCGCCCTGGCGAGGAATCACCTGGTTGCCGCACACAGGACAGTAATACTCTTGCCCCTTCTCTGCATCGAATGCGTGAACGCGGTGATGATCCGCTGTCAAAGCATATTCCAAAGTGATCCCTCCTCACAGAATAATCTAATCGCTGTCTTCTTGGCTGCTCGCGTCTCTCTGGAAGCCATACTCAAAAAAGCACATGTCCAGGATTTTGGCTGCCGGATACTCAATTCGGCTGCCGCAATGTTTCCGGAGCTTTTCAAACTCATCCTCATGGTCAAGATACAGGTTGCCAAGGGTTCGGATGGATTTCGCACTGAATACTTGGGGTGCTGCACCGGTATCAGCCAGAGCCTTTTTGAAATACCGATCATAGGCGGGTACGCAGCCCACAGTACCCAGCAAGATCTTGGTAAGCAAGGTATCCGTTGGGATGCCGGCACCGGACGCCACATAAGCTTCTGTAATGCTCTCGCTAAGTTTCATGATGCGGTCAGCATAATACTCCTGCGAGAGTTTCTCGGGAGAAAGGTCCCAGAGATCATCCCACTCCGGCTGATAAATCAAACGGACAACATCCGCATGGATCTTGTAATCCTTCTGCATGAGGAAAGAGTTTCGAAGCATACCCCAACTGGCCAAATACCAAGCCAAGTGCAGGCAGAGATAGTCGATCGTGGCGTCAATCTGCGGGCGCCTATTCAGCCGAAACGCTTCATGGCAGTACTCCCAAGAGAGATACCGGTGATGTGGATCATCCTTCATACTGTCATAGCACTCGTATCCGGCTTGAATGGCTTCAGCAAGTTTTTTCTGATCCACAACACGATAGGGCGGCTTACTATGGTGCGTGTGGCCCTGTACTTCGCCTTTCCTGAATACGACCCATTGTTCCTCTAAACTAATGGAATCCACGACATATCCCGCACTGATCCAGCTGGAGCAAAAGGATGCAGGGTTTGAGAGATTTGCCCAGGATGGTCTGTTCTTATATGCGTGGTTAGGGATTGGGATGATCTGGTTCAACTCATCGAAAGTAAGCTTAACAGAGTCTCCTCCGTGTTCCTTCAGCCAATTTCCAAGTGGAGCATATTTCTCTCCAATAGCCATATCCGTCACCCATTCAGTTCATGAGGCTTGAACACTCTTTTGTCCAGCGCGAAGATGCGACTGCTCACCTCTCCCACCTGGAGACCGGCCAAGGTCTCGCGGTAGATTTCCATCCGGCTGTCAAGCATATCAATCTGGGAGAGCAGCTCACTTTCCGCGCAGATGGGCTTTACTGCAGCGCCGAATTCTGGCTCTCCGTGATGGGAAAGAATCATGTGCTGCAGCAAAACGGACTTGTCTTCAGGGATCCCCAGTTCCGAAGCTACGGCAGCAACTTCCTGTGCGCCCATTACGAGATGGCCAAGGAGCTGTCCTTTCACCGAATACTCCGTGACGAGGCCGAGCTGGGAAAAGGTAAACTCCTTCTCTTTGGCAAAGTCATGCAGGAACGTGCCTGCAAGAAGCAGGCTGCGATCGATGATATCCCCGTAAAGGCCGGCCAGGAAATCAGCCGTTTTCATCATGGTCGCAGTGTGCATCAGAAGTCCGGAGATAAAGCCGTGGTGGACGCTTTTAGCGGCCGGGATCGTCTTCAGGGACTCCTTATGGCGGGCCATCATCGTGCTACAGATCTTCCTGTAATCAGCATCCGTAATCGAACTGATCAGTCTCTCCACTTCTGCCATCGTAGTGTCCACATCAATGGGAGCCACCGGGACCAAGGCGGACAGGTCGTAAGTATCATTGTCGTCAGCCAAACGGATCCGATCGACAGTAATCTGCGGGGTGCCTCTGAACTCGGAGACAGTGCCACGGATCTTCACAACATTGCCTTCATCAGCAGAGGAGATGGGGCCAGAATAGTCCCATACTTTTATTTCGATGGAGCCGGATCGATCCGACAGAGAGGCGCTCAAAAACGGCTTGCCGGTTGCGGTTGTCTTGGGATATGCAGCTTTCAAAACATAGAAGCCCTCCACCTCATCCGAAAGGGACATCTCTGCGATCAATTTGTTATATTCCATCATTATTCCTCCGTAGTCGGTCTTCGTTTACTCGCCTTTGACACGAACCCCAAACCCATTGACTTCAATATCCTCGTCTGTGGGAATGAGCAAGTACTTCCGGCCATCAATGATCCTTGTCTCAACCAAGTAGCTGTGCTCCGGACCGACCGAAATTGTCGCATCGGCGGTCTTAACTTCAAAGCGGCTGCTATCAATCAGATTGGCCGGGTTCAGCGTTGCTCCATCACCGAACTGGGTGGCGCAACTATCACGGAACGCAAGGATCTTCTCCTCTTCCACACCGTTATCGCGCAGGATTGCTGCCGCATCACTGACGGAGAGTTCCAGCGGTTCGGGGTCATGGCTCTCCTTATGCTGTTCAATCTGGTCGCGGAGTCTGTCATGGATAGACTGGACCAGTTCCATATTGCAGGCATCACCCAAAGCTTCGCTGAGTGCATTCTGGAATGCTTCTTTTTGCTCAGCGGCAGACATAGGGGCTGTGGTATGAAATACGCTGTCGATGACTTCCTGGTGGATCTCATCTGTCTTTCTGGAATAGAACAAAGCATTGTAGATATTGGCCGCACGATCGTCAAAGGCTGGGAACAAGAATCCCAGTTCCGGTGCGGCAACGATCTGGCCGGCACAACTGTGGAACTCATTATCTCCAGGGAAGAATCCCAACTCCGCTTTGCGCTCCTTCACAGGACAGACACAGCAAACGACATAGGAGAATACGGCATCGGATGCATCTGCATCCATCTCGTCGTTTTTGTTCTTACGGGGGACATCGTATGTGTCATATGCCAGGAGGATCAGGTAGTTGCTGTCCCCAAGGTCAAGAGAGTTGATGATTTTCTGATAGAACTCCTCACGGATCTCACCATCTTTCAGTTCCGAGTCGCGCAGTGCCATGAGAAGGCGATGCTCATCACTGTCAGCTACCTGCTCCGTGGAGAAGATAATATCGATCAGGTTCTTCCCAAGTTTGCCGGAAAGAGCCTTCTTCAGCAGGTTCAGGTACTTCTCTGCTTCGTCCTGCGGGAGAATCCCCATGGATTCATCAATGTATGAAACGATTTCACGGCTGCTATTGACAAAACAGCCATAGATACGGCTGATAGCATTCCGATCCATACGAAAACGGCGGCGCAGTTCGCTTACTTCTTTCAAATTCAATTTAGGTTACCTCGCTTATCAAATTGGTCTAGCTGCTTGAAGCAGCAACCTCATCATATCACAGTCTGCCGATTCTGTCACATTCCGAGAACTCGTTGAATTATTCCTGCCAATCATCCTTACAGCCAGTTTCTTGAGCAATCATTATCGCAGTATCGGAGAAAACGCAGCAGTGTTTCTGCTCAGAACAAGGACACTGACAGGCCATTCTCTCCGGCTTGCTGACTTACGGTTTTGTATTGATTGTTGATTACATCCAAACAGCGTGTTCTGATGTAATCAATCGAATAGTCCCTCAAGTGATCCACAATCATTTCACCACACTTAACAAGAAATAAGATTTCCTATTTGGCCAACCAGTCAAGGCTTGCAACGGCCACAGGGAGAATACCCATTTGAAATGGCCTCATCACGGGTGCCGAAGAACTCCTGCTTGTTCTTTTCCTTCATATCGTTCACGCTGGAACAGGTGGGATAATGGAACTTCTTCGTGTTGGTATTAAGGATATAATCTGCCAGTGACGCCTCACTTCCGGTCGCTGGCTCCTGCTTTTCAGGCTCTGGGGAAGGTGTGGGAGTTACCGTAGCCGTCTTCTGCTCCTCCTGCTGAGCACTATCTGCCAGCTTGCTCTCGCCTGTGGCATAGTCAATCTCAATGCCCGGTTGGACATTGTAGGCAAAGACGCAGTAGGAAACCCCGGCACCCTTGTCTTCCACAGAATAGCCTTCCATCAGAACGCCGTTGGCCAGAAGATTATCTCCCTCAAAAATAGGCGTTACACGGTACATGACATGGTTGCCGTTTTCCTTCACATAGTCCGCAACCATATTTTCGAATGGCAGCATGCCCTCAATGTTCAGGTATCTGGTGCCGGTAATCAGGTTCTTTGTATTGGCGTTTTCGCCGGTCAGCTGAAAGCCAATGAGGTGGCAACGGTTGTAGAGATACTTTCCATCGACCAGATCATCATAGCGCACGGTATGCCATCCGGTAGGCTTCACCATGCCAATGGAACCTCGCGACTCTGTTGGCATCAGATCTTGTCCAATACTTGCGCATGCAGTGCCGTAACGTCCAAGTACGTCGAGATCACTGTAGTACTCATAGGATTGATCCGTCAACTCACTCTCGGTGAAATACGGCACATTTCCATTTACCGCAACATAGGGCTTATCCGTGTATTCAGCGATTGCGCTGAGCGAGAAGGCGGGTGCTTCAGCACTCAGACTATTTTCATTTGCGTTCTGCTCTGGCTGAGACGGCTGCGCTTTGTCAGATACCGAGTCATCCTTTCCTGACTCCGAATCTGAGACGGGTTCTCCATCCGCACTTGTGGTAGAATCCGAGCCTTCGACTTGCTCTTCTTGCTGCGTTTCCTCGAATGCGATATCACGGTTCGAACCGTTTATCGGCACATCTGTCGTGGTTCCGCAGGCAGGCAACAACGATAGGCAGAGCATGAGCGATAGGAAGACGGAGATCGTTCGTCTTCTCATCTTTCATAAACCTCCATTGTGATCAGGTCGTGAGAATGCCCCGCAAACTCAGACGTGCCAACCAAATGCCATTGGCCAGATCCCAGCTGCAAATCGAAATACCGATCAGCGGGATAGGTGCGATTCCATCTAAAAATGACGATTCTCTCGATCCACTTCTCAAATGATGCAAGCGGAGCATCTTCCACGAAGCAGTATTCACCTTGAGCAGCTTCCTGAAGGAAGGTGTCGTCTATGTTTAGGTTCGGAATGCTCTCGGTATCAAACTGGCTTGCGGAGTAGTGATTCATCCAGAGAGGGACATTGGCAACCAACTTAGCAACATGCTCTCGGAGAACGCTGTCTTGGCTCTGCCTGCGATGGTTGAACATCATGCCATTCTTCTGGTCTAAACAGGTTATTACGATCATGGGAAGAGACCTCCTTCCAGTTATTCGTCCTGTTCCGACTCAAACTGTGTGAGGTCGCTGTAACCTTTCATGACAAGCTCTTCAATAATCGAATCTGCATTGGCTCTCACAACCTTTGAAACCGCATAACAGGTTTCGCTGGTGGTGTAAAGGAAAAGCTTGTTGTCCTTCGGATCGTATACGGCTTCCTCTACTTCAAGGGCGATGCGGGTCTGATCCTGCGCGTCTCTAAGCAAAGCTCTCATTTCTATTTCCTCCGGTATTTTCAAATTTGTTGGAATAGGTTTCATTTCATCGTAAAAACAATGATCCAAATAGCAACTCCAAAAACAGTCAAAAGAAGTCCCAGCCCCTTTGACATTGAATTGGGGTTTATCAGTAGATAGAGGCCAACAAAAGGCATGGCAACGAGTAGCAGCAGTAACTGAACCAAACAGCCAAGTGTTTCAGTCTCACCATTCCTGCGATATCTACCAGCCACTATGACCACCTCAACCTTCTAATAGGTCTTCAATTTCCTCAATTTTCTCGTCGAGTTGTTCGCATTGTTCTTCCCACTCCTCGTATGCCTCGCTATCAAGGTCATCTGGTTCCTCGCATTCAAGGGTGTCTCTCTGGGTGCGAAGTTCATCCAGACGATCTTCCAGCTCATCGTGAGTCATGCTTTCATAGTTCTCGTCTTCGTCCACAGTCACAGAGATCTCTACATCCGGATTGGTTTCAGAGAGAACTGCAGCAAGTCCCATGATGCGCTCGAGGTCGCTCACTTCGCCATCGTGGTTAAAATCGAATAGATCCATATGTTTTCTCCCCCTATAAGGTACGTTCCTTTGTTACAGTACGCATCATAACAGGAGCCTTGTCCAATAATACGGACAAGGCTCCTTCTGAACAACAAAAGAAGTGGAGCACCCCAGGTACTCCACTTCCTTTGCTTTGTGTTAAATTTGTAGAAATAGATAAAGACAATTTCGTTAATTTGCTTCTCTTTCAAAACAAGGAAAATACCCTTGTTGGCTAAATACTTCCGCTAATCATTCGGTCAGTTTCCCGAGCAATCCAGCTAAGAGTGGTGCTTTCAAATTCATATTCTCGCGGATAATCCTCACCGGTAACGCAGGGTTTTCACCGCGCCCAACTTCTGTTACAGTACCACTTTTGAAGTGCAGAAAAATACGATATCCCTGATCAAAGAGATGTGTTGAAAGGAAGCAGGACTGATCCGTGTGGATGAATGCCACATGATGATGGATCGCGCGCTGCGTCTGGTAATAACCAATGAAGAATTCATGACCTCTCGGCAGGTTGCGCGGCATCGCCCAATAATCCTCGTACCAATGGTATTCCATCTCTCATTCCTCCGTTTCCGAGCAGACCTTTAGAATCAGCTCGTGCATACAATCAAAGATTTTTTGAGAGCACTGCGCACCTTTGGAACGCATATATCTAAGATGCTCACACTTGCCATTTTCGATTGTGACGCTGATGAGCTTATCATTAATCCAGCCCTGCGTGCGAAGTGGCACATCGACTTGATATCGGCGCATGAGGTGATTGACAATGGAATAAGTGCTGGAATCATAGCGGCTTTTGTAAAGGCTGATAGGTTCATTTTTGAGCGTACCGCCGCCACGAATAGTGCGAATGGCCAAGTCAATCATCTGCTCGGCCTTGCGGTTCCGTTCTTCACAGAAAGCGCGATCTTGTTCTTCCTGCTCAGCTTGCCGCTTGAGCGCTTCCTCCTGCTTATACGCACGATACTTAGTTCTCAGCGCAAGGCAGGACGGGATCTCCTCCAGAATGAGTGCTCCAACGAAGTCGGGGAAACTCTTGCCGTCGCTTTCTTTCGAATCAAGGAATGCGGCGACATGCTGATCTAAAACACTTTTAATGTAGTCCGTCTGGCGAGCAGAATCACTACCAAGCTCTATGATCTTTTTCATCTCGCGTGCCATCGCTTCCGAGAAAGCTCCCGTGCCTGCGGCACCGGAATCCCTCAGGTGTTTGAAATGCTCCTCTCTGCCTTCTTTGGAACCATACAAGGCAATCGTTGCTGGAAGTAACCCGCAATGATTCACCAAGGCATAGTCCGTCATCCGGAGGGGAACCAGATGGTCATTGACCTCCACATGGAGAATGTAGGAATCGTTTGCGGCTCTCGGATACTCAAGATCCGGCTTGCCATCGCTACGCCAAAGGCGGTACGACACAGCGCCATTAGAAACCTCACGCTCCAGAACGGCTCTCATCCTCTTCTTTTCCACATTATAGTTGCCATCATAGAATAATGGCGTCATCAGCTTTGCTGTACCCATCATTTACCTCCGTATCTTATTTGTCCTGATCTGAAATGTTCTTGAACTCGATGAGCTGTGTGTAGTCATCTGCATTCCCGTCACCATAAACGATGGCCTGAAGGCGACGCTTCTCCGGAGAGTATTCAATCCATGCAAGACGGATCGATCCTTCATTGAAGCAATCGTTCATACCGTTGCCACAAAAAGCAACAGAAATGCCAGGGTAGTCGGGATCCGCTTTGATCCCGACTACCAGCTCCCCCAATGGGGTGCGTACAGTCAATTCGTCATTCTTCATGGTTCACCTCCGTTGCAGGGGTGAAGCTCGCGAACTCCGTTTCCACGTTCGGTCGATGGAGGCTCAAATCCATGAGGTCTATACAGCTATAGCAAGGTTCCTCCACGGTCATTTTGTTGCGATGGAGGCAGCGACTGCATGGCGGTCGATCAACGATCCTACCGTCCATCAATTTCTCATAGAAGCCTTTCACGGTACACCTCCATCAGTCATTCTTCTGACCAAGTAGGTCAATCGAAAGCCTGTCTTGAACCGTCACACCGCAGCGCTTCTGGAGGAAACCCTCTAAAAAGCGCAGCGCAATGAGAGCCAATGCGGCATCATCCACATCCGGCCCGACAGGTCTTACTTTCGCCTGACGCGGAATCGGGTGCAGGTCAAGAGAAGCCATGAGGGCTACATCTACCTGCGCCATCTCACGGTCTGTCAGGTGGCCTTTGAAGTCACCAAGACGGCTGACATCGACGGAAGAGATCTGCTCGCAAAGCGCGGTCGAGCGCTTGCCGGCACTTTCAATCCGCACATGCGTCGGCATGGGCTTTTTGTACTGGCAGGTCAGGTACACGACTTCTACAACAGGACTGTGCTCATTACACAGCGGATTAGAGACGATGATGGCCGGCCGACCAGATCGCTGCTCGGATCCGACCGTTTCGCTCGGATTGACATAGAAAATATCGCCACGATTGATACTCATAAACGTATCGTCCTTTCTTTGATCATAAATCAACATCTTGCTCGATGGAGTAGAAGTCTTCATCACAGCGGAAGCACTGACAAGTGTATTCTGGAATGTCACTCAAGAAGAGTGGATCTCCGCAGCGAAAGCAGGTACCGACACTCTTTCGGAAGACCATATCTTCCATCTCGTCTTCGGTTACACCATGCTCACGCAGGTACACCTTTGCCGCTTCAACACCTGCAAAGTAGATTACTTCATCTGCGTCGTTCTTCAGGTATTCAAGCCCATTCAGGGATATCCCGTTGATGTACCGGCCAACAATGACAGGATCGGATGAACCATCTGACAACTGCGTTTGCCGATTGAGAATGGGGATCCCCAATTCCCGCGCTCTTCGGATTTCCTCCTTCATGCCACTACTGATGCGGTCGCCATAGACGACCAAGCGATCACACAGGGCAAGCAGGCTTGCGCCAAAAGATAGGGCAAGTGCTCGTTCTTCCGGGTTGGAATCGTCAAGCAGATAAGGTAAATAAGCGTGCGGGGCAACTGCGCGGCAGCCGAACTCCCGCTCACACATTGCCATATACGTGCGTGCTCTTTGGGCATTCACCATGATCTCAGCCCGTGTAGGGGCAGAGAGGGGCGAGCACACATAAGTAAGAGCCATTCTAAACAACCTCCTTCATACATAATGCGAAGGCCCGAAGACGAGGTGCTATTGCAACTCTCGTCTCCGGGTCTTCTTCAAAAATCAGATATGGCAATCGACGATGGCAAGGAAGTCATCATCTTTCGCCTCATTCATGAGCTTCTGGATCTCATCGTTCCAGGCTCGCTCGTCCTTGTCGTTGCTGGAGATCCCAAACCAGCCCATATCACCGGAGCCGGTCCAATCTCCATTGCGATCAACAAATGCATAGGTATGGCACATGTATCGATCCAAATCGGTAGCGCCTTTCCGAGCCTTATACTCATCCAGAGTTTCACCTTTCAGATACAGCATTTCGCCCCAGGCTGAAATGCCCTCATCAAGGATCCTGCACAGAGGGCCGAAATCGGTAAGGTCTTTGGTCTCGAATGCTTTTACACACTTCTGATACCGTTTCTCGACCGTATCGACAGCGATCTTGCGCATGACATCCCAACAGATATCCTTCTTGCGTGCGGCATCGGCATACTGATACCCCTCAGGAGGGATAGCGGATTCGCCATCATCGTCTTTCGCAGAAGGAATGCAGTCCTGCAGCCCTGCCGGAACTAAGAACTGATTTGGGAATCTACCGCCGATCTGCCACCAGTCCCATTTCGCGTTGGGGTTGCAAGTGTAGCCCCATCGTCCATCTGAAGCCTTCACAAAGCCGCGATGTTCATCGCAGTAAGCCTCGAATGAGGGATACCACGATTTGACGGGGTAATCTGTCACCAACTCCAGCGCTTTGGACTCCTCCGTCTGGAGTTTGCTCTTTCGGTCCCCGTTTGGGCCGAACGCATAGATCTTGTCTTCCTCAACGAAGAAGAACTTGTTGAAGGCATCATCGTAAATGGAGTGGATGCTGCCATCCGGGAACCGGACGACACGCATGGTGTCATTCTCAAAGTCGGCTTTTGCCTCTTCCGTGCGATCTTCGAATTCGCGGTACTTCTCTTCCTCTGTCTGTTCATCGAAGGGTGCCAGAACAGGAATCAGGTGGTCTTCCAGATTATTGGCATGGATGTTGTTAACAACGCCATCGTCAGGAACAATAACACAAACAGAAAAGTGACTCATAATTCAATTCTCCTTATAATCAGATAGTATTTTGCGGATCCGGGCAAAGCGCTTTTCAATCGCTTTGCGACCGACTCCGCATAGTTCAGCAATTTCACGATTGGTGTAGCCTTGGTTGCGGAACTGGATCGCCTCAAACTGCTTATAGGTGAGGTTATCTTCGATCACGCGCCAGAGGCCATCATCAATCGGAACAATTTCAGGTGCAGGGATCTCACAATAGAACTCGATTGGGATCTCCTGCAGTTTTCCGACTTGATCTCGTGCATAGTTCGATAGCTCTGAACGTAGATGGTACCAAACCACCGTGGAGAAGCTATACTTACGCAGCGATTCCTCTGACAGGTAGCGTACCACCACTTTCAGGTACCGATTGGCCAAGAGGTCGTAGTAGTCATCCCCAAGGCTGTGCTTTGCCATGAAGTCAAGAAGGAGTCCATGATGCTCCTCAGCAAAAGCCTGCTGCTCGGGGGTGAGTGGCTTCATATCCTTTCACCACCTAACCTCTTATCTTCGCAAGCCCTTCTGCGCACTTGTAGTATTCAAGTGCGGTCAGGATCACCTGTCTCGTTTCCTCCGACCAACCTCGGATCTGGAATTGTTTACGGACCTCATCCTTATCAACCCGCGTATCGCTCATGTGCTCGATGCTGCTTTCAAAAAGCTCTACGAACTCCTCAGCTCTATTGATTTGCGGGAGAAAAACATGATTATACTCTTGGGCCGTCATGTTCCATTTGCCTCCTATTCATCCGTGTCATCTTCTTCGTCATCGGAGAAACGGTTGAAGATTTCATCATATGCACTATTAACAGAGCAAAATTCGCAGCCATCAGATTCACAGTGCCCTTTGTTGATTTCTTGTCTACAGTACTTACTGAAGAGTTCGCGAAACGCTTGCATTTCTTGTTTATTCATCATCAGATATTCCTTTTCTTTCAGGCTGGCTTCTGCAGAACAGCTTGGATCCCGACCAACTCGTCATACTTGCCACGGTCGATTGGCCGGAACTGCTGCTCGCGAATGAAGAAGTACAGGCGTACCGCCATCACGAGATACTCCACGAGATCGACGTAGAATGTCGTCAAATTCGTGTAGTCGTAATCCGGAGTAAAGCGATCCATAGCAAGCTGATAATCGACCCAGTAGGGATTACTCTCCTGGTAATAGGAGCAGTTGCCCGCAGCGTCCTTCGGCTGATCTCCAAGCACGTCATCAGAAAACCAAGAGGATGTCGAACTGACTAACATCGCAAAGACTTGCTCCTCCGTCTGCCGGCACATGAAGCCCGGCAAAGCGGATATCATGACCAGAAGCTTTCGGAGCATTGTTACGCGGCACTCGAGCTCTTTGAAGAGCCAATAGTAGCGGGAATCCGCCTGGTTGAAAGACTTGGAAAGAGCAAGAGATAATCGCTGCTCATAGTGCCTTTGAAGGTGATGGAGTAGATCGACTCCAAAGTAGAAATCCATCCTACTGCACCTCCAGCTTCACGTCTGGGAGCGGGCCGTTTGTAAGCTGCTCCCTCGTGATTCCGAACACGCGAGTAAAGAGATCCATGTACCGCTCTTGAGCCGGTTGGCTTAGCATGTTGTTGGGCGAAATGATCGCCCACATCGCAAGCTCCTCCTCCGGAACGGAGAATGGATCTTCCCGCCAGGTACCATAGTTGTACACTGGCTTTGGCGGTTCGGATGCGCGCTTTACTTCATTCGCGGTCTTTGCTTTCAAGATCAGCTTGAGCTTCTTATCCAAAATGACATCGAGAAGATCTCGGCGGATACCGCGCTTTTCATACTGAAGCATCAGATCTTTGGCCTTCTGAAAAGCATGCAGTTTGATATCCAGCAGACTGCTTGGCTGCTGTGGATCAACAAGCAGTTCACTGATGGCTAAAACAAGTGAAAAGTCCCAATTTGAGATCATGGCTTATGCACCTCCTCAACGGAGCAGGGGAGTGCCGAAGCACTCCCCTGCAAAAAACGGTTATTTCCTCAAATAAACACAATGAACGCAAAGTCAATTACCCCATTCTCATCAGCGTGTGTATAGCAGGTATAGCCGCCATCGCCGAAACCGGACGATGAGACCGCACCATAAGGCAACACGCCGGCTGACATCTTGCTGAGTGTGATGTCGCACACATGGCGATACCAGAGATCACCAATAGCGAAACCCGGTGCAGGCAGTTCCTCAAAAACTGTATCGTTCTGATAGAACGCATCATCAAAGAACCCTGCCTGTCCGGAATCAACGCCGACCTCAAATGACTGCTCGACACATTTGCACGCCACTTTGCGCACTTTGCCTAAGCGGATCACATTGAAATCTGGACCAGTATCCTTATGACGGACGGCAAGGACGGCACAGCGTGTGCCCCATTCGCCTTCATCCGTCTTCAGGACGCCTGCCTCCCAAGTCCCGAGTTTGCAATGGTCAACGGTGCCACAGCACCAGACATCACGCTCGTAACAGGGGTCGCTGACACGCATGACCGGAGAAGTCATCTCAAATTCACCGAGGTTGATAAACTCGCAATTTCTCTTCATGCCTACTGCACCTCCTTACTGCTGCGCCGCCGCACGCTGCTCACTCAGCAGCTTTCTGGCGTCTCGAATCAGCTTCGGGCCGTAAGTCAGCTCCCACGACTCAATGAATCGTGTCGTGCGGTAGACAAGATTGAAGAAGTCCAGATCATTGATGTTGACATACACAGAGCGCTGCTTTTTGTAGGTACCCGATTTGATGTGGGTGCCTCCCGTCGCAGTTTTCTCTTTGACAGCGCGGCCGTTTTCCACGATGACGCACCAAGGATAATTTCTGGGCTTTCCATCGTTTCCAACCGACGCACGCTTGACCGAGAGCTTTGTCACCGTACTCAGTCCATGCTCGTCCGGCTCACCGAAGATCTTATCCTCCGTGAAGTCGAAGCGATCCAGATCGTTCTGCATTCTGCTGAGAACGAAGGGGAAAAATCCAGGGGAGAGATTCGCTGTGACACGAATGGTCTTGTCGCCAGTACCGTTGGAGTAATCCTGCAGCACAACACCAATGCAAGAGTAGGCACGGATACCATCCGCCTGCTCCTCGCCCTGGGCATGCATATGAGCATAGTACTCGATCGGTGCCGGCTTGAGCTTGTCCGTAAACTCGCAGAGCTTCTTGTTGGTCATGTAGATCGCGATCTGGTTTTGAATGCGATTATCTTCCATTTTCAGGTATCCTCACTTTCTTCACATGCGTAGAATTCATCCACATAGGTTGCGTCCGGAATGAATTCCTCAGAAGTCACTTTGTCGCCATCCACCGTGATCGTGTAGTAGGACATGCCGCCCTCGACCACAGCGAACATCTTGCCATCGAGGTGATAGCCAAGCTTCGAGAGCCACTCAGCAATGCACCCGATCCAATCCGTGATGTAGTAGGCCTTTTCAGCCTCATTCCACCCAAGATAGGAGTGTCCGTTGTCAGGATCGTTCCGAAGCTCCAGATCACAATAAAGGCTCGGACAGGGGCCGGGCGTCATATTCATGTCACGCTCATCTGTGAGCCCTTCCGCATAGCGTTCGTGCAAACAGATGCGGCGCGTGAGATCCCTCGTATGGATGGGCAGGAAGAATGCACCATCCTCTCCAAAATCTCCATCGCCAAACAGCGTGACTGCTTTGCGCTCTTCCAATGTTGGGAAAAGGGCTTCCAGTATTTTGACATCCCGCTTCATATGCCGGATGCCGAGAAACTGACGAAATCTTCCCGCCAACGGGTCTTTCAGACAAGGGGTAATGCGGATGGCACCTGTAAAATCGGTATAGGTTCCCATAATGCGCTGCTCCTCTTCTCAAAAGTGATAGTCGAGTGTCCCACCAAAATAAAAGGACCCGCTGAGATCAGTCTCGCGAATCCATTCATCCAGTGTTTTCAATTCATCTTGGTAGTAGATGTAGAAACTGAACTTATCCTGGTAGGCTTCATTCAGCTTATACATGGCCATGCCAATGTCGTAAGGGGTCTCAGCACAGAAGGCTTCGATTGAGATGCCTGTCAGCTCTCTCGCTTTATCCAGGAAGGCGTAGTACTGTCTGTGGAAGTACTTCTTCTTGGCATTCGGCTTGAACGTAAAGCTCTCTCCATCCTCAGCGACATCCACGATGTGGGCAACGATTTCCAGGAACCATTTCAGGTCTTCATCCCGGTCCGTTTCCGCATTCGTGTAGTCCGCAATCGAGTGGTAGAACCATTCCGGCACACTGCACTCTCCCATACGGTCATCAGGTAAAATGGGCGCATTGCCCAGTTCAATAATTCTACTATGCATTTGTTCCTCCTCAATCAAATCGGTCGAGATGTGTGGCTACGAATTCATTTGCGTAGTAGCAAATGAGGTTGACCAGCATTCCCACTGCCAAGTACGACTCCTTGTCCTGCTTCAAGGTCTTGAGCACATAGACGCGGGCGCGGCTTTTGAACGGGTCATCCCGCTCTTTGGACCAGTTGCCATACAGGAAGATATCTCCGTAGATACCCTCGCTGCTGCCGTAGGTCACTTCGCCTACCACATCGAACTCGCACCTGTAGAGCTTGTCGTACTTGCATGTGCTGCAGAGCAGGTCATAGTCCAGCTCACAGATCTTGCTGTACTCTTCATATCGAGGATCCGTCTTTGCCCGCGTGACCGCCTGCTCAAACATGTCCTTGACAGAAAAGTAGTGCTTCTCATCAGCCATCGTCATCACCCCCTTCCTCAGGATCTTCTTCCCGTTCGGAAGGCTGCACCTTAGGCCGCCCGGAGGCATCCTTGAAGATACAGTGTGGATTATCACAACGATTGCCGAGGTAGCACGGGAGCATGTCTGCTTCCTGATAGAATGGATGGCAGTAATAGCCGATCTGAGCTTCTACCGCGTTGATAGCGCCCTCTACAACATTGGCAATCATCTCATCGTCCCGTTGAGGAATGGATAACTCGAACTTCCTCGGCGGCGCCGATTTGGCTGTCAGGGCTACGATGAGTTCGTAGGCGGCATTATTGATCACGTCTTTCTTGGTCTTGCAGTACCAGTCGAAATCCACGGGGCTCTTCACATGTCTCCCTCCTTTGAGTCAGTCTGTAGGAAAGCGCAATACTGATTTTTGCAATCTCCAGTCTGATAACAAGGAATACTGTCGCAGTAGAATGGGTGGCAGGTGTGTCCAGCCTTCTCTTGGATGATCTCCTCCGCTGCATCGACCAATTCGCCGATGATTTCCATGTTCCAATCCGGAACGGCAGGATCATCTTCTTTCGGCTCGTTGTGATCTTGCGCGGTCATGGCGCAGATTAACTGATACGCAGCGTTGTCAATCGCATCATTTCGGTTACACAAATAGTCTTCAAAAGATATCATTCGTAGTTTCCCCTTTCTATTTAGTGTGGGAGGCTACGCACGATCAGGTTCGTCAGCATTACCGGCAGTTCTTGGAGATTGGTGATGTCCAAATAGCCATCACCATAGATCCGCTCAATTCGCGGGCGGTCTTCACCAATGGCTGCCGCGTAGATTTTGACACCTTTTCGCGCATACTCCAGTTTGATCCCACGCAGATCAGCTTCTGCTGCAGATCCGGAGTAACCGTCATCATTTGGCTGCCCATCGCAGATGATCATGAGGATTTTCACCTCAGATGTCTGCTTAGAGAGTTTTTCCGCCACAAAGCGCAACGCAGCGCCGTCGCGGTTACAGTCTCTGGCACTCATGTCCATTAGCCGATAGCGGTTATTCTTATCGTAGGTATCGAAATCCGAGTAGGAAAACAGTTCAACATGTGAGCTCCAGGCGGTATGACCAACGACCAGCAGCGGGATACCAAGCGACTCGCAGAAGTCCTGGATCACAATGGCAGTTGCTCGGGCTCTGGTAATGCGGTCATTTGAACACATGGAGCCACTCTCGTCGATGAGCAGGCCAACGGAAAGGTTGATTGGCTCCGTCGGGAGTCGGGAATTATAGAAGATGCGGCCATCGTTCCGATAGAGCGCGTGCTGATTGAGTCGTTTCCCAATCAGGAGCCCGGTCTGTTTCCCGCCCTGCCGCCGATCGCGGAGAGCGGAACTGACACTACGCTGCAATCGTTTGGAGAGCATTAAAAGCTCCGGAGCCACACGGTTATAGCTGTCGATGAGGTTCTGATCCACATGCGCCATACGATTGACGGTCACATGGATGTTGCGATGCGCATTACCATATCGGATGTCATTCGCTTCTCGCTGTAGTTCCTCAGATAGTTCTTCTTCCAATTCCTCCGTCACCTTTTCCTCCGCCATGGAGGATAAGAGACGCTCAATGTCATCAGCCGCATGTTCATAATCGTTGCCTTCATACTCGCTGTTCTGGTCAACGCCACCATTTCCACTACTTGTGATGCCATTCGTCAGATGGGCGGCAATACGGCTTGTCTCCTCAGCAATCACACGCTCGACCTGTGCCCGGATCGCGTTCATCTGACCGGGATTGGGAGTAAAGGTGCCATTACTGGGAACCGGCTTGGTTTTGATGGTGAAGTTAGCTGCCGCTTTCGGGAGTTGGCTGGAGAGGTCTTCCTCAACCGCCTGTTGTCCCTGCTGGCTGCCATCATTGTCATCATCGCCGCTGCCGGGCTGGCCAGAACCACTCCCGGAACCGCCTTTGCCGGTTTGCTGGGAGGATTGCTGCGCCTGCTGCTGGGCTTGCTTCTGTTTATCGCGCAGAGCGTCGAAGCAGCGCTGCATCATGGGCCAAAGATCCACAAGGATCCTATTGGCAGCCTCACAGCGGGATCTGGCATCGTCATCATAGACAGACTCATCGATCCAGGGGATATACTCATACAGCTTGTCGATGAACTCGCCGGTGTAACCGGATAGGTTGTTGACCTCATGCGCCCTGACATACTGGATTAGGAGATTGACTACGATCGAATGGTCATAGTACTTGCGATTGATCATCTCCGTGATCTCCGGCATGGTATCCGCATAGCGCAGGTTATTGAGCGCGATCCCTTTGGCGGGGGAGCCAGGAAACTCATACGAGTACCTGGCATCCACATATCCGTCTTCTAAGATGTTGCTCAGCGCATGCGCTGTGCTCATGATGACCTGCATGGGGACTGTGTCTGTATCGTCTGTAAGCGCCTCAAGGATGTCTTTTGCATAGAGCTTTTGCATACTGTCCAGACCATCAGGCATCTTCGGATAGAATTTGCCTTTAGCGAGTCCGGCGAAGTAGCTGTGCCAAATGCGCTCGTCGGTGAACAGGTTATGCCCGCACTCATGCGCATTCAGGCCTTCTAGACTCATGGAACGAAGGAGCCTTGAAGGAAAGCTCCAGGTGATGTGGTTACAGGCATTGATGTAGATTCCGTGGTAATCCGTAAAGGCAACGGTCTCATCATCATGATCTGCAACGACTCGCACACGCAGCGGACGCTTATAGCGTTTTGTCGCTGCTTCCGCAAGATCCGTCAAATACCCGTTATAGGCCCTGGAGGAGAAGAACTCCTCGTCGGTGATCTTGCTCTTGGCGTCGAGGATCCTCTTTCGGATCTGGCGGTGGGATGTTCTCATATGCACAGCCTCCCATCATGCCGGGATACTATCGCAGCTGATAGGGATCTCGCCGAGCATCGCGGAGAGTGCATCGCACATTTCCTCAAAGGACTGCTGCGGGTAGAACCAAAAGAGATGCTGCTGCACACCAGCCATGCTGATAATAAGCGGCATCTTGCTGGAAGCAGGATAGTTCTCCATAGGCTCCACCTGGACATTCGATGCGTCAGGCCCGAGTGCCATGTCAATGACCCACTTCACGAGCTGCGCCGCCTCCTCAGAGGTCATTGCTCGGTCAGTAGGCAGGTCGTAGCATGCTAGCGCGACAGCGACAGCAAAACGGATAAAGTACTCTCGATCAATTCTCATCAAATCACACCTCTTTCATCAAATCGTTTTGGAATACTGGGGTTCAAGGCAAGCGGAGATCAGCTCAGCACGATTATCCGGATCCGCTGAAGCGGAAGAGATGATCGTAGATAAGGCTGACTCATAAGGATCATTCGTCACCATCGTGGAGAGCACCCAACTCTTGAATTCACGCATACCGCAGCTGCCGTCCGTGATCATCGTTTGACGGCAACGCTCTGCAATATCGCGCACGACAATGGCCATCTTTGTCGCTTCCTGCTCATCGGTAAATCCGGTGACATTCATCACGCGCTTGACCATCGTGTTCAAATCAGGCGCTTCCATGTCGTAGATCAGATCCATTCGGGAGATCACGCTCTGGTTCATGTCGCGACAGCCGGAGTAGTCAGAGTTTGTCGTAACGACAATGACTGTATCCGGATGGCGTCGCACACGCTCACCAGTCGGCAGAGTAATTACCTGGCAGTTGTCCAGCAAGGAATTCAAGCCGACTAAGACACCTGGATTCGCGATACAGGAAGGTTCCTGCAGCTCACAGACATACCCATGCCTAATCGCCTCGACGAGAGGCGTATCCACATAACGGATGCGCTGGCCAGCAGGATCCTCTTTCTCCATGAGATTGCCAACGGCGATCTCAATGAGTTTCTGCAGCACATCATCTTCCGTCTTGGACTCATCGTATTCGCCGGTCAGCATCATATAGACACTGGGCGGATGCATGGTGATGTCGGAGATCTTCGGGAGATCCTCGATAGGAGTACTGCCATGAAAGCCGTTGGTATCAGGAATAAACTGTCCAACCAAGTCGGTAATCTCCGTATTGGCACTACAGGTCATCAGGGTATAAGGCAGATTTAAGCCAGCAGCGATAGCCTGTGCGCCCATAGTCTTGCCGGTACCCGCCTCACCGCGAAACAGGAAGTTTCGCATTGGCTGGTTGGATGCCGTCGTTACTTTGGCATGCTCGCACACGCGAACGACCTCTTTGGGAATGATGTACCAGTCGGGCAGCGTGGGTACCATTGCCTTCTCCCGATCTGTGAGGATCCGATTAGAGAGGGCGTACTTTCCGACAAAGTCTTCCTTCTGAAACGAGGCAGCTTTTGCCGTAGCGTTACCTGACAGCTGCATGATGGTGAAGTTGCCATAAGAGGCACCAGTCGGCGCATAGTTCCCGCTATCCATTGCCATCTGTGTGATGACTGAGATATTGCCAGTAGTGGGAATGGAGATCTTGACGCCATCCGTACCCAACTGCTTGCTGTTCTCAATTCGACGATAGACATTGTCGCAGAGGACAAGCGCACATTCGAACGCAGCGTCCATATCAGCCCAACCGTTCTCGTAATGTGAGGTGAACTCCTGAAATTTCTGGCGGAACTCATCATCTTCATTGAGAACGGGCATCAGGCAGAATAGCAGGGCAGATCCAGAACCATTACCAGCGCCCAAAGAATAGGGCTTCAGAACCTGCGAGCCGTCCTCAATCTGTACCGCGCTGAACTTGCCGGTAACTGGATTGAATACGACACAATCGGTCTTGTTGGCAGATCGGTACTCGCTGATCCGGTAGGTATTGCCTTGATGACCGATGGCACCGAGGTCATCCACACTCTGCCCATTCTCCGTTGCGCTCACCAGCTTTGCATAGGCCAGCAGGGCGCGAAGAGTAGGTGCGTGGAGTGTAGCCTTCTGAGCGGTACTGGAAGTGTTGTACTGCGAAAAGCCCATCGGTTTTGCTCCGGAGTATTTTGGGTCATCAAAAGGCGGTGGGAGCTGGAGTCGGAAAGTCCAAGATTCGAAAAGCTTCGTCTTTGCCATAATTACACCTCATCATGATCAATTAAGGCCAGGACACAGCAAGTTCCTGGCCACGCACTTCTGCAGAGATATCGTCTTCGCGAGCGAGTACACAAAGATCGTCCCAAGCGGGGCGAGGGGGAAAGTCAGGGATGGTATCTACCGTCTGTTCCTTTCCCTCGACGGTAACGAGGACATCACCATTTTCATGAATGACAAGCCGCTTATGGCCTTGCACATTCAGCTCATCGATCAATACGCTGAGTAGAGCAATACCTGTTTCCGTGTACCATTGCTTCACATCGTTACGAGAGAGAATGTCCTTTTCCTCCAAATCTTCATCACTCTTCGGCTGCACCTCTGCTTCAGCAAGAGGCACGAGCTGAATGAGCGCGATTTCCAGCTTCCCAGACGCGCTCAGTGTCACCTCCCCAAAATTGAAGGGGTCACAGTGATAGAGCTTGATACGTTTCGTACAGCCTCTGTTGATATCTTCCGATGAAGGACGCGTATCCCAAAGCCATGATACTGTGGGATAGCTCTGCTTCAGCTGCTCCATGATTCGATAATTGACCTGTCTGAGCAAGCTCAGTCGGGTATCATCATCTGCTTCTTGCGGAGTCTCCGTTAGCGGTTTGGTCTCCTGCTTCGCAGGAAAGGCCTTTTGCTCTGCGGGCATCTTTTTGCAGTGTTTTCTGTGCGAGCGGAATAGCTTCGAGATCACGAAACACACCCAGACAAAAAGCGCAGCGCAAGCGATCCATTGGAATATGGGGCGCTTGAAGATCGCGCAGAGAAACAGACAGGGTACAACAAGAACCCTCAGCAGGGTCCATGCGTCAATTCGGCTTTTGACAGCCACAAATAGTCAGTCCTTTCGTATGTAGATTTTGGAATGGACAAAACAAAATGGGCTGCAAGCATTCACAACACTTACAGCCCATATATGTATGTCCAGATCAGAGGGGGAGGTCGTCATCGTCATCGCCACTTGGAATCGTCTGCTCCGGGCGTACCTTACCGGTGCTCTTCTGTGCGGTTTTTGTCGTACCCTGCGAAGAGTCCGCCTCATCGCCTTTCGGCTTTGAACCAGTAAAGTGCCACTCGAGGACACTGACATCCGCAGAGATCTGACGGATGCCCTCATCCGTCTCGTAGGGACGCAGATTCAGATTACCGATGATCTCGATCAGACGGCCCTTCTTGATGCCGGCCTTCTGCATCCGATTGGCGATGTACTCGCTTGCGGTGCAGTTGAAGAAAGAGGCGTTGTCCTGATTTCCATATTTTGTGTTGACCACAAATCGGAATGTGCAGTAGTCTCCATTCTTTCCGCTCTTGATCTCCGGATCGGTGACCAGACGGCCCTCCATAATGATGGTTGCGTGCATAATCCTTTTCCTTTCTGCCTTGCGGCTTAAAATATTCCAAACACCTTACGGTGCATGGTTCAAAAGTTGCCAGCTGTTGCTTGGCATAGAAAAAGACAGACGCAGGTTGAATCTTTCAATCCGCAAGTCTGTCTAATATGCCTGCGTAAATGACACAGGCTCACATCTTAAAAAGCTCCCTGAGGAGAAGACATCTAATAAAGAACACTGTAAGCATAGCATTCCTATGATGCACATTCCAGAGTACCTAAATCTGCTTGCTTGTAGAAAAAGAGAGTTCTTCAAAGCCAAATACAGTCGAGGACGGCTGAAGGGCCTCCGGGAGATTCGGGAGATCATTGGTCGGTTTTTTGAGGTAAAATCGATATAAGCTTCCAGCTTTGAGTTTATATCGTCCATCCAGAACCCGCTGTACGTGGCTTCCATTCTCCAGTTCCAGAACGATGGCGTGGCGCTTTCTATGAATATTGACCTGCTCTTGGACAAGCAGTCCCTCGAGACACTCGTACTGCTGCCTGCTCACCTGTCGGTAGAAAGAACACGTCTTCACACCGCCCGTAATCGCTACACCGGCGGACAGAATAAGCAACTTATGGTCATGTGAGATCATGGCAAAGATGACTCCCAAAACCGTGATCGACAGAATCGAGAATATCAGCTTGGCAAAACGAATAGCGATAGGGTTTGGCATTTTCATGGAATACTCCTTTCTCTACCGATATGGCAGGACAAAATGAGGGCCGGAAAGATACTCTCCTTTCCGGCCCGTGATACTATGCGTGTTCCAGAATGACCTGGCGTGTCAAATACAAGTTTGTGGTTGCTTCCAGCACATCCTGCCTATGATTTGAAAGGCTACATGCGTTGTTTAGCCGCGCCTGGTTGTCAGATTCTTCCGTATAAATGGCGGAAATCACTTTGTCGGCCGAGCTGACATCTCGAACATCGTTTTCAAAGCATCGTACCAGCTCAGGGACGCTCAGCGGCGTCTGGGTAACCAACTTCATGATTCGCTGTTCCGCTTCTGTACCCTTATCTGGCTGCAGGAGGTAGACGGCCTCAAAGAAGTTGACTTTACCTTGCTTGAGCAGCTTTGCGATATTAAGCAAGCGCCGTGTACCCTGAACACCCCGCAGCGGTATGACATAGGTATCATAAAGCATGTTGTAGAGCGCATCCACACCGGTGTATCCAACACCTTTGATGATGAGCTTTCGCTTTACGAGCATCTCGAGTGCCTTCTCAAATCCGGAGGGATCCAATTTCACTTCCTCCATCTTTTCAAAATATTTCTTGCGGAGCTCGTCGTGCGTCAGGACATCCCACAGCAACATACTCCAGATACTGAACTCCGGAATAGAAACTGGCTGGAGCTTCCCAAGCCGCATAATATAAGGCATATCTTTGCCGTCTTCATTGCGAATCTGATAACTGCCAGCGGCAGCATAGAATGTCATCATAATGCTCTCCTCCTCAGCCGTTCTGTTCTTTCTTACGAAGATACGAGACGAAGAACAACAACTCAATACAGGATTTCCAATAATGCTGGCTCGTTACGGAGCTTGCTGCGAGCACGCGAGATCCATGCGTTGACGTTATTTACGCTCGTATCATAGTGTTTTGCGATCTCCGTGGCCTCATAGCCCTTCAGCTTCATCTCGATGGCTTCCACACCTTTTCGAGCGACGCCATTGTATTTCTCCTTACAGGCAGCAAGCGCAGACATAGCGGTGGCATCCGTTACGGTCTCATCAAAATCAACAGAAGTGCAAGTTAGCATATCGAGAAGAGAGGCATTTCCATCTTCGCTGATCTCTACACTTCTTTCCAGTCGGTAGTTCATTGCGCGGCAGTGATCAACGATGGCATTGTAAATGTACCGGCAGGCGAAAGGTGCAAAAGCTCCCATATCCGGCTGATACTTCAGCGCCGCTCTGCAGATAGCTTCGCAACCAATGGCGTAAAAGTCATCATAGGTCAGGAGCGGACGGTTCGGAATGGAAATACGCGTGCGGATGACCCAGTTGACCAGGTCCAAATTCTCCAGCACCAGGGCGTCTTGATAATCAGTCATGTCGAACACCTCCTTTATGCGACACAGTTGTTTCTGGCAAGTACTTCATTGCAGAGGCGGATCAGCTCACGGCATCGATACTCACTGCACATGCCGATGTGAGCGTCACGCAGGCTAAGTCCGAATGAATCCGCGAACCAGCGATAAGCTTCTTCACGAGTCATGATCCCGTTCTTCCAGATAAGGTCGAACTTTCGATGCGCCTGAATACGGAGATTCCGGAGATCCCCATTCGCCGGCACACCCATTGGTTTGTCAGTATTCGGGTGTGCCGCAACATAGGTGTTACAGGCGGGATAGTTGTGACATACATAGAGCTTTCGGTCAGATTTCGCATCATGATAGATTTCGGATGCAGGTCTCAGGATCATGGCCGCTCCGCAATGCGGACAGCGGAAGGATCTACTGCGCTGGGCTCGGGTCTTTCTTTTTTTCAAAATGGTCATCTCCTTTTTTGCGTTCTACTAGAGTTCACTCAAAAAACAGGGGGGTACCCCCCGTCGCTTTGAAAAGAAATTTGTAAACTTTTTGTGAACGGACGAAAAAGAGCTATTGCACGCAAAATGCAATAGCTCTAAAACGGGATATTGAGTTCTGTAGGATAAGTCAAACTTGAAGCGGAGGTTTAACCGTGTTAGGCAAAGGTTGTCCTTTCTATTGGACAGGTTTTATGCTATGATATAATTGCTTGACAGAAATTGGTTCGACCAGGTTGAAAGGATGATGAACATATGCCTCGCTCCTCATTTCAGAAGCTGAAGATTATCTACATCATGGAGTACCTGCTGAAGAACTCAGATGAAGACCATGCCGTAACCACCAGCCAGATCATTGCCTACCTGAAGTCTCATGATATTACTGCGGAGAGAAAGACGATCTATAGTGATATCGATGCTCTACGAGATTTTGGATTGGACATCATCCAGGTATCTGAGGGGAACAATCACGGCTACTACGTGGCAAGCCGTGACTTTGAACTACCAGAGCTCAAGCTCCTCGTGGATAGCGTCCAATCCTCGAAATTTATTACCCATAAGAAAACGCTGTCCCTGATCAAAAAGATTGAAAAGCTGGCCAGCATTCATAGCGCACAACTGCTCAACCGGCAGGTATTCGTGAAGAACAGGATCAAGACGATGAATGAGTCCATCTACTATAATGTCGATGAGATTCATAACGGCATCTCAAGTAATCGGAAGATCCGGTTCCTGTATTTCGAGTATAATGTCGCCAAGGAGCGCGTGTACCGACATGGTGGAGCTTATTATGTTGTCAGCCCATTTGCAATGACATGGGACGATGAGAACTACTACATGGTGGCCTTTGATTCTGCTGCAGGGATCATCAAACACTACCGCGTCGATAAGATGGAAAAGATCACCGTTCTGGATGAAGAACGAGATGGTCAGGACGCTTACGAGGCGCTCGATATGGCCGTCTATGCGCGTAAGACATTCGGCATGTTCACCGGCGAGGAGGTCAAGGTTCATCTCCGTTTCGAAAATCATCTCGTGGGCGCCGTACTCGACCGTCTCGGGCAGGATGTGATCTTAGTCCCGGATGGAGAAGATCACTTTACAGTATGGACAGATGTGATCGTCAGCCCACAGTTCTTTGCGTGGCTCTGCGGGTTTCAGACGGCGGCGAAGGTCATTGGGCCTGATGATGTAGTCAAGCAGATGGCGGAGCACGTCAAGTCGATCGCCGAGCAATACGAATAACGCCTGAATTATGGAAGCGGAGGAGCTATATATGTCCTACCCAAAACCACTATCTGAGAAATCTCTAGAGCGCCTATATACACAGGCTGGTTTATCGACAGAGGTGTGTGATTTCCTCCATTCGCTATTTGCCGCCTGCGCAAATCTGTATGGTGCCATTGCCCTGCGTGATGTGTGGTCGGTTTATCAGGAACTCAAAAGCGGTGCGCCGCGAATCCACCGACGCGATCTTATTGCCTTTTCCACTATTGTCCGCCGAGAAGTGCAGCCCTATCGGGTTTATGAGATCGAAGAATTGTACACGGAGGAACCGCACAATGATCTGGATCGGCACATCGTATCAAAGGAATTGATCGGGGCTGGTTATGGCAAAATGTTCTCCTTCTATGCACTGATGGACGAGCGCGATGATCGCCCCTATTGTGTCCCTGATGATTTTCTCTCATATGCGGAACCAACAGCATCTGTAGAGGAGAAAGCACTCGCAGATTATATTGGGAACCTGAAGTCCACGGCGATGGAGTGCGCCCCAAAACAACGTAAAACCTATCCGAATGAGAATCGCGGGAAGAAATTAAACGAGTTTTCTTTTCTCAATTTGAACGAGCAGTTCAATTTGGAGTACTATAAAAAGGTTCCTGCCACTCATTCCGCTCTGCTGGAAGAGTATAGCGGTACAGAGGCGGAAAAGATTATGCGGTTTCATCGGCGAGCCGAGAATGTTGGTCATCTGCGCACAACGGATATGATCCAGAATGTGCTGATTGAATTGTGCGAGGTAGGTGTCCGCCTGACGGAAAAGCAGCAAGATACTCTTATGCAGCTCATCGTGCAGTATCACAATGGAAGCCGCTTGTGGTGTACCTGCGGTTGGAAACCGGATGAGCTGGCAGCTAAGTTTAGCGGTATCGGAGCATTCCCTGGTCAGGAGGCATCATCTCCAGAGGGAATGATGGATGAGAAAGATATCATTCGCAAGATGAAAGAGTTGGGACTGAAGGTCTTGGAGTGAGCAACATGTCAACCATTGAGCAAACACTTTTACGCCTACAAAAGTCTGCTTTCCGCGCAAAGTTCCATTTGAGTGAAAAGGACAGGCAGTACATAATGGGCAAGGGCATGGAAACCATTCAGCATCATGCGGCCGACTTCATCCGAATGCGGCTTGCGCCAGCGATCGTCCCAAATGACGGCAAACAGACACCGATGCGCGGGCATCCAGTGTTTATTGCCCAGCATGTCTGCGCCTGCTGCTGTCGCAGCTGCTTAAACAAGTGGTATCATGTCCCGATAGGGCGTGAGCTGACGGAGGATGAGCAGAAACGCATCGTGAGGTTGCTAATGGCATGGATCGAGCGACAGCTTGCAACGGATGCGAAATAGCGAGAAATTGAGGTGACAACTATGTCTACGATTGGAAATATTCTTTGGTTCCTATTTGGAGGATTGATCGGCGGGCTTGCCTGGGTACTGGCCGGCTGTCTTTGGTGCATCACCATCATCGGCATACCCGTTGGCCTGCAATGCTTCAAATTCGCAAGTCTCGCCTTTTTCCCGTTTGGGAAAGAAGTTGTGTATGGCGGTGGAGGCTTTTCCTTCCTCGTCAACCTGATTTGGATCATTTTCTTTGGCCTTGAGATGGCAATCGGATACTGCATTCTGGGCTGTCTCTGGTGCATCACGATCCTTGGCATTCCAATCGGAAAGCAATGCTTCAAAATGGCCAAGCTGTCTTTAATGCCCTTCGGGGCATCGGTCGTGTAAAGCAATATTGTATGCGACCGCTCCCACATGGCCTTTTCCCAATCCGCGAAAAAAGCAACGACTCTAATGAGAACACTCTCAATCGATTGAGGAGGATAAGACATGGGAGAGATCATCAATACGAATACCGCTATAGAGACTCAGCCTGGCGGTGATACGGGGGCATTATTGGATATTACCCAAAGCCTCTTGGCGGATGCAAGGACTGCTCTGAACAGCAGCGGTGTGTTAAGCGTTCCTATTGCGGAACTCTCTACGCTTGGTGCTGGAGTCTCTTCGCTCATCCCTGCGTTGAATACTGCTACGCAGACGACGAGCATCGCAGCGGATGGACTCTATACGATAGCCAACGCTGGTGTCGGTGATGTACTGAAAGCGGCAAAGAACGGAAACTTCTGGGCCTCACTCAAAACTGCGGATGGAGCGTCTAAAATGGTTCAGCTGCAGGAAGCAGGAGCAATTACCGCTACCACTCAGACAGCGGCAGCATTCAATCCCGCCACTATGATGATGGCGGTCGCACTATTCTCAATCGAACAGGAACTTGGGGAAATTGAGGATATGCAGAGGCAGATCATCTCGTTCCTTGAAATCGAAAAGGAATCTGAGATAGAAGCGGATGTTGAAAGTCTCATGAGCATCATCAAAAAGTATAAGGACAACTGGGACAATGAACGTTTTGTCAGCGGCAATCATAATCAAGTCCTTACCTACCAGAATCGCGCACGCAAAAACATGCTTGGTTATCAGAAGAAGATCGTTGAGTCGATTGGGAAGAAGCCGCATATCGTCACACAGGCTGGCGTAAAGCAGGCGTTCGCCTCTTTGGAGAAGGAATTCAAATACTATCGCTTGTCCCTTTATACATTCTCACTGTCATCTCTCATGGAGGTCATGCTCAGCGGCAATTTCAAAGAATCCTATATTTCCGGGATTCGGGATGAACTGCAGCAGATGTCGGACGCTTACCGCGATTTGTTTGAGGAGAGCTCACACTATTTAGAGAAGCTGAGTAACTCAGCAGTAGATGCTAATGTCATGAAAGGTATCGGCACGGCAGGAAATGCAGTCGGGAAATTCATTGGAAGTATCCCTCTTGTAAAAGAGGGGCCAGTTGATGAATTCCTTCAGGATGGCGGGATACACTTGAAGAAGAGTGCTCTCGATATGGAAAAGGATGCCGTACACCGGTTCGCTTCCATAGGCAATCCTGGCACACGGATGTTCATGGAAAAGATGGATGAGATGATCCAGATCTATAACCGTACCGAGCAAATCTGCTTCGATGATAAAAAGATATATCTATTGCCAAAGAAGCTCGCCGTTTGATCACTCAAAAGGCAGCTATCACAGGAGGTCCATTTATGCCGCTCCAGATCGTAAGAAATGACATCACAAAAATGAAGGTTGACGCGATCGTCAATGCCGCAAACAGTTCCCTCTTGGGTGGTGGCGGCGTAGATGGCTGCATTCATCGTGCCGCCGGCCCGGAACTCCTGGCCGAATGTGAAATGCTCAATGGATGCAAAACTGGTAGTGCTAAGATAACAAAGGGATATAAGCTGCCATGCAAATATGTGATCCATGCGGTTGGCCCTCGCTGGTGCGGTGGGCAGTATGGGGAGCATGACAAGCTTGTCTCGTGCTACCAGACGTCACTCGCGCTCGCAAAGGAGCATGGTTGCGAGTCGGTCGCATTCCCTCTGATCTCCTCGGGGATCTTTGGCTATCCAAAGGATGAGGCGCTCAAAGTAGCTATCGACACGATCAGCAGTTTTCTGCTTGAAAATGATATGATGGTTTACATCGTCATCTTCGATCGCAAGGCGTATCAGATCAGCAGCAAGTTGTTTGCGGACATCAACGCCTACATAGACGACCGATATGTCGAAGAGCATCGAGACAGCTATGCTGAGCGGATCAGCCGACTGCGTAGCCTTGCAGCGGAAGAGAGCTGCCCTATCCCTGCTGCACCTATGGTAGCAAAGGCAGCTTCCCTAGACGATGCTCTGAAGCAGATCGACGAGAGCTTTTCCGAGATGCTGCTTCGTAAGATTGATGAATGTGGTATGACGGATGCAGAGTGCTATAAGAAGGCCAACATCGATCGAAAGCTGTTCTCAAAGATTCGGTCGGATAAGCTCTATAGGCCATCAAAGCCGACTGTGATCGCCTTTGCGCTTGCACTCGAATTGCCGCTTGACGAATTGAAGGATATGCTCTCGAAAGCAGGATTTGCCCTGTCGCACTCCAGCAAATTTGACATCATCGTGGAGTATTTTGTCGAGCGAGGAAACTACAATGTATTTGAGATCAATGAGGCGTTGTTTGCATTTGACCAAAGCCTGATTGGCGGCGCATAATGGTTATCAGGTGCTGCGACTTTTCATCGGCGGAACCCTGATTGATATGCTATCTTTTCCGGAGGTGTGCTGCGATGGAACAAAAAGAGTTTGAGTATCTGCGTCAGGTAGAAGATCATGCTTCACGGACAGGCTGGGTGTCTCCGTTGACTCGTGAGGACAAAGAGTATTTTGCCTATTTGCGTCAGGTCAGTAAGCGGTATAACATCGACATGTCCAAGGCAAATCGACTGGAATACAATTTCGTGATTCGTGTTGCAGAGAGCGAGTTTTACGCACATCACACATCCTGAGAAATCCAGAGGCGCAAGCATCTTTGCTTGCGCCTTTCATTGAATTGTCGCTTAACAAGCGACCAAATGAAGCGAATATCAAAGTAAGATATGGCTGTAAGGTGAAACACCAAACAGCCATAATTTATTGGAGGTATTTGCAGTGAATAAGAATCTGACTGAGATCGTCTTTATCCTTGACCGCAGCGGTTCCATGAGTGGACTTGAGTCCGACACAATCGGCGGCTTCAACGCCATGATTGAAAAGCAGAAGAAAGCTCCCGGCGAAGCGCTGGTCTCCACTATCCTCTTTGACAATGTCAGCGAAGTGATCCATGACCGCGTCAATATCCGAGACATCAAGCCCATGACGGATAGCGAGTATTGCGTGCGCGGCTGCACCGCCTTGTTGGATGCGATTGGAGGCGCGATCCACCACATCGGCAACGTCCACAAGTATGCGCGGGAGGAAGATGTTCCAGCGCACACCCTGTTTGTTATCACGACGGATGGAATGGAAAATGCAAGCCGTCTCTATGATAGCGCCCGTGTTAAACAGATGATCGAGCATGAGAAGAGCAAGTATGGTTGGGAATTTCTGTTCCTCGGCGCTAATATTGACGCCGTCGAGACGGCGAAGCACTTCGGTATTAGTGAAGACCGCGCGGTCAATTACCACTCCGACAGCGTAGGGACACGGCTGAACTATGAAGTGGTCAGTTGCGCGATTACAAGCATGAGAAGCGGTGCTCCTATGAGTGCCGATTGGAAAGCGCCAATTGAAGCGGACTATAAGACCCGTAAGGGTGAAAAAAACTAACCGCATCGATTTCGACACGGTTCGTACTATCCCCTAAGCCGCACCATTTACATGGTGCGGCTTTTTCATTTGATTCACACTCACCGGCTTACGGGCGTATCAAAATATATATTGGCTCTATTGACACTTTCACTCGTTGTGGATATAATAATGGTGAAGATCAAAATTGGAGGTCTATCATGAGAGATTACAGCAAGTACGAGAAGACACCCGTGTTATTCTCTGGGGCAGAAAAGAAATTTGAAATCATCATTGACGGGTTTCGTTATATTGTTAAGTTTCAGAAGAATTCCGAAGTGGGCTTGATCTTCAATTATGTTTCTGAGTATTTGGGAAGCCATATTTTTCAACTTATTGGTATTCCCGTACAGGAAACCTTCCTTGGCACTTATGAGGGCAAGAATGTAGTCGTTATGAAGAATTTTTTAGAGCCCGAGGATGATCTTGTTGCCTTCAACGGTGTCGGCGAAAGCTCACTGGAAAGGGACAAAGAGCTCTATCAGTACACTTATGAGGATATTACCGCAATGCTGCGCGAGAATATGAAGTCAACAAATGTCGAGGAGACAATCGACCGTTTCTGGGATATGTTCATCGTGGATGCTTTGATCGGCAATTTTGACCGGCATGGCGGGAACTGGGGCTTCATTAAGAAAGATAATCAATACCGGATCGCCCCGGTATATGACAATGGTTCAAGCCTGTATCCGAAGCTGAATACGGACGAGAAGCTGGAGGCCGTACTCTCCTCCGAGGAAGAAATTGACCAACGGATCTATAAGTTCCCCACCTCCCACATCAAGGTGAAGAATCGCAAGAGTTCCTATTTTGAAGTGATCAGCAGCTTGCAATTCGAAGCTTGCAATGATGCCCTAAAGCGAATTGTTCCTCGCATCGATTTTAATCAAATCAATACTCTTATTGACGAAGTGGAAGGGATCTCAGAGGTGCGTAAGCGTTTCTATAAAGTCATGCTGCAGCAACGATATGAAAAGATCCTTATGTACGCATATCGCCAGTTGTAACATGGAAAGGAGTGGCTCATGAGGCCTGTTACGCATGATTACCAAAGCCTAAACGAATATACGCTTCCCCTGCAGGGAAAGCCCTATTACCGCAGCAGCGGCATAATCTATGCGGTAGATCGCAACGGCAATAAGTATGCTGTGGGGCGAGTTGATCTTGAGCGCTTTGATGATCAGAACTTCCAGTATGTCTTTACTCCTGAATGGAGTGTAATCGATACCCTGCCGTCCTCCGTTTTCCAGGGTATTCCCGGGCTGGATATGTCCATGCGGCTTGAGCGATATTATCGTGTTAATATGACGCCGTACTTCATCTCTGAGCGTACCCCCAGCGAAAGTCGAGAAGATCTCTGGGAACTCCTTGAAGCAGTTGGTCTGGATTACTATGACCGCTTTGAGTGGCTGCTCCGGACGGATATGCGCTGCGGTACCGATAACCTGATTGTTGAGCGGGCGGAAGTTGCTCGTACTATCACATTTGAATCGATCAACAGCCTGCCGCCCGATCTCCAGCCAGCCGACCTTGTTTCGATCCAAGGATTTCAAAGTATCGCGAAGACCAGCCGCCAGCTCAGAAAGATCCTCCTTCAGATTTTGAGAAGCGGCGCTCATATCTGGGATGAAACAGACTCGCGGCAGCTCTCTGAAGAGGAGTGCAGTCTGCTGCTAAACCTGCTCATGGTCCAGGAATCTATGGAGGCGAAGCAGAATAAGCAGCGTCACCAAGAAGGTGTCGCACAGGCAAAGAACAACGGAAAATACGTTGGTCGGAAGAAGATTGCAGTCGATCCAAATCTGTTCCGCCAAATCGCCAAGGATTTCCGCAACCATAAAGTAACGGAAGAAGAAGCCATGCATCGCGCCGGTATCAGTTCGAGATCAACCTTCTACAGACGTCTGAAAGAGATATAGACTAAGAAACGAGAGGTTCCCCCACATTACGCTGCAGGAATCCTCTCTCTAGTTAATACAATGTCCACCAGTAGTCAAAAAGGCGCCGATAGTAATTCCCCTTTCTGGGTAGATCCTGACAGTTCCGAAACTTTCGGCTGGTCTCCCGTTTCATCCACCGCTGGCAATTACTGTTCTTGGGATATTTGATGTACTTTCCCGAATGGAGCAGTGTGTCGCCATCAAATCCGTAATCGATATAGCCGGCATGAGGCACATACCTTCTTGTGACAATGCGCATGAGCGCGTCATTCTTGCGGATGCGCATTTCTCTTCGATACGCAGAACCAGTTCGCCTGGATGGCTGCCCGGGAGCTGACTCAGTCAGCAAATTCTCGATCTTCTTGTTTAACTCGATTTCGGTCATAGGCTTTACCGTTTGGCACAGTTCTTGTGATGGGACAAATACCATACCAGCTACCGCGCTGCTTCGCATGTTGCTCCTTCTGCGCTTTCTTGCTCTGCTTTTTGAGCGGTATCATCTGTTTCATTGATAAGAACACCTCCATTGTCTCGAACGGTTTGAACTTTCTTTTTAAGATCCTCGCAGAATGTAAGGTAGTCAGGATGCCCACACAGGAGCATCTTGTTGGGCAATTCACGGATCGCTGCCAGGAAAGCATCGACATCACGCTTCCGGCACTTGCACATGATGACGCGATAGGGAGCATCCGGGCACACGAACTCAGGGCCAAACCAAATCCTGACCTGATGCTTGATAAAAAGCTGGTCTGCAAGGTAATCCGCTGTATCGATAATTGCGAAGTAGTTGTGGAAGAATGAGAACTTTTCAATCGTCCAGCAGCAGGATTCATTGTATTCTCGACTCAAGATTGGACCTCCTTATGTGACAGTTTCTTTACAAAATTGCGTTTGCTCTTGCTTTTTGAAGCCTCTTCCAGTATTCTGGAATACTCCCGTTTGGGAAGACTCTTTAGATGGAGGCGATTGCCATGAACACGAAGCAGTTTCCGGTCATTGATCCGATTGCGACCGGAAAGAACATCATCCGTCTTCGCGTCGAGCGCGGGATGAGTGTCCGCGACCTGCAGGCATACTTCGGTTTCGAAGAGCCACAGGCGATCTACAAATGGCAGCAAGGAAAGAGCCTGCCTTCCGTTGATAATCTGTATGCTCTCGGCGCGTTGTTTGAAGTACCGATGGAAGACATCCTGGTATCTCGGACATCACAACTGAATCTGTTTATTTGTGAGCAGCAGGCCGAAGCCTGCTGCTCGCCTCTATTTATGGGAGAACTGCTCCGACTATCACGGATACGGCAGAGAGCCAAGATCGTTTAGACCATTTTTGCCAAGGCCATGCGCTCGCTGGCTCCCTGAGGAGCGAGGGTAGCATGCCTCAACGTATTAACGGCTCAAAGGCCAGCAATATCAAGATAGGAAATCTATCTATATCCAACAGAATAGGGAGATGTGAGGTGGCAAGGTCGAGATTCGGCGTTAGCGTATTCACGATATGGTGAAACAGCGTTGGGCGCTGATGGATGGGAAGACGGTTCGTAGCATCCGTTAACAAGACGGATCATGTCTTCTTTTGGAGCTCAGAATCAACCGAGCGGCTTGTTTTGATTTGCAGCACTATAGTTCGTCTGCAACTGAACCGGTCGCCACGTTCTCTTCTTCTGCCGCATCCGTGATAGTCGGAGCAAAGTCGCAAGGGCTTGGTCAGCTTAATGCTGACATATGCGCTTCAAAAGCCTCCGCGAAAGTCTCGTTCACATCGAACGGAGCTTCATACTCCACCGGGGTGTTAACTAACGCAGCATCCAGAGTGGCAGAGGTCTCATCGGACTTCTTGCTCAGATCAGCGCACATTTTCCGGATCTTATTGCGATCGAAATTGATGGTGGTCACACGCTTGACATCGCAGCGGTAGGAGACCTGATTTCCCTCGTTGTTGAACCGATAGCCGACTCCCCCGTTAGAGATCAAAACCTCGCCATTGCGCAGGTCGGCCATGTGGCGGAGCAGAGTGGAGATCTCCTGACGCTTCCCATTGAGGCTCACTTCGCCATCCAGGCCAGCGCCAAGAGGCAGGGACGCCTTCGCCTGATGGATTGCGGCGCTCAGCTTTTCCCGCTCGTCCAGGAGGAACAGCAGGAATTCTGCCATCTCGGTGATATTCTCGCTATACTCGGTGGAGGGGGCATCCATAGTGACCTCATCCTCCACCTCTGCCATGACCTTGTGGCGGAGATAAGTGTTCTGTACCTTGGTAATGTTGCCATTGTTGCCGAGGATGCTCTGCGCATCGGCCATCATGGACTGCAGCTTATTCTGAAAGCGGAAAGCTTCTTTGAGATTCATATCGCTCACTCCTTGTTCTTGTCGTTGATATCATGATAACCTTGTTTTTTGAAATTGTCATTGAACTGCTGGTTTAATAGCAACAAAAATAGAACGAGAGGTCAAAGCCTCTCGTTCTAATATGCGGGACTATTTTCCAAGCACGATCGTTGCTTCCCCGTTGGGAGAGATATCAACATGCATGGTTTTAATGTACTTGTCATAAAATTGGTTCTTCTCTGCGGTCGTCATGTCAGCTCTGGTCGCTCTACAGGCCTCATCCAGAATATCTCGAACATTAAGGTGAAATGCCTGGTCGAGTTTCTGGCGAACCTCGCGAAGTACTGCCGCAACCTTGATATCATTACTGTTACCAGTACAAAAATCGTCGATATAGCAATAAGAAATGCCAGCATTGATCAACGCATTTTTGATGGTCGGACTGCATTTCTCGCTTTCTACCATCACGAAGAACCGAACCTCAGGCATTGCCGAAATCAGCCCCCAATAGTCGGAGTCGCTGGATACAAGAATGAACGAGTCCACATTGTTCTGATAATACTCACGGCAGGTCCCGGTGGTCAAACGGATGTCAACAAGTGACTTGTTTTCTTTGATGCGTTCGATCAGGACATGCTCAATTGGAATTTGGGTGAAGCGCTCCAAAATCTTCCACGCCGATGTGGTATGAATATCATCATAGAGGATGATTTTACAAATCTTATTGAGTAGTGCTTCCTGATTAAGATTGTTCAAGGTTGCGTACAGTTTGTAGGGATCGGAGTTTTCACAATCCACCACAACGACGACGCGCTCACTCTTGTCCAGGAACTTGTATATACCAGCCTTTGTGAGGTTACCGGCATCAGACACTTTGCTCAAGTCTGTGAAATAATCCGCATTGGCTTCATATAAAAGCGAAACAAACTTCTTGTCATTGTAGAGGATGTTGCCAGAGTCCATGTAGGACCAATTGATATAGACTTGGTACGGGTACTTATTTTTGTTGGCGTAATAATCTGCCGCTGCTGCCTTGATGCCCTTCTCGTTGAGGCCATCCGGCATGAGGAAGAGCTTCCGGACATATTCCCACTTCAGCCATAATGGAAACAGCGACTTGCAGTTGTTGATGCGGTTGCTGATATGCTTATTGATATCTACAATATACTGGGCAGGCAAAGCTCTGGATCTAACAATCGTAATACCATCCTGCATGAGTTCGTTCAGACTATCCTGCGGAACATACTCTGGAAGCGAGTGGAGATTGCACATATCGAAACGCATACGGTTATTGATGGCTTTATAATTGAGTTCCAAAGCCGTTCGAATCATGCAGAGGTTGCGCACGATGCGGGCATTCTTGTCTGCGTGTAATTTCTCATACCATTCCATCTTTGGTGGTTCATATTCGTTTTCAAAAATGCGCTTTTGGACTCCGATTAAATAAGCCACCTTTGAAACAACAGTATAAGTACTGCTCTCATAGTCGGTATATGCTTTTCTCGGGTTCCGAGTCGCTGCATCATCGCATGCCTGGTTATTCATAAAAGCCCCCTATTCCACGGGTCACGGTACCGCTAAATACTGCAAAAGCTGATGTTTCTTGCATTTAGAATACCATATTCAAGGGCTTCTGTCCATTGGTGCCGATAATTAACTGACCGTGATACTGGTCTGTCCTTCGTTCTCCCACTCAAAGAGCTCGGGCAGGGCTCGTGGCGCATAATCGCGAGAGCGAGTGCCCGCAATGCGAGCTGATGGATCGTTCTCCACAAACCGCTCAGGGCGCTGCTCTAAGATGAAATCGATCCACGCGATTGCATTCTTGCACTTGCGCCGGCGCACACGGGCATCGTGAAGCAGTTTATAGAGTTGGTATCCATGTGAGGGATCCAGGTTATAGAATTCCGCCGCATGCTCGATGTCTTCAATCTCCAGCTCCGCCTTCCGCTGGCCGGCCACCAGTGTTTCCCTCTGGCTTTGGATGGTATGAATGAAATCGCTGAAATCCTTCAGCTGTGTCAGGTAAAATTCAGGCGCCAGTAGCTCCGGCTGCAGATCAGGATTTTCGGGATCGGGGTTTGAGATGAAGATGACCTTATATTTCAGGTTTTTCATCGCCTTTGGCAGCAAAGAGCAGTATTTCTCTGCCGTCTTCTTATTGTTGAATGTATGCGCGCGATCGATATAGGCAGTGGTGATCATCTGATTGTTGCCGGTAATCTCCACATAGCTTTTTCCATTGCTGATAATCCAGGGCATATTTGATCCTCCTTCGTCCGAATAGAAATAGTGGGCGCACATGATGGAAATGCCAGTTCTGGGTGTTTTCTTCCTTGCTTTGTTTTAGAGGGGGAGAGTCAGCCTAGGCCAGTTCATTTTTTCTGTGACATTGATCATGTCCTCCTATGCAATTATTGATATAGAGCCATCAGGTGGTTCTAAGGGCGCGTAGGAATTGTGCACGAGCCTCCTGCGCAGTCTGCTGTTTCACTCCAGCTTTCAAGTATTCAATGGCATCATTCCACTGGAAAAGTGTGTATTCTGCTGCGTCAATAGTCTCAAGAAATGCGGCTAAACGGCACCGACCGTTAGTGGACAGGAACCGCAGGTCAGAGAGGTATTGTACTTTCATGAAGGTTGCTGCTTCATCAAGTAGACATGGAGTGTGATTGGTCATATCGGAGTTCCTCTTGCAGATGCAGCGAGGTCGCACCCTCTTTCTTTTCATTTGTGCCATATAGTTGGGAGGCATCGAAGTGATCGCAGCGAAACATCGTACCATCGGACATATAGATTTCCGCTCTGCCATTGGATTCCATCTCCACACGGATAATGTAGCTGGTGTTAACAATCGCGATACCGAGGTTGATAAATCTACCCATGTTTGACATTCCTCCACTTGTTTTGGAATAGAAGGCCGCTGCCGGAGCAGCGGCCTTCGTTATTTACTTGGTTGGAACGAATCCGGTAAAACCGGTATGGCCTTTATTGGCGATTCGCTCGATGTCTTTGTCTGTTGCAAAGACGAAAGGCTCAATTTTGCCGTCAGACATCAGCATTACAAAAGCGCAGGGGCAGATTTCGCTGTCGCCATCATCATCCAGATAGACAGCGCTGACGCCCTGGCAAGGGATGATGGAACGAATGGAGTTGTAGTCATTGACTTCGTCGTGAAGGTCGATCTCACTGTGGAAGTGCTGACCATCTTTGGTGAGGATGATGCATCCGCCATCTTCCTTGGGAATGATGCGGGCGATCATGTCGCTGTTCAGCAGCTCACCTTTGGTACCAATAGGTAAAAACTTGCTCATGATAATATTCTCCTCATGTTCAAAAGATCAGCCCCGAAGCGTGAGCTCCGGGGCTGGCGGGGGTTATAGGAAACGACCTCTCTCGAGATCAATATCCGGTCTTCGGCAGCGGCGTGGTATTGAAGCGACGGACGGTAGTGACCCAGGTGGTCTTTGCCGTCTGCCACTCATTGAGATACTGGCCACCAACATCGGCACGATTGATGATTTGGTAGCCATTGCTCACGGTACCAAGCACCTGCACACGCATGGTAGGCTTCACAACAGAAGAGAAGCCGCTGGGCACCGTGCCAAACTCGAAGCGGACATCGGTAACATACTCGCCCTGCACGAGCCGCAGCGTAGCGGCATTCAGGCTCAGGGAATAGTTGTTGGAGGTCAGCAGGTTACTGGCCAAAGTCCGGTAGTCATTGAGATTGGTCTTAAAGGTGACCTTATAGTACAGGCGCGCATTGTAGGTACCCGTGCTGATGCTAAGCGCATGCGTCGCATCCGTAGGAATGCGATCATGCCAGAAGAAGTGGTTGAGCGCGACATTGGAGGTATTGGCAATACCGGAGAAGTCATAGCTCATGGCCTGACCGGACTGCACTTCATAGTTGCCGCTCTTCTTGATGGTCACGCCTAGGGCCGCGGGCTTATTGTAGGCGGAGAGTTTGATGATCTGACTGGGATACTCGATCTCAGCCTCCATCTTCTCACTGCTGAGCTGATAGTACTTGGGTGCGGACACCTCCGTAACAAAGTAGCGGCCCAGAGGCAGAGGATCGGAAGCGGCGACGCCGCGTGCACCGGTCACAATATAGCCCACGACCTTACCGGAACGGGCCTGCGTGATCTCAAACACCGCGCCTTCCAGAGCAGAGCCGGCGCGCTGGCCAGTGACGAGGTTATCGTCAGCACTATACTTGCGGACCTGGATCTGACCGGTTACAGCGCTGTTCTCCCATTCGATCTGCGCACACTTACCCGCCTCAACATAGACGGTTTTGTACTGCTCATCGCGGATGTAGCCCTCGGCCGCCTCCAGTTCACGGATATAGTACTTGCCGGGAGTCAGCTCGTCATCAATGTAGATGTAGCCATCCTGATCCGTCGCATACTCGCCAATGGGATTCTTGCCTGCATCGTACAGGACGAACTTGACACCATAGATACCCTCGCCGGTAGCCGCATCGACCTTATGGATCATAATCGACGCCATGCGCTGATTGGTGATCTCCACCGTGGTGGTCTCACCGTCCTTGACGCAGACATTGACGGGCGTGGCATCCAGCTCGTAGCCCTCGGCTGCCTTCAGCTCGGTGATGGTATACCATCCATTCTCCGCATTGGGGATGCTGATGACACCGTTGCGGTCAGTCGTGTAGGTGCCAAGGATCTCGCCGTTGATCTTCCGAACCTCGAATTTGACACCCTTGATGCGTGCGCCGGTATCCTCATCAGATTTGATGATCTGGAGACCACCAGCAGGTCTGTTATAGAAGGTCAGCGTCTGAAGATCATCGGGATCGATTACGACGGTCTGGGATCTGGTCTCTTCATCGATCACATAGCCGGAGATGGTCTTCGTCTCTGTGACGACCAGCGTGCCAACGATGCCGCTGATCAAGATCTCACCGTTTTCGTCCGTCCGATAGATCCCGTTGGAAGACAGCTTGCCACCTTCATCAGGCACATAGCTGCCATCGGCGTAAGCCACACGGAACTCAACGCCTGCCAGAGGCTTGCGAGTAACACTGTCCAGTTTCACAATGCGCAGGCCGCCGAGAGGCTGATTGCGGAACTCCACCGTCACAACCTCGTGGGAGCGAACTTTGACGGTCTGTGGCGTGTCGTCCAGGACATAGCCGGATTTTGCACGCACTTCCTTGATGACCAGTGTAGTGTTGGGATCAAGGCCATCGATCAGAATGGTGCCGACGCTATCGGTTACATACTTACCGTTTCTGTTGCCCACGACGGTGCCGTTGGCCTCTGTGACCATGAATTCCACATCGGACAGAGGCTCGCGGGTAATTGCATCAATCTTTTTAATCAGGACACTACCCTTGGCCTCATTCCCGAAGGTGACGGTGATGACATCCTGTTCGTTGCCACTCAAATATACCGTCTGAATATCGTTTTCGCTCAGCACATAGCCGTCTGGTGCGGAGATCTCCTCAATGACATAGGTGCCAGCCTTCAGACCTGTGAGGATGAAAGTGCCGTTGGAAGAAGTCTGACGCTCAGCGATGACTGTGCCTCCAGTACCGGAGGTGCCGCCAAGGAACCGCACGCGGAACCATGCACCCTGAAGAGGATCACCGGTGCTGGAGTCTACCTTCTTGACGATGATGGCGCTCAGGGGGGTGTTCTCAAAAGTGACGACCTTGCCGCGCCCCGCTTCCACATAGACCTGCTGGGAAGTGGGATCTTTGATGGAATAGCCCGCAGCAGGCTCCAGCTCGGTGATGGTGTACCAGCCGTCATCCAGCTTATCGATGAAGAACTGACCGTTCTCATCCGAGTAGTAGGTACCAAGATCACGAATCTCACCGGTAGAGGTCTTATCGGAACGGAAAGTAACATTGAACTTCGCACCCTTAATGGGATCGCCAGTAATGCTGTCGATCTTATTGACTGTCAGGGTGGGCTTGGGATAGTTCTGGAACTGGACGGTGCCAGTCCTGTTGGGAAACAGCGTGATCATCTGATGTGCTTCGTTGAGCAGATAGCCATCGGGTACTGACTGCTCCCAGATCTCATAGACACCGAGCATCAGCTTTTCCAGATAGCAGCGGCCATTCTCGTCAGAGGTCACGGTGGTCAGTGTGGAAGAATCCACACGCTTGACGGTAAAGGTCACACCGGCGACAGGCTTTCCAGTAATGGCATCAGTTTTTAGGATCTCCAAATTGGGCATCCGATCATTGGAAACGACCAGTTCGCTGTTCTGACCAGGGAACAGCTCCACATGATACTCACGGGAGTCCTTCACATATCCTTCCGGAGCATCCATCTCCACCACGGAGTAAATGCCGGGTTCCAGATCGGAGATGTTGATTTCGCCCTTGGTGTCAGTTACGCGATCCAGGTAATGCGAGCCGTCCTCAATCCGCGCAATTCTGAAGGTCGCACCAGCGAGGCCGAGGCCGCTGTAGCTATCCAGCTTCACCAGACGGAAGCTGGGCTTCTGGGTGTTGGTGAACACGAACTGGGCATTTTCGTTACCGTTAATCTGGATGACACGAGTGGCGTCATCAATCAGGTAGCCATCCGGCGCGGCCTGCTCCGTCACCTTGTAGGCACCAGGCTCCAGATCGGTCAGGTCGATCTCGCCATTTGCGTCGGTGGTGTACTCCTTGGAGAAGGTGCCACCGACAAGCTCAATACGGAACCGTGCGTTGGGCAGAGGCTCCAAGGTGGTGCTGTCCAGCTTTACAAGATGGATACCCGGCTTCTGATCATTGAAGAAGATTAACTCCAGAATGCCATCGGAGCCTTCCAGCTCAATCTGCTGAGGTGTGGAATTGATGATGTGAGAGGAGTCGGTAGCGACTTCCTTTACAAGGTAGGTGCCGGGTTCCAGATCGGTTAACAGGATCTCGCCGAACTCATCAGTCTGGAAGGTGCCCAGAGACTGTGCATCTTTGAAAATTTCAAAGGAGATATTGGGCAGAGCCTCGTGAGTCTTAGAGTCATACTTGATCACACGCAGGCCGGGTTTCTCCTCGTTCACGATAGGAATTTCCACAGTGTCGCCGGAGATGACGGTTGCAGTATAGACTTCATCGGATTTGATATAGCCGGCAGGCGCTGCGATCTCCTGGATGCGATAAGCGCCAGGCTTGATCTCGGTGAAAACAGCAGTACCGGCATAATTGGTTTCTCCGGTATATACGGCACCGGACTCAATGTGCTCGATTCGAATCGCGGCACCGGGCAGCTGCATACCGGAGTCGGAGTACTTCTTCACCATTAGGTTGCCATACGGAGCATTTTCAAAAGTCACCGTAGCCTGCTTGCCGTACTCAACTTTGACATTCTGGGCGGGTTCCTCGCTAAGCAGGTAGCCATTAGGGGCTTCGCGCTCATAGACGGTGTAGTTGCCGGCCAGAGTAAGAGGAATAACGATTTGGCCCTTGGAGTTGGTGGCAAAGGTTCCGACCGATGCGCCTTCGGGATCAACCACTTCAAACATCGCGCCCTTCAGGGGGATGGTCGTGCCTTCCTCGTACTTGAGGATTTTCATGCTGGTCTCGGTGGGTTCCTCTTCAGGGGTGTCGGTGTAGTTGCTGTATGCCGTCAGAGCCAGAGGCGTGGTCGGATCGGTATCGCACATGTAATTTTGCAGGTTGCCATACTTGTCCTTCTCGGCGCACACAGCGTAGTAGATGGCGTACTTATAGACATTGGTACGAAAGCTCAGTTGGACGCTGCCGCTCTGTCCATCGACTGCGCTGGCAGGATACAGGACCTTGAACTGTCCGGCATATCCCTTTCCGGTGGCCTTGGTGGTGATGACATCAATTTCCTTGTTGTCCATATCAACGATCTTCGTGCCGGCAGGAACCGCAGAGGGATCGCTAAAGGCAACATTTACAGCGTAGTTGCACACCCAGGTTTCAGAAGTGACCGTGAAGATCTGCTGGAGATATTCCTGACCATTGATGGTTGCAGGATAGGCGGTCTCCTGGTCGGCTTCCACCGTGACATTAGGAGAAAGGGCAGTGCTCCATACGGTGCCGCGACGGTAGATATCCTTCACGGCTGCCAGCATCTTATTGGCACGCTCCAGCTCCACTCCGGTCAGATTGGGGTTGACCTTCATGTTGTTGATATCCCAGTTGGGCAGCAAGTACGCCCAGAGCGCCATTTTGGTCGCATAGTATGCCTGATACTTATTCTCCAGCTTGAGTTCGCTCAGACTGCGATGGGGATAGCCATTTGCAATGATGCCCATGACTTTGGGATCACTGCCGATTTCGTTGGCGAGGTACTTGATGCTCTCACCGGGAGCAACAGTCTGAGGTACACCCTTGATATTGGGGTTGACGCAGTACGCAGGGATTTCTTTCGTCTGACCGTTGCGATCCACATAGTTGTAGTAGGTATAGATCAGCTCACGCACTCTGCCGTTGATCGACAGGTAACTGAGCTTCTGCTCGCCGTTGTAGATGTTGACTTCTCCAAGCGCCTCTTCGACAGAACCGGCTGCCAGAGCTGTGCCTGGAAACATACCAAGCATCATGACAACTGCGAGAAGCATCGAAACAACTCGTTTTTTCATTTTGATTGACCTCCGTGCTTATTATCGTGAATGCATAAAGCATTCTTGGGTTGGATCGGTATGGAAAAAGGCAGTGTGCGTATTTCAGCACACTGCCTCCGCAGGGAACAATATTCAGTTTTCATTTTACGGAGATGTAATATTCCGTGTACTGGAAGGCTCCGTCACAATAGACATCCCATGCCTCAAAGGCGTACTCGCCGGGAGGGCAGGAATTGAAAAGTTCGACGATCTGGTCGGAACGCCAGGGCCAGAAGCTGTTGGCTGCCACGCTTTCGGGAATAGACAGCTTCACGGTCACAAGAGGGCTGCCATCCGCTCTGGTTACGGGCTTTCCGTTCTGCCAGGTCTGCGGATTGTCGCCGATGGCGTTATAGAGGGTGTACTGCATGCGACGGGTCTCAAAGAGGTTGCGCACGAACATGTACTCCTTACCACCGGAAGTGAAGTGGTTCGCCTCGGGTTCGGGCAGAGTCGGCTGATCCAGCAGGCTCCAGTCACAGGTGGGGTCCGGCAGGGTGTCAGTTTCCTGCGTAGCGAACATACTGTTCTGGTACTTGCTCACATCGGTGATCTCATACACATAGCCGTCGCTGCAGGGGATCTTGTCGCCCGCCTTGGGCTCGGGCATGACATCCGCCTGTGTGTAGTCAGCTTTCTTAGCTCCCACTGCCACGCTCTGCGTCTTCGCGGGAGCTGTGCCGGTATACGGCTTATCGCTCTCAATCTGGACACAGCCGTTGGTGCTGTCCCAATGAACATTGAAACCAACCGCCTTGCCGATATCGCGGAGCATCACATAGTTGTTGCCGTTGATAGCGTATGCGGTCATCTTCACTTCCTGGCCATCGACAAAGAACCGATGGCTGCTCAGCTCAGCAACGACGCCGGCCGCATAGGCCACGGAGCCGCCAAAGAGCATGGTGCCGACCAGAAGACCGGCGATAAAGGATCCGATTCTCTTCATTTTCTTTCACCTCATCAAGTGTATTCCAGCCACTCTCTGCGGGGGAAAGGCGTAGGGATGAATTACTGATTGCAGTAGGCCTGGAGGCCACGCAGGAAGATGTCTTCCTTGGTTGCCCGCCTGTTCTTAACCAGATCTCTCATCTGGTCATAGGACTCGCGAGGCAGGCGCAGCCGAATGGCTACGCTGGACTCGGTGGGGATGGGCTTGGTACGACTCTCACGATTGCGGGGCTTATTGGTTTTCATAGTGTTCCTCCAGTTCATTTATCGAATCTCTACTGCCTGCACACACAGACGCAGAGAGGGCTGGTTAGCAATACAGGTGATCAGGGTGATGCGATTATCTCCCATCTCATTGAGGTAAGAGAAATCGGTGTAGGAGATCGCACCAACGAAGGTCACTTTGTAGGTCTTCGTGCCGATTGCGGTCTTGTACTTAACAATGTCCCCAACCTTCACATTCTTCAGCTTTCCGAAGTATGGATGATTCCCTCTGTTGTGGCCGAACAAGCCAACATTCCCGGTGTAGAGGCCGGAAGAAGTGTAATGACCGGCGCCTTTGGACATGGAACTGTCGGTGGCGCCTTCATACACTTTGCAATTCAGCCCGACACGTTCAATGGAGACTTGGCCGATACTGCCATCGCTCTGCTTGAGATCGTTCAAGGTGACAGAGGGTTCATACGGCATCTCGATCGTACCACCGCCGGAGATGATGCTGGAACTACCGAAGTCGGACTCCGGGTACCGCGTATTCGAGCTGCTCCCGCCAAAGCCGTACTGTGTGTTGCCATTCAGGTAGGGATTATTGAGGGAGCTTTCCAGGAATTCCTGACTGAGTCCGTATTGGATCTCAGGGATGTCGTAATCGATCTGATTGCGTGAGCCGTAACGATACTCAGCGTCGTAGAGATCCTCGTAGTTCGTGCTGCCGTAATAGACAGGGTCAGGAGAGGTTTTGAAGGAATAGTCTGCGGCACTAGCGAAAGTCACCATGCCGAGTGCCATACTCAGCGCACAGCACAGGGTCAAAAGTCGATTAAGCTTCATATTAAGGTTCCTCCTCATAATTGGATTCACCTTCCTGAGAGCCAATATCGACTTTGAACCAGTACGAACCGTTGACCTCACCAACGGTGTGCTCGACAGTATTGTCATAGCAACGGATGGCGATGGTCTGGCCGAAGAGCTTCTTTGCGACTGCCTGATCCACTTCGATTGCGATCACACCTTCAGGAATATCCTTCAAGCGGTCAATACGCAGCTCGGGATTCTTGGCCTTCAGATGAAGCCGGCCGCATTTTTCATATTCGTTGCCTTTGCCTGTTGCTTTGTAGACTGTAGTATTCTTACGAAGCGCGAGGCCGAGGAACAACAGTGCGGCCAAAAGGGCGGTTCCGCCGATAATGGAGATCACCAAGACCGCACCTTTGAAGGTGGGTTCCGCTTTCGTCGGTTCAATCTTGGTGCCCAGGTAGGTTACGGTATAGAGAATGCTGGAAATACCAGAGGATACGACAGTGCCTTTGTATTCGGCGGTCGTAATATAGCCAGTTGCGACGGTAGAACTGGCAGAGCCCGAATAGGTGGCTACCGCAGAGTAAGTTGCCGGGACGAGCTCATCGCCGACCAGAGCAGTACTCTCAACGCTCCAAGTTACATTGGAGAGGCTCAAAGTTCTGCCATTCTTCTCTACGGTCTTATCGATGTAGGAAGAATCATTTCGGTCGAGGCCGGTGTAGTTCTTTGTCGCTGTCACAGTATAGGAACTGCGCTTATAGCCGGCTGCCTCCGTTTTGAGAGTGCTATGATCGAGCGAAAGTGTGCCGGAGGAGACTCCGTCATCGTACTCGATCGTAGGTTTCAGCTCAGCAAGGATATCTTCGAGGTTCTTACTTGCGGTTGTGACAGTGACAACCTCGGTATGTGCGTTCTCTTCCTGGTAGCGCTGCTCTTCTTTGACAATATCGCTCATAGAATACAGGAATCCGTCATACTCGAAGTCGTCTTCATACAGGTCGGAGGGATCCTGATCCGGAAGAAGCGTATAGGTCTTGATGGCAAGCTGCTGGCCGTTCAGATTCTGGTAGGTGACATCGTCCGGAATGTACGATGCCGCGCTCGCTCCCATCGTCATGGATACTGCGACGACAAGAATGAGCATCAATGATGTGATCCGCTTTTTCATGGTTTTAACCCTTTCATAATTTGAGGCGTTACGCGACCGGGTCGGTCGGATACTCACCTGTAGTAAGGCGGCCTTTGCCGCGCTTGTACTCGCTGATGCATTCTTTCAGCATGGTAAGGAGGTCTTCATAGGTCAAGCTCATCGATAGCCAAAGACATTGCCGGTACATATAGATCATGCTGTCATCCGCCAGGAAGACGGAATGCCAACCTGTGACCGACACCAGATTCAGCTCATTCGCGATGCTGTGCATCTGCTCCGCATTGATATCCGCGAGCAGAAGTTTGTCTGCAACTATGATGGATAGGATGGGATAGCTTCGGATCATGGAGACAAGGACGATGCATTCGATATCATCGTCCTTGTGGATGGCAACGTATGTGTCACCATGCTGCTCCACGATATTGAGGCATGACCGAATGACCTCCCTGCAGTGTTCATCGATCGCATCGCGGCTGCTGGGAGAATAGTTCATGTTGGGTTACCTCAATCTGGTATGGCGCTTAATGATTCTGGTGATAAATCCAAGCGCAATACCGTTTTCTTCATCGACCCTTGTGACGCGGAAACTGACCGTATCCAATCTGCTGGGCATGTCGATGGAGCGATACAGCTTCGTTTTGGCATTGACACCCGCTTGAAGACGGACGAAGAAAACGCGGTCTTTCACACCGGTAACAACGCCGAAGTAGTTGGAGTTGGGGACGATCTTCTCCAAGGCTGCCCGATCCGGGTTTTCAGAGGCGTCCTTGATTGAGAGGTTGACTGCGTAAGTGTCACGCTGCTCGTTGTATGTCACATCGAGAACTCTTGCGACAACCAGATCGCCTGTGGAGTGGAGATCCGCAATATCGGAAAACCATTCCCAGGACACGTTGCGTGCGTAAATTTCCGTATCAACGCCGCACGCTTCTACCATCATCGTGTTATTCCCAACGGTAAGGACTCGGCATGCCATAAGGATGCCGGGCTTCACACGCCCTGAAGCGTAGTAGCGCTTTTGCCGTTGCAACATGGCAGCTTTACGGGACCCGATTGCAACGCGCTCTTTGAAATCGACACCAGCTGGGATAAAGTCGATCGTAGCGCCAAGCATCCGCCCAATTTGGACTCGGACACTTCGAGGGATCGGTTCATCTTCTGGCCATTCGATCAGAGTCATCTCGCGAACGGGGATTTTGACACAGAGTCCCTCGAAATCAATGGGAACGATTGGCATGCCATTTTCGGTATAGGTCATCCCTGCGCTTACGATTCCAGTCAGGATCTGCTGTCTTCGCACTGCGCCAGCAAGATAGCCCCATTTCGCTTCTTCACTATCCTCGCGTGTGACGCCACGTTCCAGATCATTCAGTTCAAGAAGATCCTCACTACCCTGACGGCGTGGCATCTGTGCAGGGGCCTTTTCAACAGGGATGGTTTCCTGAGCGGTCTCTTCAACGGCTTCAGTAACTTTCTTCTTAGGCATTTTTCTTCTCCTTTCCTAGAAGAGTTCATCCGCATTCACGACCTTGCGAGTTGTGCTGCGTGGTGGCTTCCCAGGTGGTTTCTTCTGGGAACCAACATTAGCTTTTTCTGCCGGTATGGCCGCGGTTACGGATGGTGAAGATACACCGCTGGCAGATACAGAGGAAGCCTGACTGCTTTTCCAGTCAGGCTCGTGTAAGATTGCCTTGCGGCTCTTCAGTTTTTTATAGTCCGGATGCAGGGAGTAGTCAAAGCGCTTGGCTCGCATGACTTTCTGACCTCTTATGAAAATCAGGACCTGATCCGGGGGTAAACGCAAGACCTCATCAGGGGTAAGCAATGGGCGCCTGCCAAGTGAGTTGGTCTTACGGAATCTTGGGGTATAATCGGTAATGTGCATGGTGTTGAGTTCCCGCATCGTACCTTCCACTTCAACTGATGCTGTTCCAATGCGGTCGCTGAAGTACTCAGCGGTCAGCATATCTGTGCATCCGAGAAAAACCGTGCTGTCACAGGCGCCGAGGATCTCTTGCCATTGATCGTCTGGGTATCGGTTGCGCATCTGGCCGACATTTTGAAAAAAGACGGCGACGGAGCAACCTCTTGAACGGATGGTAGAGCATTTTTTAGTGAAATCGGGGATAAGGCAGCAGTTGGGAAACTCATCAAGGATGAATTTTACCTTTGGGTGCAGCATCCCGCCCTCACAGTAAGCATCGGCATAGCGGATCAGACGAATGAACAGGAAGCTAAAAAACAAGGAGCTGAGGAAATCATAAGTGCTATCCTGATCGGAGACGATGCAGAAATATGCGCACTTTTGTTTACCAGGCAGCTCCAGGTCGATCTCATTGTAGGAGGTGATATTCCGCACCTGCTGGGCTTGCAGAACTGCCAGCTTGCTTCCGAGGCCGATGATAACACTCGTGCGAACGGTTTCGCTCGATTGCCTGAAGATTGCGTAGGGCGCAGATGCAGGTGATGGAGGAAGCAGCTCTCCCGTGTATTGGTTCGCGTGCTCGTGGCTAATGCTGGCCATCATATCAGATAAGCCCTTTTCGGTTTGAGTATAGAGAAGGTCATACACCGTCGCGATGTTTCGCTTTTCCGGAGGCATCTCCAACGCAACATAGAGAACAAGCGCTTTTAGAAGGTTGAGTTCTGCGTTGTACCAGAACGCGTCTTTCGAATCACCGCTAGTGTTCTGGAGTACAATGTCGGCAAAGGTCTGGGCCATGAGCTCACTTGATCCGACTTCACCAAGACAGTTCCAGGAGTCGCTATGATCCATTTCAACAAGGTTGAAGACTTTGACGATATATCCGTTCTCGCGGAGATACTCGCCCATGGATTCATATAGTTCGGATTTTGGATCAGTCAGGATCACGCTCTCACCACGCTTGACCGCTTGCAATGCGAGGTTTCGTGAGATGGCTCTGGATTTTCCCGTACCGGAAGATCCGCATACGGCAAGATTTGCGTTGAGACGGGTATCCTTTGGAAGCGTCAGGACTTGACCATCCGGGAGCATCCCAAGGATGTCTTGGCTGGTCCTTTTTGCACTCGTCACCTCAAAGCATGCAGATGCCTCTTTGGGTGACATGAAGCTTGCCGTTCCGTAGCTTCCAGAATTCGATACGGTCAGATTGCGATCAGAGTCCGTCACACCATTTTGGCCCCATCCAATTCGGAGTCCAAATACACAGAGTACGGCAATGCAAAGGACTACAAGTCCAACGGCGATGAGTCCTTCTGGAAAGTGAAACAGCGCTCGAACCACTTCGCTGATCTGCGAGGATGGAAGCCCTGGCGAAGTACGATAGTCACTACCCGCCGCTTTCCAAGCATTGACGTTAATAATGAATTGCGCAATGATACCAGCAGCGTAAAGCACGCAAGGAATCAGGACGGCAAGGCTAAGTGCTATTTTCAGTTTTCTTTTATCCATAATCTAATCTGCTTTCTAACGGACGTACCTCAATGGCCGGCCCCAAAATTCTCTGGATAACCTGCGTCTGATAGTCAAAACAGAGCATGATCGGGCTACCTCGAAAACCTTCCGGCATCGGGTGGATATCCGATAGCATGAGTAGGTCACATTGGTAGTTCAAAAGAACAGGCCTGTCGAGTGAGGTCTCGATTGCGTCATATTCGCGGGTAGGGATTCGTGGTGGGTGGAAAGGTGATAATGCGGCGTGATTGATTTCCATCGCCAGTTCATCATGGAGGATGAGCTTCAGCAGGGCGTCACCTTCCTTGTTATTGGTAAGGAACAGACATTGAGCAAAGAAAGTCGAAACGACGAAGTACTTGTTCCCAAATGGCTTTGCTCCATGACAGAGGCGCTGTGCCACACTCATGGTGGATCCGATGACGATCTGGTGGATTGACGTGATACCGAAACCTCTTGCGAGCAGAAGGCTTTTCACAGCGGCAGCATAGTTCTCCTCGCTATTCTTCATCCAGTACATTCTTGTGCTACCTGTGAAGTAAAGAAAGAAGCAACACCGCCCTTTGACGATAATACCGATCGTGCGTGAGCTCTTGGATACTGACTCCGGGGAGTACTCCTCGATGGCGACACGCAACTCGTGTGCGGCGTAGTAATAGATTTTGTTGGGATCCGGCACGACCGCATTCGTCGCTCTTTTGGCAGGCGACATGAGAGATGGCTTTTGAGAGATGAGGAGCATCGCTCCGGCCGCGTTAGACATAACCGTACCAATAGCAATTGCGTGAAGCCGCAGGATTTTGTCGATCCAACCAGGGTAAATGCGCTCAGAGCTATTGACTCTTGAATAGATCATGGATACCGCTTCCGGATCCCTCTGTGCAACATACTCGAATCCCTTCTGTGTCAAGCTCATTGAACGAATCACATGGCGCTTATGCTTCTTCCGATATAGCCGCACATAGCCTTCCCGAATCGCACGATACATGACCCTGCGATTCCATTCAGCGCCGCCACCGATCCGCACCGCCAGCTGCGTCGGAAACTCGATACAATATCCAACAAACCAGAGCAATTCGAGTAAGCGATCATTCTTACATGTAATCATAGACACTCCAATCAAATCAGCAGCAAGGCTGCCAATAGGCTGCCAGAGGCTGCATCATAAAGCTACTCACAAAAGAGCAAAACTGACCAAGCAAAAAACACCCAGACAGAATTTGTATTGCCTAACACTACCTATTTCTGCGCTCCCTGAGTGGGGACAGCTCGTATGCACGAAATCACTACCAATTTCTGCCCATCACTCAGAGCAGGTTTTGGTAGTTGTTTTAATGTGATTTTTAGCCCAGGATGAAAGCGTTTCAGGTCTCATCAGGTAGAACTCTGCGCTGTCCCGATCAGACATCCTCGTAGCCTGGAGGACCGTGCATAGGAGACCGCTATCATTGGTCAGTAGCATCGATTCAATGACATCTAAATACCGCTTGGTTTCAATGTTGTCATAGTCACGAATGCGCCTTTTTCCAAGAGCAGCATCATAGTTATGAACAATGCAGATGGCGCAGCTACCAAAGCGCTCCATTGGGTTCTCTTTGAGATAGTCCATAATCGCGTACCGAAGTGGCCGAGTCAAAAATGCTTGATTATCTCTCTGGTTCCTTTTCGGAAGAATCGCTGGAACAGAGATCTTGAGCCAATCATGAGTCTCCTCGACCTTAATCCCCAGCAGATCCGCCACCTCACAATAGAATGGCGCCGTATCATCACGAACTGTTCTGGCGGTCAGATTTCTCAGAGTAACCGAGGATACTTCTGCCGATCTAACCAGACTAAAGAGTTTTTGCTGGGGGTTATACTGATCCATACGCTCTAAGTCGCTAGCAACCTGAAAGAGTTCGTGGCTGATACCATCAAAATCAGAAGCCACTTGGCGCATGACTTGAATGTACTTGGGGTTATCCATATCACACCTCATAGTTTGTAGATTTGCTCTACGCCGTCAGAACCAGTCAGGACTCCATAATCGTTATCATCTCTGGGAATCAGCTCATCCAGGGACTTCATATCATCTACGACAATCAAACGAACGGACGCCTCTGGCACGAGTGTGCGAGAGGCGTTGATCGATGGGATATTGCGTTGGCTACCGGAAATCAGATCATAATCCTTATCGGCTGAAGAGAATGAGAGAATTGCCGGAGGCTCACTCGCACAAAAATCCAGCACATGATCTCTCATCTGGATGAATGCCCAGAAAGCCATGATGGCTTCCTGCGTCTTCCCGTGATCTAATGAGTATCGACTTGTTGCGAGGAATTGGCCGTCCGGCGAGAAATAGGCCAGACCCTCTTGCCGGAGACGTGCGAGGATCTGGCCATAGGAACGATTGCTCATATGATCGAAGAGCAACCGCATTTGTCGCTGTTCAACGACACCGAAGATGGTCAGCAGCCGAATCATAAAGGCAACTTCCCTCCTTCGAACGGTATTGGAAAACTTCATTATGCTCTCCTTTGTGTAGAGATAGGAAACCGCATAGTGTAAAGGAAAACCGCAATTACGCTTAGTGTAGAGCTAATGTAAACATGACCTTTGCTGTGTTTTCATTCGACAACATTATGTGTATTTTGGGCGATCTTTTCCTTGAGAATCTGGTTGAGTTCCATGCGGTCGGTTGTAATCAGCTGTTTCTCCAAGGGGGATGCCTTGAACGAAACTGTGATGTGGTTGGAGTTTGTGGAGATCAGTCCTTGGCCGCGTTCAAAACGAGTGATCGACATGATCTCTGCATCAGATAAGTGGAGAATGTGCTGGACGCGCTGCGCCTCATCATTTTCCAAGTTCAAAATGATTTTGGTCTTTGCAACATTTAAGATGCCTTTGCCGAACCGGCTTCGATCAAGGTCGCCAATATCCTGGGTGGCAGCAATGGCCGCACCGCCGTAGCCACGAATGATCTTGAAAATCTCCTGAACCCACTCGCCTGCAAGGGCCTTGGTGTTGTTTGGGTTATTGGTATCATCGTCTCCAATAAGTTCCCATGCTTCATCAATGAAGATCGCCTTTTCTTTTGTGCGGTCTTCTTTGGCTTTATCCCAGACGTAGTCGAGTGCGACAAACATGCCTACAGGCAGAAGCTCTCCCGTTAACTCGGAAATATCAAGGACTGTGTAGAGATTGTCGAGCTGGACATTTGTGTGCTGATTGAAGGTTTTGGCGGATCCATTCACGAGACGATTCAGAATATTACCCATCCGCCTCGTCTCGGGAGATTCCATTAGAATCTCATAGATGTCACCAAGGAGCGGCATCTCCCGGTAGCGATCCGGGTGTTCTGGGTCAATCAGCGACTCATTATTGTGCGTGATTCCTTTCTTCGCATAGGTTCGAATTAGCGCTTCGTCAAGGAGCTGCCGTTCTTCATGGCTGATATCTGGAATTAGTAGTGAGAAGAAAATGTGCAGCTGCTGAATCTTCTTTGCCAAGATCGAGTTCTCGCTAATTACGCCATCGATCAACTGATTGGCGCTGAGATCCTGCTTGCGGATCTCGCAGACATTGATACATTGTTTCGATGCCGGACTGATGGAAATGAACTCACCGCCAATGTTGTTACAGGCTCTCAGAAACTCATGGCCTTTGAGAGGTGCTATGATGAAGACCTGGGTACCTTTCCGACGCATGCGGAGAGCTATCAACTGGAGCGTAAAGGTTTTGCCGGCACCGCTGGTTCCCAGAAGAACCATATTGGCGTTTTTATATACGCGGCTATTGAAGATATCAACTATGACCAAGCTGTTGTTATGCTGGTTGACTCCGAGCAGGATGCCGTTCTCATCACTCATCTCAAACGAGGTGAAAGGATAACAACTGGCAGCCGCAGAGGTAAGCATATTTCGCTTGCTCGCCTCAAAGAGTTTTTTATTCAAGCTACAAAGCGGGAGGATCGACAGTAGCGCTTGCTCCTGACGAAATCGGCAAATCCGGATATCCATATCCTGTGAAACCATCAGCCGACGCACCTCAGATATACGCCACTCCAGATTTTCGAGTGTATCTGCAGTGATTGTGACTAGTGTGTTGCAATAGTAGAAATCCTCGTAATTTGCAAGGCCTTCTTTCAGGAAGTAGCCAGAACGGATTGCGCTTTCGAAATCATCAAAGTCCGAATTGGTATCCGAGGTGTCTTTCAAACGACTGCGGTTGATTCGGATCTGTTGACCCAGCTTAGCCTGAATGCGTTCTTTTGGCTCGCGGGAAAAATAGAAATCGACATCGATCCCTTCGCCAGCATTGACGAGAATACTTGTCCAACCGGCAACAACGCGAGGATTATACCCATCAGAGGGAACTATGAGATATGCATGGTATACTCCGTCCATTACTACATATGACCCATGAGTCAAGTCAATGGAATCGGGGGCAAATACACTTTTAAGAGAGACTGGCATAGTGATGTCGGCATCCCTTCGTGCTGACTGGAGCTCCCGAATGCGCTGCTCAACTGTTTTTACCTCACAAGTTGATCGGTTGAAAATGGTGTAGAGGATCTCCAACAGGAAGGCGTTTTCGTCATCATGGGTAACAACCGCATTGTCGCAGTGTAGGAAATACTGCCGCGCTGTCTGAACAGCCGTTTCCAGAGCCGAGACAATCTCCGAGTACTCCGGTTTGCGATTCGTGACAGCTTCATACTCAAAAATCACAAGGAATCTGCGGGTAATTGCTTCTCGCGAGCCAATTGTCTGGATAAGGCGATAGTAGTCCAGCTGCAATTCTCGGCACTTTGGATTACTCTCGGACTCCATATCCCGCTCGATGGTATTGAGGTGCTTTCCGATGTCGGCCTTCTTTGTCAACACTTTGATTTGGATTTTTATTGGGGAAATCTTCATCCAGCTCGCGAAGCTGGCAACGATATTCTTCTGCTCAGATGTACTGCGTAAAAGAAAGTTGATCGGTTCAACTTCGAGGACTCTGATGTAACGGCCGTCCTCCGTTTCAATAATGCCGTTGCGGATATCCTTTACTGGAACAAAGTCTTCCGAGTAAGTCACCTGCTTTTTGCGACTTGGCACCATCTTGCGATTATTTTTGTTGAGCTGCTTTTCGGTTTTTGTAGGGCGTTTTCGTTTCTTGCGAGGCTGCTTGATCCGAATGCCTAACTCTTCGGGCGGCTTGGTAGCTTCTTGCTCCCATATCCTCTTTTTCTGCTTCCTAGCGGTTTCAGGTATAGTGACATCAGAGCGATAAAGGCTCCGCCGATGAATGATCCAGCGAACCCAATTGATCGCAAATTCCGAAAGTGAATCGCCCTCAAAACCGATGATGCCAAAAATACCAAGCGGGAGTGGGAGCAGGCAAAGAATGATAATCCGCACAGTAAGCGACATAGGCAACTTGATGATGGGAATACCCGTCAACAAAACGAGCACGCAAGCTTCAATCGCATTGCGTGCTCGAATCATTCCGCCAAATAAGCGCCCACTTGCAAGAAAGTTTGGCGGGATATAGTAAATATCCCGTTCTTCGTTCGATTTGCTCATGTTCTGCCTCTATTCTATTGTCAGTTTCCGATGATCCAAAACGGCCCACCGGATCCAGCGCGCTTACTAGCTTCGTTGAGGATAATGGACATATCCCAACTCTTCTCGGAGCGCTTATAACTGGAAGGATCTGCGACGAGTATCTTCCCATCGGATGTGCAGCCTCTCAGGACAATGAAATGGCCACTCGATGTAAAATGGCCTTTCGTCATGAGTGCAACGACTAACTTGCCCTCCGCAAGCGCATCAATGATACGCTGTGGTTCAGAAGCTGTGCAGCCATCGACACTCAGGCTCCACGCTTGCGCTGCTCCTGGTATCAAAGAACGATAAGAACCATTGCCGCTGCACCAGTACCCGTGCTCGTATGCCCATTGTGCCATATGAGGTGGATCAATGGTTTCTGAGGTAAGACTGGATATCACTATGGCCATTGCAGTCGGGCCGCAGGCATAACCACCAATCGTATCTGTACCATAGGGCGAGTACTTCCACCGTTCATCTAACTGATTGTAATAGACAACCTGCGTTTCGCCGTCAGCAAAAACGACCCCGTCGTAGGATAGGTCCATTGCTGAGAACTCTGTTTCACTTAGACCTTGGTAAATTCCATCGCCCAAGAGGACAGTCAAGTTTTGCGCATATTGGCTTGCAAGGAGTTTCTGATCGTCTGACAGGTGGAAGACCTGATCGGCAAAATACGCTTCTCCATTATAGGAGATGGTATAGATCCGAATGGTCTCATGAATGGTTTCGCCCGAGTCTTCGTCACCTTGCTCAGGGGGAATTTCTCGCTCTTCATCCGTGAAAGCAAAAGAGTAGAGCTTATCCTTGTTAGCGGTGAGCAAAGCCTCCATATCTTCCTTGGAAATAGATGCAATTTCTGTGTCCTTGTGTGCGCAATACTGGGAAACAAACGCATTTGCATTAAACACCACATCAGCACCAAAGGGATTGTTGATCTCTTTTCCATCACAGCCGGACGATGCAAAATCAGAATCAATGCGTTCAAGAACATCCGTTAATCCTTCAGAGAGGATGGAACTGATGCCCTCGTTGATGGCTGTCATATTCTGGACTAACACTTCATCGTTCGAGATTCCATTCGGGGAGCCCGTTCCATCGCCCAATAATGATCCGAAGATGATAGAAGGAAGCATAGCTACAAGAATTAGAGGCAACAAAACTGCCGCGATCAACGGAATCAGCCATTTCGCAGAAGACTTCCCTGCTTCAATTGCCGCACCATGAGCACCACCTGCAGCTGCGCCCTTGGCAATATTGGAAATTGCTTTGCCAGTCTTTGCGGCACTCGCAACTGTGGATTCGGTCGATGTTTGCTGCTGGCTTTTTTCATCACTCATTAGATTTTGTCCTTTCTTTTGGGAACAGGCGGCATCTGAGAAACGATGCGTTCCTCATACCTAATCTTGTCACCTTCATCGGTATAGGGCGTTTTCTCAACTTTGGGCTGAGCATACTGCCGATACCACGAGGCACCGTCTACTGTTTGGACTGTATCATACGGGCCAGTTGGGGCCATGTATTGTTCTGTGCTGTACATAGCAAACTCCCTATCTGACTGCCTATCAGGTGAGACCTCAAGGCCCGTGATGCGTCCACCGCCGATTTCAACATTCTGAAATATGGGTGGCGCTCCAGAAATGCGTGCACTCTCAACCACAGAACCGTCGTGCTCTCTAGCGCCAGATGGGATAGGTGTCCCATTTGCAGACGCAGTAGGAGAAGCTGTTCCTGCGGCTGTGCCGCCATCAAGCGTAACTACGTCTTCTGACGTAATGGGAGATGGAGGGATGAGGCCACCATCATCTGCAAGTGCGCTACCTGAGTCAACAGGCGAATAGCCCAAATAGCTTGTCAATGCCTCAGCCGCCTGATCACCGGTGATGGACCCGACTGAGGATATGCTGCCTTTTGCCACAGCTCCAACAACGCTCATTGCAAATTTGCCTCCATTTTGCAGGCTTGATTCGAACATAGCGCCACCCACAAGATTGCTGAGTCCTTTTGCATTGCCTGTAGCGCTTGCGGCTGCCGCGTTTCCAGCAGCACGTTTCGTAACGCCGACAAGGCCGTTTCCTCCACCTGTAAAAGCAGCGCCGGCGGCCTGTGCATTTGTGTGAGTGCTGTTACTTGAGGAATGATGGTTAAATACAGTTCCACCTACAGCCCCCGCAACAGCAGCAATGCCGCGTCCGGCAACCATGAGCTCAGTCAACATACTTCCACCGGTTCTGCCGACATTGATTCCCAAAGAAGCCATAAAACTATCAATTTTCTGGCTGACTTTAAGGAATCCAATGGCGCATAGAAACCAGATAAAAACATTGCCAGCAACTTCTTCTTTGCTCGATGCCGCAATGGCACTTTCTACTTCGCTCTCATCGATGGCAAAGGCGGTTGTCGAAAGTACGCATAAGAGCAGCAATACAAGCAGTATGATATGGGCTTTTCTCTTCATCTTTACCTCCTCAAACGGATAACGGGTTGGCAAGAAAACTGCCAACCATACTCGTAAATAAGCGCAGGCACCATGCATTCATGATCAGCAAAAAAAGCTGGCCTCCAAGCATTCTGCACCATGCACTAAAGACATTTGATGTGTTTTCTGATGCCCCTGTAGCGAATGCGACTGGAGCTGTGTAGATCAGAACGCCGACGAGAATGTATCTCTCCGCTGCCTCGAATAGAAGCTTGATATAGTTCCATGCTACGATGAGCACCAAAATGAGTACAATCAAACTTACCGAGCCGGACACAAGGCTGCCCACCAAAACTGTTACTACGCTGGCAAAACTTGCAAACTCGATTGGGGGAAGTGCTGTGTCTACCACCCAGTCGTATGGCGTTCCTACGATTCCCAAAACGAGCACCATAATCTGATCCGCAAAAAGTGCTAAAAAGATAAAGAGAATGGATTTGATGGCGAGCTTGACTGGATCCTCCGCACTAAGGCCCAGTCCAAGCCCAAAGTTTCTGAATAGCTGCCACACAAGGTTCAGTAAGATGAAGCCTACACCAATCGCTACGAATATTTCATAGAGCGTTTCAGCGGCTGGGAAATAGCGTAGAAACGTGCTCATATCACAGCCTAGCGCACCGAGTACGGACCCTGTGATCAGATCCAGCAGATTCATGACCTGTGTGGCAATCCACTCAACAATACTGTCTAAGATTCCCATGCGGCTCCTCCTGCATCTGCTTAGAAGTGGCCTAACTCATCATCGAAGCTACTTTCAGGCAGGTAGTATGCTGCGGTGAGGCACATGACAATGCCAGCGACAATACCGGATAAGAAACAGATAATATTCTTCATGTCTTGATTCTCCTTCGTAATTAGGGAGTCCAAGTGCCACCGGAAAAGAATGGTGTCACATAGGCCATGATAAAGCCAAGGCTATTGAGAATGGCCCAAGTAATAATGATCCGCTTTAACCATGCACGGGACTCATCAACCGTTCGTCCAGATCTGGAGAAGTTCATCAGAAGAAGCGCAATAGCCGCAGTAACAACAGCTGCGATGGTGCTGATGCCGAGGATTTGAGTGTACACATCCTGCATGATTGCACTCGCCTTCGTCCAAATGGTGTCAGCAGCAAAGGCGCGTGTGGAAAACATGGTCAGCATCGTAGGCACGAGAAAGGCAGTATATAGGCCTCGGCCTGCATTTACATTTCTGAATCGCTCCTGCAGCTTCTTGATGACGGCAGGTTTGTTTAGATTCATATTGGGAAGTCCTCCTTTCAAATAGAGCCGAAAAGAAAAGCCGGGAACTCGGGCAGTACGACCGGAGTTCCTGGCTTCACATGAAAAATGCCTCCCGATGAAAGGAGGCAGTCCATCAATGAATCTTTTCGACGCTATCATCTTACCATTTAGGGGATACAGATGCAATTAAGCAGAACTTCAAGTTTCGTTCGGAAATAGTTCAATGGTGGTTCAAGGTAAAAACTGCTTGATAATCTCCATGCAATCACGTGCCGTGTAACCCCACAGAATGCGGTCAATCGCTCGAATTGCCATGTTGAGATAGCTATGATAGGTTACCATCGACATGGGGAATCCTTGCCGATCAAGTTCCGCCAAAATCACCTCACGATTCGCAGGCTTCTTTCGGGAGAAGTATGTGAGGAAGAGAACCTGATACATCAGCTCACCGTGGTCTGGATCCATGCGAACCGTATTTAGCGCGTTATCAATAATCTGGAGCATGTTCTTGCTCCGAATAACTGTCCTGGCATAACCCTCCAGTTTAGAACCGGATAAATCCACGCCAGCCAATTCGGCATTGACTTCGAGTGTGGAAAGACGGGTGCCATGCTCCATTTCCATTCGAACATTCATATCTGCTTCCGAGATTTGGATCGCATATGCTACTTTCCGATACTGCTTGAGCAGATGCCTTGTGTTATGATACTTATCCCCATCCTTGCGTTTTGCGGCTTTGTTCTCTAAATGATCAACGCCGGATTGGATGCCGGTTTCGATCTCCGTTTTCAAAGCTTCCTTTTCTATCTCAAACGCGGGAGTGCTATCTGATGTCATTTTTTCATCTCCTTTCCTGATTGGGACTCAGACGGTGGATCGCGGCTATTCTTCTCCTGATTTGTTACCTCCCAGTCTAAAGCACTGTAGAAGACTAATGGAATTTGGCGAGCAAAAAAAGAACTTCGGATCACCAGAAACACTTGAATTTTCAAGGCTTTTCGGGGCTTCCCTATAGTGTGAGCGGGCGGGACGCGAGTTTCAATGCTGATATCCATCTTGCCTTCATCGGGATCGACCAAATCAGCAGCCTTTGTAATGCCAATGATCTCACCAATGCTGCTTAGCTCGAGCTCTTCGCAGGTATCGCCAAAAATCATTTCTCGATACCGACACATTGAAATGACAGAGCCGCGTGAGCTTGAGAAACTCACACGGCTGATAATTCCGTATTCGCCAGCTTTCAACATGAAGCGGCCAACGCGGGATTTTGACCAACCCCAGCGTTTTGCAAGGTAAGTATATGAGAGCAACGGCACACCTCTCATATTGGAGTAATACACGACCGGCATATACTCCGAACCTCGCACCTTGGGATCGTTTAAGATGGTGTGCAGCCACATGTCCATAATGGCATCCAACTCACTAAATACGATTCCTTCTGTTTTATGAGCGACTCGTAGGAGCATTCGGCCAACAGGCAATGGGAAGAAAAAGAATCCGGAGCCCTTATAGCTATAATAATTGTACTGTAGGCTCGTGCAATGCTCTTTCCAATTGATGATGGAAAAACGAATGATCTCATTCTCTTTATCCAGCCATTCATAAGTCAGGAACCCGTATTTCTCGTAATAGTCCAATTGCTCAAGAGCTTGTCTTTTGGAATGGACACGCAGAATCCTGGGTAATGATCCAAGCTTGCAGATCCATTGGCCAGGCGCCTCCATGTATCTCGCCCCACTAATCATACGCTCATTTGAGCGGAAGTTCGCATAGCTAAAGAGTGCCATGAGACTGAAAAGATGGACGGTTCCTTCATTATGGAATTCCTTGTGGTTATTAAAGTGACGGAACCACGGTTTCCATATCCTGACTTTCGGAAAGCTCACTAATTGTTGCTTTTGTATGCAGTTCATCTCATACACCCCCTTTCCAGCAAAGTAATAGGTTTAAGATATCGATTCCAAGTCCCCTGGTCAGGGGGACACAGGCATTTCAGCCTCGGCCCATGCTTGTGGGTGCGTCGTCCCTCGGTTTGAGGCCTAGCCGGACGAGTGTACCATTGTTTTCCCGTGCAGTCGTCGCAACGAGGCTTGACCACGCCTCTTTCACTTGCTCATAGTGGCTCGGACACGGTGATGTCTTGGAATCGTATGCAATTTTCAAGGTACAGCACTGGGAAAATTGAGTGAGAAGATACAGTTGCCAAGAGATAAAACACCTCGCTTGCACTTCTCGTAATAAATGTAGAAAATAGCACCCTTTTGACCACCCACGGATTTGAAAAAACAAAAATGTCTCTGATACCGGCGTGGTATCAGAGACTAACAAAGAGAAGTGAGTGGAGATTGATTTCAGTTTAGCAGTTTCTCTTATGCCAAATGATACTTGTTAAAGCCGACCTGATTTGGCGAAAAAGAGCCGGGCTGTTTTGTCGGATAGCCGGAGTGTTTTGGCTGCATGGCCGAGTTGTTTTGTCATTTTATCGGCTGTTTGATGTGGCAAGCCACATTTCGTCATTTATAAAGGAACAAAACATCAGATTTTTCGTCTATTATCGTGTAAGATATAATAGAACTTGTGTCTATAACGAAAAACGAGGTGGTGTAGTATATGAAAGCACAGTCCAAAACGATAGGAATGGCTATTGGCGTTGTTTTAATAATTGCTATATTTACTGGGGTGGTGTTGAGCAGCCGGGGTCAAGCTATTTCAAGTGAAATTTCGGGAAATTCGGAGGGAGGTGCCGCATTGTCTCTCGCAAACACGGAGGATACAGAAATTATAATAAATGAACTCGCCTCGGAAATTCCCGAAACAGGCTTCTTTGCTTTGGGCCCCGACAACTACCATGAATACACAAAAGAAGAGCTTTTTGATTACTATGGGATTGAATTTGATATTTCAAGTGTTTTCCCCGACATGATTGAGGAGAACACCGGGTCTTATGGCATCTTCAAGTTCAGCGATGGAAGCGATATGCAGGGGCATAATTTCATATGGGCCAACCCTATCGGTAATGAGAAAGTAAGTATAGAAATAATCAAAGACGGAGCACCAAAGTCGGACAATACCCAAGTAACTAACGATAGTGCGCCATTGGCCTCTACAATTTCGGGAGAAAATGTAAATATATTCCGCTTTGACAGTGACGAGCAAAGTGGATATTATGCTGAGTTCGTCCACAAAAGTCTCGGGTTTACAGTCTATGGGTACAACTTCGATAAAGATGATTTTGTCAGGATTCTATCCTACTTAATTTCTTGTTAATGTGTTGCAAACTTTGCGGAATTTGTGATATAATTACTGAACAAATTATACAAGGAGGCTCGTAAAGATGTCTACTCTTTCTCCTCCGGCATCCCAAGGCTGATTAACAGGGCGTGTACCCAGTCCCTTGTCTACGCATACCAAAACCGCAGGGCCATTGTTGATGACCGGATGGTACAGCTCGTCTTGGAAGGCGAGGTCTCTTGAATACGGAGAGGGAGGCGGATTTCCGCCTCCCTTCTCTTATGCGACAAAACAGTCCGGCGGCGACAAAACGCACCGGCCGCCGGACACCGCCGCCCGGCTACGGCCGACAAAACAGCCCGTCTGTTTTACGACAGAACGGGCCGTCTGTGACAATACTGTTACAAACCATCAATTCTTTTTTCTTCTGTATGTCTGTATGTATGATTTCATTTATTCAGGTAGGCACCATTAAATTCCTCCCACGGACATGCCAATCCTTGCGCCCGATATACCGATGTGATAAGATGTCAACAAATCTGCATTTGCACAATTCTTGAACTCAACAAAAACCGCCGTCAGTGTTGTTCTGTTGTTCGTTCTTTGCTGGTATCATAGAATCATCAAATGAAGGAGGCAACAAGCCATGAATACAGATAAAATCTATGCAGAACAACTCGCAAACGAATATGCACCCAAGGATACCTCCAAGGTGGTCGCTCTTCGCAAGCTGGATGCAAAAGCCAAGCTTCCCGCAAACGTTTTTACCTACACCTTCGGTATTATCACTGCGTTGGTAGCCGGTGTTGGGATGTGCCTTTCCATGAAGGTTATCGGCAACGGTAGTACTGCTATGTTTGTTCTCGGCGTGATTGTCGGCATGATCGGGCTGCTGGGTATGGGCGTTAATTACCCCATCTACAAAAAACTGCTGGCTCAGGGCAAGCAGAAATACGCTTTTGAAATCATGGAACTGGCAAAAGAAATCAGCGAGAAGTAAATAAAAACATGAAAGAAGGTGGGAACGATTGAATAGATCAGAAAGCAGATATTTTACTACTGCAACCAGAATGTGCGAAGCCTTTCTGACACTTCTGGCAAAAAAGGATTTTGAGTATATTACAGTCAAAGAAATCTGTGAAGTAGCAGGGGTCAACCGTTCCACCTTCTATCTGCACTATGAAACGATGTCAGACCTGCTCTCGGAGAGTGTCAGTCGTATGAATGAGCAATTTCTTGCTTGTATGGAGAAAGATTCAGATGCCTTTTCTGCAAAGCTGCGGAATTGCCCGAGGGATGAATTATATCTAATTACGCCGGAGTATTTAACACCTTACCTCAGCTTCATTAAGAACAATAAGCGACTGTTCCGCACAGCAACAGAAAATGCGGCGGTGTTAGGGATGGATAAAAGCTATGATAGGATGTTCCGTCATGTGTTTACGCCGATTCTCGACCGCTACGGTGTACTACCGCAGGATCGACCTTATATCATGGCCTTTTATATTCGGGGATTGATGGCAATTATCTCAGAATGGCTCAAGAACGACTGCACCGATTCCATTACGTATGTCACAGGTGTGATTCAGCAGTGTGTGAAAATACCACAAAGCGAAACAATGAACGATGTTTGACAACTTCCAATTTAACGAACAGGAGATGATGATCGCATGAAAATCCTATATGAACTATCTTGGCTATGGGAAACGCTGGGCATTGCGCTTGTTGCTGCGGCTGTCTGCATGGCTTGCGCCGCGCTGATCTGCAAGGCAGTGAAGAAGAAACTCGGCAAAAAGGTGTTGGCGGTTATAGGGGCTGCGGCATTTGTGGGCGCAATTCTTGCGGTCATACTGATTGCCCGGACACCGATGCCGCTTTGATAAGGCAGGAGGCTTTTGCTATGGATAAGGGAAGATATTCGATTATATTCAGCAGCTTGACCGGCAACACGAAAAAACTCGCCGACACAATCCGCGCAGTGCTTCCGTCAGAAGACTGTGATTATTTCGGTGCGCCGGAAACGGCGGAATTGCACTCTGAAATGCTCTATGTCGGCTTTTGGACGGATAAGGGCAATGCGGACAGTGCTGTCTTGCAACTGCTGTCAAAGCTGAGAGGCAAAAAGATTTTTCTGTTCGGGACGGCGGGCTTCGGCGGCAGTGCGGCATATTTCCAGAAGATTCTTGATCACATCAAGCAGTCTGTTGACCCAAGCAATACTGTGGTCGGAGAATATATGTGTCAGGGGAAAATGCCGCAGTCTGTACGGAATCGCTATATGAAAATGAAGGCACAGCCGGAGTATCCGGCAAATATTGATGCGTTGATCGATAACTTTGACCGTGCGCTTTCCCATCCGGATGAGGACGATTTAGAAAGACTTAGAAAAATCATTTTGGGGTGACAGCTTTGACAGGAGAAATAGAAAAATGGTTGTACTTACCGAGCAGATAGAGATTCCGGCTTCCTATGAAAAATTAAAGGCATGGACTGCTAACTTTGAGGAAGAGTTTGTGAAATGGAGTCCCTACCACATCGAATGCAATCTCTATAACGGGAACTATCATGCTGGAAGCAAGGTCCGCTTCCGCGAGATCGTCATGGGGCTGGACTACGATGTGACAGGCACGATTACGGAATGCGAACAGGATGAGAACCACTTCCGCATTGTATTCCGGAGCGACAAGAAGACGGCGTTCATCACCTTTGAAGGAAAAAGAACGGAAACCGGATGCCATTTCTCTCACACCGAGACTTTCGGCATGACCACGCCGGTAATTGGGGCGATCATGAACTTTCTGATCTTCAAGGTGTTTTTCAGGAAAAAGGCAAACTGGCGACTGATCCGGGACGATATGATTCTGGATAACAGGTATTTATACGACATTCTGACCGAAGGAAAATACCCGGAACGAATCCCGCTGGACACGCTGCTGACCGGTGCGAAGTAACCGAATGGGATGGCTTGATTATGCCGCTTCAAATTGTCAGAAATGACATCACAAAAATGAAGGTGGATGCTATCGTCAACGCTGCCAACGAGTCGCTGCTGGGTGGCGGCGGTGTGGACAGCTGCATTCATCGTGTCGCTGGATCGGAGCTGCTGGCAGAATATGAAACGCTCCATGGCTGCTTTGCAGAACAGGAATTATCTTGTACTTGAGAGCACTGTGTGGTACTATATGCTGGTATTGTTCACGATGGGAGAAATTATATGTTCTTTACGATGGATGAGGTAGCACTTATTGACGGCCTTATCGCCACCTACTTTGTTGCAGATTCCGTATCTGAAAGTGTGCGGGTTCGATATTATGAAACGCATCAACACCTCCAAGACAACCGAACCGATTATGTGGATTTGAGGAACATAAAGGAGGCCCTTTTCTTTTTGGCTCCGTTATTTCATGGGAGTATCCAATTTGAAAAGGATATTTGGTCAGTCATTGCAAAGACGCAGAGATTATTAAAAGAGAGCAGCCCTGTTGCAGAGTAAACTGCAGCAGGGCTGTTTCTTTTTCTTCCTATCTTCCTGCATAGTCAATCGTTGGAAGATTTTTATCCCGTTAGGGTGGTCAAAAGGCCCTCTTTTTCTACATTTATTCTGAAGAGCTCTTTAGTTTATGTAGAAGGAGGTCTACATGCTGAATTCGAAGTCTGCGAATATTCAGACACGGCATATGCAATGGAAAACGCACATAGAGTTAAGCATCAAACGCTCTGGAAAGGAGGGCAACAATGGAAGTATTTCTAATCTATCCCAAGTCAGAGCAAGCACAAAAGGAACTTGCCCATGAACTTGCAAAATTTCATGCAGAGCAGGCACTGAAGAACATCTTGAAGTTGCCCTGTTCCACGGAGCAAAAGTTAGAGCTGGTAGATGCAGTAGTGAAGCATTTGAAAGAACAAGCATAATAAATCCACAGGGTTCTCATGAACGCTGACCTGATAGAAAACCGAGCAGACTGATTATCAAGACCAGTCTGCTCGGTTATTCTGTATACGACAGTCACGCAGTACATTCTCATCGCAGTTAAGAGCATTTACCCTCTATTTGAAGTACTTCTCCCAAGTGGATTTGAAAAGTTGTTTTCTGTTCTGCTCCCATTGTTTGAGGTTGCAAAGGCTGATGCCTAGCCTATCAGCATACTCTCTTTGCGTTAGGCCAAGCTTCATTCGAATTGCCTTGATCTGCTTACCCTGGCCGTTTCTCAGAAAGAGATTGTAGTCATCCAGAAGTCTTTCGACTGGAACCTCGAAAAGCTGCGCGATTTTCTCCATGTGCTTCGGAGAGTAAAAGTCCTTTCCATATTCTTCATAATGAATATAAGTACTTCGGTATATACCGGCGTAGTCAGCTACGTCTCTCTGCCGCAAGCCTTTCTGGTATCGAAGCCAGCGGAGCTTGTCCGCTGTTTCAGTGATTTCGGAGAAGTCCGAGAACTGCAGATTGAACTTTTCTGCATCCTGAAACTTGTGCGGCAGTATCACCGGAAATTGAAGAATTTGTAGCGGGGCTACTTTTACTGAACCTGATATATTGGAAATCAGAATGTAGCAGCGGACTTCCACTTGCGCCAGCAGGCGCCATTTTGCACCAAAAGGTGCCTGTTTTGCTACTTCATCCTTCGACAGTTCCGCTATGTTAGGATAGTATTTTCAATACATCTTGCTGCGTAAGTAGCTAGCCGGGCGCCTTTGGAGGGATCAAAGCTGGAGATCCCCTTGATAAGTCCAATGGTCCCAATGGAGATCAGGTCATCCTGATCGGAACTTTGCGCATAGTATTTCTTCACAATATGTGCCACAAGGCGAAGATTCCGCTCAATGAGGACATTCCGGGCCTCCGGGTCCCCCTGAGCCAGACGTTCCAGCCACATCCTTTCCTCACTGGCGGAAAGGGGCCGGGGAAAGGACCCGCTGCGGTCCAGCCGCAGAGAAAATAAAAGCGTATTGGCAAACAGCATCAGCGCGGCAGAGATCATGCGCACCACCTCCTGTTCACCTTTATGACAGGAAGGGAAGTCCCTATGTCTTGCGGCGGCGGGGACGGCGTGTTAAAATGAATGGCAGAGACTGATGGCGGCTGCAGAGAGACTGCTCTGATTTTTTCATGCGGCGGCAGCTGCTCCCGTTGACAGATGACGCCAACAGGTGTAAATTACATACCGGTTTCTATAAAAAAGAGCCCCTAAAACGAAAGTACAGATCACGTGCTCTGGAGATCAGGCTCAGGGTCTTGCTTTTCAGTGCGGCCATGGGCCGAAAACTGCGGGGGCATTTTAATTAGGAGCGAACGCAACATGGGTCTGGAAGAATAGGAGCACCGACCTCGGTGCACTGACGGTGCGCCGGCCGGGGGTTCTGTTCTTATTGACTGCGGATGCCTCCGGGCGTATGCTCGTTGAGAGGCGCAGAAAGGTGGAATGAACATGCGGTATAAGGAGTTTGGAAAAACCGGGATGAAGGCGTCCGAGATGGCGCTGGGAACCTGGGGGATCGGCGGAGCGGGCTGGGATGACAATCCGGAAGAGACCCGTATTGATGCGATCTGCGCCGCAGTGGAAAATGGTGTCAATTTTATTGATACCGCACCGGCCTATAATGCCGGTGCAGCCGAATGTCTGGTGGGGAAGGCGCTCAAGCAGAGCGGAACGCGCCAAAGGGTCATAGTGGCAACAAAGTGCGGAAATTTCTACATGGGAAATGGGACGTATGTTCGTGACGGACACTATGACAAAATCATTCAGCAGTGTGACGATTCCCTCAAAAACCTGCAGACGGATTATATCGACCTGATGCTGATTCATTGGCCGGATGTCAATACCGACTTTGCTGAGACTGCTGACGCACTGAATGCGCTTAAAAAATCCGGTAAGGTTCTTCATATCGGTGTTTCCAACTTTACAAGGGAGCAAATGGAGGAGATCGGGCAGTATTGTACGCTGGAAGCCTATCAGCCGCAGTACTCTATGGTTGTCCGCACAAATGAAGAACAGATGAAGTGGGCGGCTGAACAGGGCATGGGCGTCATGACATACGGTTCTTTGGGCGGCGGGATCTTAACAGGAGCATTCCGGAAGCTGACAACCTTTGAAGCCACGGACAGTCGGAACCGTTTTTATAAGCACTTCCAGGAGCCAATGTTCTCTAAGGTTATGAAGGTCCTGGAAGTCATGGATCGGATCTCCGCTGATCGGGATAACGTGCCCCTGTCTCAAATCGCACTGAACTGGTGCGCACAGAAGGAATTTGTTTCTTCCTGTATTGTCGGTGCACAGAGCAGACGGAAGATCGAAGAAAACTGCGCTGCCTATCAGTGGATGCTGACTTCGGAAGAAATCGCCTTGCTGGACGCGGCAATCGAGCAGTATCTGGTGGAGCAATAAACTGATAGTGAAGAACTGAGGGAGAGGGGGCTTTCGTCCGGTCCGAAAAGCTTGCTTTTAGGGATCGAAACCGTTTGGAAGCCTTCTCTCCTGAACGATATGCAAGTGGTACAGCTTTAAAATGCATATTGAGAAATGATGATCATTGCCGCAAACGCTGTGCAAATAGCACAAAAAATGTTAAATATTTATAAAAAATCTCACAATTGAAAAACAAGAAATAGTATGATATTTTAAAAAAGGCCAATTTAGATCGTTTGTGATTTTTTTTGCATTCCAATCCATTACTGTGGCAACCGTCCGGTTTGGCCAGATGCGGCCTGGTCCGCAAGATGGAACGCCATAGATTTTGGTTAAAACATTCTCTTGTACCGGCGCAAAGTCTGTTGAGATTTTGATGTTTTTACATGTTTAAATCAGTGCTCGATTCGGAGCACTCTTTTAATCCCCTGTTTCGTGCACGAACACGGAAATGGCAATGAGATACGATACGTGAGGTCAGTGTAATGGTAACCGTTGAAATGGTGGCAAAGATGGCCGGTGTGTCGCGTGGAACCGTTGACCGCGTTCTCCACCATCGGGGAGAGGTCAAGAGCGAAACTGCCGAGAGAGTTCGACAGGTCATGCGCGAGTTGGATTTTCAGCCGAACACATTGGGCCGAGCTTTTTCAATAGCGAAAAAGAGAAACCGGATCGGGATCTTTCTATCAGTGCGTGAACCGGACTTTCAAGAACAGATCAAGCAGGGCATAGAAGACGGTGTCGCCTATGCACAGCAGCATGGAATCGAAGCTGTGATCGAAGTGGTTTCTCCGGATGATGAGCTGCTGTATTTGCAGAAGATCGATGAGATGATCGCTTCCGAGGTTCAAGGGATCGTTTTACGCGGGATCGAGTCCAAGGCGTTTGACGAACGGCTTCAGATCCTGAAGAATCAGGGAATTCCTGTTTTTACGTATAACCAAGATGTGCGGCCGGCACTGAGAAACTGCTATGTGGGCATTGACTCCTGCCGCGCCGGAAAATGTGCGGCGCTTTTGATGCGGCAGATCTCCCCACCTGACGGATACGCCTTGATCGTGGGCGTAACGCCCCAGCATAAGGACAGCGAAAAACGGATAGAGGGATTTCTGGAGCAATGGGGCCTTGCCCCAAAGGCATCGTCAGGATACCGGATCATTTATGGAGAAGGCTATCATGATGTTGCATACGCTCGTACGCGGGATGCCTTGAATGAGATGCCGAACATCACGGGTATCTTCGTCAGCGGCGCGGGCCTGAGCGGCGTAGCGCAGGCGGTATACGAACGAGGGACCGCCGATGTTCAAAAGATTGTGGGGTTTGACGCCACACAGCGAAATATTACCTACATGAAGAATGGTACAGTCCAATTTTTAATCGATCAAAGTCCTTATCAGCAGGGATATAAAGCGGTCCAACTGCTTGTAGATTATCTGTTTGAGGGGCGAGCGCCTGATGTGTCCTGTTATTATCTCGACGCACATATCAAAAATGCTTTCAACTGCTGAGTCCCAAAGGCCTTGGCGGGCAAAGACAGGCTTATAAAGATGCTTTTATAAATGTTACCGCTCCGTGGACAAACCATTGGAGCAAGAGAAGAGAGGAGAAGGAAAACAATGAAATGCATTAAGAAAATGAATGACTTTGTTCTCGGGATTCTTATGATTCTGCTCAGCGCCTTCCTGGTGTTCGGCAAGATCACGGAGACGGAAGTCAAAACCGGCCAGGGCGGCTTCCTGGTGCGATCCGATGTGTGGCTGCGCATGATGGGCGTGTTCCTGGTAATTGTTGCGGTGATCCTCATCATCCGCTCCTTTGGCAAGAAGGAAGGCGAGGAGGCAGAGGGCTTCCACTTTTATCTGGACAGCACGGTTGTGGCTGTGATCGTCTCTCTGATCGTTTACGCACTGGCGCTGCCCAAGGTCGGCTTCATGATCACCACCTTCCTGATGTGCCTGTATCTGGTCATCCTGTTCTCCGTGAAGGAACAGTCTCTGACCTTCCGCACGGTTCCCAAGGCGCTGTGGGGCAAGCTGCTGGTAAAGGGCGTTCTGTCTGCGGCAGTGATGCTGGCGGTGTTCTGGTTTATATTTGGCAAGCTCCTGTCCGTCCAGTTCCCCACGTTCTCCCTGTTTGGCTGAGACTGAATGCGGTGTGTGCACCGCTGAAGTAGGCGGCCGGCTCCGGCTGCTTGATAAAATGCAGAAAATGCAAATTCTTAGGAGGAAAAGATTCATGAAGAAGACCCTTGCACTGCTGCTGTGTGCAGCATCCATGCTGGCCCTTCTCGCCGGTTGCGGCAGCAAGTCCACCGATGATAAGGCCCCCGCTGCCAACGGCGGCGAGACCGCTTCCACCGAGAAGGCTGATTATCCCACCAGCCCCATCACCGTCATCATCCCCTATTCTCCCGGCGGCGGCTCTGATATCCTGACCCGTAAGATCATGGAGTACATTGAGCTCCCCAACAACCAGAAGCTGGTTGCTGTGAACGTGGAAGGCGCTTCCGGCTTCACCGGCGCTATGCAGGCGTTCAACTCCAAGAATGACGGCTATACCATCCTGGCTCACAACCCCATGGATGTTGTTTCCTACTCTCTGAGCGGCACCACCGATGTGGAGCTGTGGGACGAGCTGGAGACCGTCTGCGGTATCGTTGATGACTTCAACGTGCTGGTCACCAACCCCCAGAGCGGCTGGACCACTCTGGAAGAGGCTCTGGAGTACATCAAGGCTAACCCCGGCACCGTGAAGGTCGGCAACACCGGCAGCAACAACTGCAACATGGCTGACTGCCTGCGTACTCTGGACGCTCTGGGCATCCGCGATGATGTTGTCGTTGTCCCCTATGACGGCGGCGCTGAGAACAAGACCGCTCTGATGGGCAACCACGTCCAGCTGAGCGTCAACTCCTGCGCTGATATCCAGTCCGCTATCACCTCCGGCGATCACATCGCTCTGCTGACTGTTGGCGATCGCCGCGCTAAGTTCCTGCCCGACACTCCCTGCACCGCTGAGCTGGGCTATGACGTTGTCACCACGAAGCCCCGCGGCTGGTATGCTCCTGCCGGCATGAGCCAGGAGCAGCAGGCTGTTCTGCAGGAGGCTATCAAGAAGGTCTGCGAAAATCCCGAATTCGAGCAGGACGTCCTGGCCCTGGGCCTGGAAGTCAACTATGTTGACGGTGCTGCGCTGAAGGAGAAGATCAGCGGCTGGGTCGAGGATCTGGCTCCCGTCTTCGAGGAAATGAAGTAAGCCTTATTTCGCAAAACAAATTTTCTGTATCATTGATTGATTTTGCGCAGTTTGCAGCGGGGCCTTGGGCCCCCTGCAAATTGCGTGAGTACGAGAGGAGGCTGAAGCCGTGGAAGCAATGATTGTTGGCTTTCAGGCTATTTTTGGCGACCCGTTTTCTATCGCACTGCTGTTTTTCGGCGTCTTTATGGGAATTGTTTTCGGATGTATTCCCGGATTGACGGCCGTTCTGGGCGTGACTCTGATGATCCCCTTCACTTATACCATGACTCCTGTGCAGGGCCTGACTCTGCTGGTGGCAATTTACGTGGGCGGTATCAGCGGCGGCTTGATCACGGCGACCCTGATCAATATCCCTGGCACCCCGTCTTCTATCTTTACCTGCTATGACGGTTATCCCATGGCTAAAAGCGGCAAACCTGGTACCGCGCTGTCTATCGGCGTTTTCGCCTCCCTGATCGGCGGTACGGTCTCCGCCCTGGCTCTGTTCTTCCTGGCACCGCAGTTGTCTAAGGTCTCCCTGATCTTCGGTAACTGGGAGTATTTCGCCGTGGCCCTGGTGGGTCTGGCTGTGGTCATCACCATGGCGTCTAACGATCTGCTCAAGGGTCTGGTTGGCGCGCTGATCGGCATTGTGCTGGGCAGCTTCGGCATTGACTCTATTTCCGGCGTACAGCGCCTGACTTTTGGTAACTGGCAGTTGATGAACGGACTGAACTCCACTGCTTTGATGATGGGTCTGTTCGCGATCAGTGAGATCCTGCATCAGTGCCGCGACCTCAGCAAAGAAAAAAAGAAGATTGAAGTTGGAAAAATGTCCTTCCTGCCTCCTGTCAAGGAGATGGAGGGCTGCATGGTGCCCATCGTGCTGGGATGCCTTATCGGTACCGGCATCGGCATTCTCCCCGGTATCGGTCAGAATGCGTCCACGCTGATCACCTATAACCAGTCTAAGAAGATGTCCAAGCATCCCGAGCGTTTTGGCCATGGTTCTCCTGAGGGCATCTGCGCCTCTGAGTCCTCCAACAACGCTGTAAACGGCGGTGCTCTGATCCCCCTGATCACCCTGGGTATTCCCGGCGACCTGGTAACGGCAGCTCTGATCGGCGGCCTGATGATCCACGGCCTGCAGCCGGGCCCCCTGCTGTTCACATCCGATCTGGACGTGGTAGGCGCTGTCATGGTGTCTTATTTCCTGGCCAATATCGTGATGTATGTGATGGAATTGGGCCTGATGAAGGTGTTTGTCCGTGCGGTGAACATTCCTTTCTCCTATCTGTTCCCCGCAATCCTCATGTTCTGCGTGTTGGGCACCTTTGCTCTGAATAATCGTACATTCGATCTGTGGATCCTGATCGTGTGCGGCATTCTGGCTTATGTCCTGACGGAGCTGGGCGTGGATATGGCTCCCGTGATCCTTGGCTACATCCTGGGACCCCTGGTGGAGAAGTATTTCCGCATGGCAATGACTGCCGAGTTGGGTAACTTCGGCGGGATTCTGCAGCGTCCCATTGCTGTGGTGTGCCTGATCGTTGCCATCCTGTTCCTGGTCCTTCCTCTGTTCAGCAAGAAGCTGAGAGATCGGAAGAACGCATTGAACATCTGATTCTGAAAAAGAAAGGCCGTATTCAGTAAGTGCATTTTGCTGAATACGGCCTTTTTGGATAATTACGTGCCTTCGATATTTGGCGCTGGCTGTGTACATGCAGAGGAGGATTTGATGTGCAACTGAATTATACGATTACACAAGAGCATTATGAGGATGTCATCGCATTCCAATTGAAGCTGCAGCGCAGCAAGCGGAGAAGTCTGATCCAATATATTGTCACGAATGCCATTTTCATCATTCTGGCTGTTTACTTTTTAGTGACGCATCCGGAAAGCTCCGTGTGGAGTCGGCTGGGTGTGATGGGGATGGCTGCGGCGATGCTGGTGCTTACCACGGACAGGCGGAGCTGCTCACCGGGCAAGGTGCGGCGCACTTATAAGCGCTACGTCCGGCTCAAGCTGATCCAGGATGGATTTATCGGCCCCCACACTTTACTTGTAGATAAGAACAGCGTCACGCAGAAATTCGGCGATCAGAGCAATACCATAGAAATTAAGCGCTGTGCCTGGGTCAACGGAGAGAACCGCATCAGCATGATCCTGGGCGGAGGCGTGATCTTTGAGATCATTCCCAATGAAGTTCTGGATCAGAATGGGAACCGGGAACGGCTCAGCGCACTGATCGCGGGACATGACGCAGATGGAACGGCGTCAGATTAACTGAAACAATTTTTATATCCCTGGAGAGGGATCAAAATATACTACTTTTTGTTCATGCGAGGTCCTTATTATGGAAAAAAATCGTGTTCGTTGGGGTGTTCTCGGATGCTCCGGGATCGGCAAAAATCGTACCATCCCTGCCATGCTGTCTACATCGAATGCGGAACTCTATGCGATTGCAGGTCGGAATGAAGAAAAGCTGAAGGCCTACGCGGAGCCGTTTGCCCCTAAGAAGCTCTATACGGATTATCAGGCCCTGCTGAATGACGAAAATGTGGATGCCGTATACGTTCCTCTGCCCAACGGGCTGCACATGGAGTGGGCCATCAAGGCGGCCGAAGCGGGAAAACACATTCTCTGTGAAAAGCCCCTCGCCATGAACGAAGAGCAGGTAAAGAAAATGTTTGCCGCTGCAAAGTCCAACCATGTCCTGCTGGAAGAAGCTTATGCGTACCGCCATGCGCAGCTGGCCCAGCGTGTCAAGGAGATCATCGACAGCGGCGAGATCGGCCGGATCCGCTATCTGGAGTCCAAGCACTCCACCTTTGATACGAACCGGGAAGGAATCCGCTATCAGAAGGGGGTCGGTGGCGGCGCGGTGTATGACGTCACCTGCTACAATGTGAGCCTCGCTTCCTATCTTTTCGGGAAAGATCCCATCGAGATCCATGTGTCCTGCAGCTTTGATGAGAAGACTGGCGTGGACTTGGCCGATGCAGTGCTGCTGCGCTATGAAAACAGCGGCGTTGCCTCCCTCTATGCCGGGTTGGATGCCTATCCCCGCGGATGCTTCTCCATCATCGGAGATAGCGGCCGCATTGATGTAGACCATAAGTTCAACAGCCGTGGACCCTGCAAAATCAGAGTCGGTAAAAACGCACGTCCCCAGAATGCTGAGTATGTCGATGAGATCACTACGGAGTATACGATCTGGGTGGATGACAACTACTATATGGAGTTTGAGCAGTTTGGCAACGCCATTTTGCATGGAACACCGTTGACTGTGACCGAAGAGGAATCTCTGCGTACTGCACGGATTTGTGATGCCATTCAGAAAATCGGCGGAATTTAAGCGGCGGGCTGAATCGTGAGATCGAAAGAGGAAGCAGAATGGAACTTGGATTAAACGGCAAGGTGGTTGTTGTTACCGGCGGAGCCACCGGTATCGGCCTTGAAACGGCACGAGCCTTTTTGCAGGAGGGCTGCAAGGTGGCGATCTGCGGACGGAGGATGGAAAAGCTCCAGAAAGCAAAGGAGTTTTTGGGATCAGAGCGAGTATTCGTTTATCAGGCGGATATGACAGATCTGGAACAGGTGGAGACCTTTGCCGCCGCAGTGGCGAAGGAGTACGGTTCCATTGACGTTTGGATCAATAACGCCGGTGCCATGTGGATCAAGCCGCTGCTGGAAATGTCCAGCGAGGAGTTCCGACGGGAGATCGACCTGAACCTTACCACGGTATTTCACGGGGCAAAGGCTGCCTATCCGTACATGAAGGCGCAGGGGGGCGGCGTGATTTTGAACGCTTCTTCCTTCGCAGCGCTGGACCCCAATGCGGGGCGGGCAACATACAGTGCCGCAAAGGCTGCCGTGAAAAATCTCAGCGCATCCATGGCGGCAGAGTTTGCGGCCGCCAATATCCGGGTGCTGGCCTATGTGCCGGGTATGATCGCAACAGAGATCGCTGCGGAGAGCATTGAGAAGTACGGTGATGCGCTGTTGGCAGACATCCCGTGCCGCCGCTTCGGTACGCCGGAGGACCTGGGAAAGGTATTGGTGTTTTTGGCTTCGGATGCCGCAGGCTACATGAATGGCTGTCATGTTGAGATCAGCGGCGGAAAGCGCTGTGTGCAGAATCCTCAGTTTTCCTATCAATAAGCGAAACAACATATATAAACGTGTAAGACAGGCTGTCCGTTTAGGGCAGCCTGCCTCGTTTTTTGCTTGGAATATAGCTCTTGACGATATACTGACGATCTTAATGACGCAGGAGAATGTTTCACGGAGAAGCGCTTGGTTCTCGTTGTCCCTTATGCTTTTTGTGTCGGAGCGGTTCTGTTCTGCCAAATCAGCCAACCTGCTCCTGTTCCACCACCGCGTCAATCGGTATTTGCTGGGCGACGGGATAGGGCCAGACCGGGCCGTCGATGTCCGCCAGAGCCTCTTCTATAACAGCGGGAAGGTCCTCCGGCTTGGCGTGGATGTTTGCCACCTGAGGCGGGGCTTTCCATTGCCTGAAACTGAGACTCTGCGGCGTCCAGCACCTTCTTGCCGACGATGATGGCGGCCTTTATGACAGGAAGGGAAGTCCCTATGTCTTGCGGCGGCGGGGACGGCGTGTTAAAATGGCAGAAAAGGGGGTGGGAGAATGGCCTGGTATGTCTATATGCTCCGCTGCGGGGACGGCAGCCTGTACACCGGCTCCACCACCGACGTGGCCCGTCGGCTCCGGGAGCACCAGAACGGGACCGGGGCCAAATACACTCGCGCCCGGCCTCCGGTGTCGCTGGCCTACACAGAGGAGGCTCCGGACCGCTCCACCGCCCAGCGCCGGGAGGCGGCTATCAAAAAGCTGCCCCGGAAACGGAAATTGGCGCTGATCGAAGGAGGTACACCATGAGCCTGAAAAAACGCTTGGCTCTGGGAGAAAATGGTAGTAGCGCTGGTAAGCTATTGGGCCGCATTACCGGAATCGGCCCGGGCAGATACAACAGATGTGGAGGCAGTGTACAGGCACTATGCCACGAAGCGGGAAGAATGACAGTCCTGTGATAATAATTTTTAAACCGTCTGTGTTCCTGTGAATGATGGCGGCCTGCCGACGGAACAGGTTATGACAGCGGATATGAAAGAAAGGAAAATGTGAGAGTTATGAGAAGAAAGGATCGTGAAGTCAGCGCTGAGCAGGCGTGGGAAATTGTGGAGCGCTGCTCCTATGGCGTACTGGCTATGACAAAGCCGGACGGAACGCCCTATGCCGTGCCGGTGAATTTTGCGCGGGAGGGGAACTACCTGTATATTCACTGCGCGCAGACCGGTGAAAAGACGGACTGCCTGAACCACCAGCCGCAGGTGTGTGTCACCTGTGTGGAGGGCGGCGCATGGGTGGACCAGCCAGCCCTGACCACGCGCTACGCCTCCGCAGTCATGCTTGGCAAAGCGGAGGAACTGACGGATGAGGCGGACAAGGTAAAGGCATTGCGGTTGCTGTGTATGAGACTGGCGCCGGAGCATCCCAGAAGCCATGGCGATTTTTCGGAGTGCCGGGGAAAGACAGCGGTCTGGCGCATCACCGTGGAACAGATCACCGGAAAGGCGAATCCGGGAAGGATGGAATGAAAAAAACGGTGCCATGAGCAATGCTCGTGGCACCGTGGCTTTTATTGAGAAATCTGCTTCTCTACCGGGGCCTTTCGCTTCGGCGGAAAGCCCAGAAGACAGAGAAGCGCACCCAAAAGGGGATGGAAAATCGGTTTTTGATTCCACTTTATGATCCGATAGAGAAACGGCCTGAGAACCGAGTATACATTCCCTACATCTACAAAGAAGGCGATACAAACAAAGAGTGAGGACAGGATACCGCAGAGAACAATGGCCAAAAGGCCCCGGCGAAGACAGCGGACCCACGGCTTTTCTGGGAGCTTGACTGCCGCGGCAAGAGACAATACTTGTACCAGCGACCAGCCCAGAAGCAATAAGAATACGGGCCGCACCACATACATCAAAGCTGCGGTCCAACGCGGGTCATAGTGGAAGCTTTGGATATCCTGGGCTGTGGGCAGGAAAAACCGATACAGCAGATAGATGGCCGCAGTCAGCCCACAGCCTGCCGCAGCTTGGATCAGAGCAGTTTTTCGCCCTTCTGGCACCGGCGGGCCATAGAGGACAGCGTTGGCGTCTGTATCAAAAATTTCCGCTAACCGCAGGATCTGATCCACATCGGGCCGGGTGCGGCCATTTTCATAGTTGGAAACTGTCTGCCGGGTGACAAACAGCTGCTCTGCCAGTTCCTCCTGCGTCAGATGCTTTTGCTGACGCAGATCCCGGATGTTTTTTCCAATGTCACGCATCATGCCTCACCTCACCGTCAGCCTATCAGAAATCGGGAGAAATGTCACGCAAGGAATCTTTTCCATGGTGCACCTTCAATGGAAAAAGTTCTCTCAGTTCGCCCGGAGGTGAATGGAGATATTTTCCAACCCGTAAAATGGCTCGGCGGCGGTGGGGGTCAGCCCCTCCAGCACATCAGACTCGTACAGTGTGGAGACCGTCTTGAAGCAGATGGGCAGGATGGGAGCCTGGCTCTGCAGGTACCGACACAGGCCCCGGAACGCTGCCTCCCGGTTTCCTCCGGAGCGGCAGCCCTCCAAAAGCTGATCGCACTGGGGATCGCTCCATCCACCGTAATTGAGACTGCCGCCGGTGGCGAGCAGGGAGGAAACATCCCAGTCCGCCGTCAGCCGAACCTCACCGTAATAAAGGTCAAAGCGGCCAGCGGCCAGTGCGGCGGTGTATTCCTCCCAAGGCAGCTCCACGGTTTCTGTGGCAGCGCCGGCGGCGGTGAAGGCGGCGGCAATCTGCCGGGCCATGGAGACTTTGAAGCTGTTTTCACTGTTGACCAGCAGGCGCAGTGTTCGGCTGGGTCGGGTCTCACAGGCATTCAGAGCATCGGTGAAGGCCACCACGGAATCTGTCTGCTCCAAGTCTGCCGGATAGAGAGGGGACACCGGAGAAACGGGGAACTGCGCTGCCTTAGCGTGGCCGGAAAGTAAGCTGCTCACCAAGGCCCTGCGGCTGACACCCAGAGAAAGGCAGCGGCGGAACGCGGCATCGTCCAGCCCCTTTGCGGAGACATTGATCCCAAGATACTGAAACACGGTGGTGTCGGCATCATCGTAGCTGACGCTGCCGGAAACGGCAACAGGGTCCGTGCCGGTGAGATCTGCCACGATCAGCTGCACATCCCGGGAAGAAAAGCGGTAGAGCATGGACTCCTGATCCGCTGTACCGGTGAGGGAGATCCGTTCCACCGGCTGACTGAGGTGCCGCCACCAGTTCTGACTGGCGATCAGACAGCTTTCGCTGCTTTCATCATAGAGGTAAGGACCGGTTCCCAGAGGGACGCTGTGCTTCTCCGTGCCGGACTTCAGAATGGGAATGTCCAGCAGAGCGGGCAGACCGGTATTGGGGCGGTTGAGGGTCAGGGTCACCGTACCGTCCCCGGCGGAAATGCTTTTGACATCCGACAGCCGTCTGGCGTAGCGGGCGGAGCTGCGGGCGGCGTTGAGGGTGGCCTTCACGTCGGCGGCGGTGAGGGGAGATCCGTCGGAAAACACCACGCCGTCACGGAGGGTCAGCTTGTAGGTCAGCGTTTCCGGATCGTAGGTGTAGGACGCGCACAGCAGCGGCTGGGGCGTGAAGGCCTGATCCAGCCGGAACAGTCCCTCATAAAGGAGGGAGGCCACCGTCTGCTGAACACCGTCGGGACAGGAGAGGGGATTCAGAGGCTGCCCCTCTAAATAGGGCAGGGCGAACACGGCGGGCAGACCGCTGTGTTCTTCCTCTACGGGGGTCTCCTCCGACGGAAAGGGCAATTCATCTGCGGAGGATTCGTCGATCTGGGCGCAGCCGGTCAGAAGGGAGAGAGTCAGAGTCAGGACCGCCGCCCAGGCGGTGATTCGTTTCATAGGCCCTCCTTCAGAGAAATGACGGCCACTTGGACGCCTCGCTGATCGCCCATTTTCCGGTGCGACCAGAACAGGTCGGGGCGGCAGGCGGTGCAGAAGCCGGAGACCTCGATCCGCTCCGGCAGCAGACCGGCGCGCAGCAGCCATTGGTGATTCAGCCCGGCCAGATCCACATGGAATTTGGGACCTTTGACCGTGATATAGGCGTCGGCATCCGCTCCCAATGCGGCTTGCATGGCCTCCGGCACATCTCCGTCTGTCTCGAAGCAGCAGGGGCCGATGCAGGGACCCAGCGCTGCCAGCAGCTCGGCGGGACGGCTCCCATAGGCCGCACCCATGGTTGCCACGGTTTTCTCCACGATTCCGGCGGCGCAGCCCCGCCAACCGGCGTGAACGGCGCCGATGGCCTGATGGACGGGATCGTACAGCAGCACGATGCCGCAGTCGGCGGAAAAGACCGTCAAGGGCAGGTTAGGGACGTTGGTGATGAGAGCATCCACATCTGTGTAGTCCCGGGGACGGAGCAGACCCTTCCCGGCGTCCTCTGCCGTGACAGTGCGGATATTGGCGGTGTGGGTCTGCTGACTGAGGACCGCACGGGGCTCGTCCAGGCCCAAAGCGGCGAAAAAGCGGCGGTAATTTTCCCGCAGCTTTTCCGGGCCGTCCCCCTGTCCGGGGCGGAGATTCAGGCTGTCCCACGGTGCGGGGGACACGCCGCCCTTCCGGGTGGAAAAGCCGTGGGGGACATCATTCAAAACATCGGCGGTGAACCACACCAGACCGGTTTGCTCATGCTGTTGAAAGGGCATAGTTAACCTCGCTTGTTCTCTTAAAAAATGCCCTCTGGAAAGCCAGAGGGCAGGGATATGATATTTTCTGGAGTTCCCGTTCCCCTTTCGGCAGTGGGAAAGGGAAACGGTGAACTGATCAACGCCGCAGGGCGGCGCGGCTTGCACGGGATCTTACAGATCCGGGTGATACTCCTTGCAGGTGCACTTCTTCCACTTCAGCCCGCTGCCGCAGGGGCAGGGATCGTTGCGGCCGATCTTCACGGTCTTTTTCACGGGCTGCTTTTTAGGCGTGGTGCCATCGCCGCCCACGTTCTCCACGGTGGCCTTGGCCACACGCTCCCGCTTGACCTCTTCGTCCTTCTTCAGCCGGACGGAGTACAGGCGGCGGACCGTCTCATCCTGGATGGCGGAGACCATTTCCTCAAACATATCCAAAGATTCCCGCTTGTAGACGTCCACGGGGTTGTTGTTGCCGTAGCCCTGGAGCCGGACGCCCTGCTTCAGATCGTCCATGGCGTCGATATGATCCATCCAGTATTCGTCTACCACCCGGAGCATGATGACACGCTCCAGCTCCCGCATGATGGGCGTGGTGACCTCCTGCTCCTTGGCCTCGTAGGTCTTTTCGGCGGCAGCGATAAACGCCTCGTCGAAGTCCTTCTGGGTCTTGGAGGGAATTTCCTCGTCGGAGAATTCCACGGCACCCTTGGCGAAGTAGATACCCTCCATGCCCTTGAGCATCTCGTGATACTGGGCAGCGTCCAGATGCTGATTTTCACCGAAGGCCAGTGCCACATGGTTGCTGACGGAGGTGTGCATCATGTTCAGCACGGTCTCCTTGATGTCCAGACCGTCCAACACCTGACGGCGCTGGGCGTAGATGATCTCGCGCTGCTTATTCATGACGTCGTCGTATTCCAGAACGGACTTACGGGACTGGAAGTTGCGGCTCTCCACGGTGGTCTGGGCGTTTTCGATGGCTCGGGTCAGCATCTTGTTTTCGATGGGGGTGTCCTCGTCCAGATCGAATTTCTCCATCATGTTCTGGATGCGGTCGCCGCCGAACAGACGCATGAGGTCATCTTCCAGAGAGATATAGAACCGGGTCTCGCCGGGGTCGCCCTGACGGCCGGCACGGCCACGGAGCTGATTGTCGATCCGGCGGGATTCGTGACGCTCGGTGCCGATGATGAACAGGCCGCCAGCCGCACGGACCTTTTCAGCCTCTTCCTTGATGATGGCTTTGTGATAGGCCATCCGCTCGGCAAACAGCTTCCGGGCGGCCAGAATATCGGCGTTGTCGGTGTCGGCGTAGCCGGTGGCGTCCACGATGACCTCCTCGGAGTAGCCGGCCTTCACCAGATCGGCCCGGGAGAGGTACTCGGCGTTGCCGCCCAGCATAATATCCGTACCACGGCCAGCCATGTTGGTGGCCACGGTGACGGCGCCCAGCTTACCGGCCTGAGCCACGATCTCGGCTTCCTTCTCATGGTTTTTGGCGTTCAGCAGATTGTGCTGAATGCCTTCCCGCTGGAGCAGGTGGCTCAGCAGCTCGTTCTTCTCGATGGACACGGTACCCACCAGAACGGGCTGGCCTTTCTCGTGGCACTCCTTCACCTGCTGGATGACCGCCCGGAACTTGCCTGCCTCGGTCTTATACACAACGTCGTGGTGGTCTACGCGCTGGTTGGGACGGTTGGTGGGGATCTCCACAATGTCCAGATTGTAGATGGTGCCGAATTCCTCCGCCTCAGTCATGGCGGTACCGGTCATACCGGACAGCTTGTCGTACAGACGGAAGTAGTTCTGGAAGGTGATGGTAGCCAGGGTCTTGTTTTCACTGTTGACGTTGACGTGCTCCTTGGCTTCGATGGCCTGATGGAGGCCGTTGGAGTACCGGCGGCCAAACATGAGACGGCCGGTGAACTCGTCCACGATGATGACCTCGCCGTCCTTCACCACGTAGTCAATATCCCGCTTCATGGTGCCGTGGGCCTTCAACGCCTGATTAATGTGGTGGTTCAGCGTGGCGTTGGAGGGGTCGGACAGGTTCTCCACATGGAAGAATTCCTCCGCCTTGGCAATGCCGGAAGCGGTGAGGGTGGCTGTCTTGGCCTTTTCGTCCACGATATAGTCGGCATCGATGTGGGAGTCCTCTTCCTCCTTATCGTCCACCTGCACAACTACCTTTTTCTTCAGGCGGGAGACGAACATCTCCGCCATATCGTACATCTGGGTGGACTTTTCGCCCTGACCGGAGATGATCAGGGGAGTACGGGCCTCATCGATCAGGATGGAGTCCACCTCGTCCACGATGGCGAAGCTGTGGCCCCGCTGCACCAGCTCGCTGGAGTAGATGCACATATTGTCGCGGAGGTAGTCGAAGCCCATCTCGTTGTTGGTGCCGTAGGTGATGTCGGCGGCGTAGGCGTCCTTGCGCTGCTGAGCGGTGAGGCCGTGGATGATGAGGCCCACCTTCAGACCCAGAAAGCGGTGGACCTTGCCCATCCACTCGGAGTCACGCTTGGCCAGATAGTCATTGACGGTGACAACATGGACGCCTTTGCCCGTCAGCGCGTTCAGATAGGCGGGAAGGGTGGCTACCAGGGTCTTGCCTTCACCGGTCTTCATCTCGGCGATCCGGCCCTGATGCAGCACGATGCCGCCCACCAGCTGCACCCGGTAGGGACGCATGCCCAATACACGGTCCGCGGCCTCCCGCACGGTGGCAAAAGCCTCCGGCAGAATGTCATCCAGGGTCTCGCCGTTGGCAAGACGCTCCTTGAACTCCGGGGTCTTGGCCTGAAGCTCTGCATCGGTGAGGGCCTTGTATTCATCGCCCAGCGCCTCGATCTTATCCACAATGGGGTAGATGGATTTCAGCTCCCGGGAGCTATAATCGCCAAAGATAGATTTCAGAAATCCCATAGGTTTAAAAACATCCTTTCACGCTTCCGCCCGGCTCTGGGCGGGAAGAGAATATACCATATAAAATGAGCGGGAACATAGCCGCCCACAATAAAACAAGCATACTATATCATATTCGCTCCGGGATTGCAAAGAAAAATGGGAAAGATACGAAAAAAGTTTACAAAATATCTGCGCGGCTGAGAGGATAATCGTTTAACAGCTTTTTGCAGCCGTCAGAATCGGGGAACGGAAAGCCGGAAGCAAGGCTATTTAATGTCAAATTCCGCCGCCAGCGCAAAATCCACGACCCGCTTGTCCTGTTCCGTCTCGTTTTCATGAAACTCGAAAAACCACTTGACCGCCCGGTAATGGCCGGTATCCAGAGAGCCGTAGCGGCCAGCCCACTGGAAGGCCATCTCCCTCGGCATGTCTTTTTCAAAAATTACAAAACAGATTTTATAGTTCCCTATTATAACAGACGTGAGAGAATAAAAAAGTTCCGGCATATTTCGGCAAACCCGGCAAAATGACCGGAGAAGGTCACAAAACCTTTCTTGTGCTTTCCGAGGCCTTGTGTTAAGATGATCTTAACAGGAGAACAACGCGGAAAACCCGGACGAAAAAAGAAGGAGGCCCATTATGAAGCTGAGCTTTTACGGCGCTGACCAGTGCGTGACCGGCAGCTGTCACTGTCTGGAGGTCAACGGCAAAAACATCCTGATCGACTGCGGCTTGCAGCAGGGACGGGACGAGGTAAACAACGAAGCCCTGCCCTTCCATCCCGGCAGCATCGACTTCGTGCTCATCACCCATGCCCATATCGACCATACCGGCCGGGTGCCCATGCTGGTGAAGCAGGGCTTCCGGGGCCGCATCCTCACCACCCGTGTGACGGCCAACCTCATGGATATCATGCTGCTGGACTCCGCCCACATTCAGGAGTCCGATGCCGAGTGGAAGAACCGCAAGGCAGCCCGTTCCGGCGCCCCCAAGGTGGAGCCGCTGTACACCATTGAGGATGCGGAAAATGTGAAGCAGTACGTCACCACCTGCGAATACGGCGAGGATGTGGAACTGTGCGAGGGCGTCAGCGTCCGCTTTGCCGACGCAGGGCATCTGCTGGGCAGCGCCTGCATTACCGTCACCGCCACGGAAAACGGCGTCACCAAAAAGCTGATTTTTTCAGGCGATCTGGGCAATGTGGATCAGCCCATCATCCGGAATCCCAGCCACTTTGCCGGGGCGGACTATGTGGTGATGGAGTCCACCTACGGCAACCGCAACCACACGGAGGTGTGGAGCTACACCGAGAACCTGGCGAAGATCATCGACGATACCATGGCCCGGGGCGGCAACGTGGTGATCCCGGCCTTCGCCGTGGGCCGTACCCAGGAGCTTTTGTACTTCATCCGGGAGATCAAGGACAAGGGCCTTGTGAAGTCCAACCCGGATTTTCCGGTTTACATTGACTCGCCTCTGGCCCGCCGTGCCACCACCATCTTCACCGGGGATCTGGACGGCTATCTGGATGCCGACGCTCTGGCGCTGGTGCAGGACGGCACCCACATGTTCAACTTCTCCAACCTCCGCATGACGGAGACGGTGGAGGAATCCAAGGGGCTGAACGAGGACGGTATCCCCAAGGTCATCATCTCCGCCTCCGGTATGTGCGACGCGGGCCGTATCCGTCACCACCTGAAGCACAACCTCTGGAAGCCGGAGTGCACCATCGTGTTCGTGGGCTATCAGGGGGAGGGCACCTTGGGCCGCTCCCTGCTGGAGGGCGTCAGAAGTGTGAAGCTCTTCGGCGAAGAGATCGCCGTTCACGCCAAGATCGTGAACTTCCAGGGCCTTTCCTCCCATGCCGACCGGGATCACCTGCTGGCGTGGATCGCTGACATCAAGGCCCCCAAGCCCCAGCACGTGTTCATCGTCCACGGCGACCGGGAGGTGGCTCCCTACTTTGCCGAGAGCGTGGAAAAGCTGGGCTTTACTGCCCACGCACCGCAGTACACCGAGGTCTACGACCTGCTCGAGGATCAGATCGTGGCTCCCGGCTATCTGCCGGAGCGAAAGGCCAAGGCTGTGGGCGGCCAGCGGGTCAGTTCTGCTTACGAGCGTCTGGTGGCGCTGGGTCAGCGGATGGTGGACGTCATCCGCCGCTCCAAGGGCCGGGACAACAAGACCCTTGGCCGCTGGGCGGATCAGCTCCGGCAGCTTCTGGACAAGTGGGAGGAATCCTGATAGAATATACCTACCCGCAGGGTACGCCGCACGGCAGCGGGGGCGATGCTCCCCGCTGCCGTGCGTTTTCGAGACTTGTAAGCCACCAAAACGGATTGGTTCAAGTGGTGCAGGAAACCCAAACAGGTCTTTCCCGTACACATCCATCCCTGCCGCTGCGGAATCGAGAACCATCTGAATTCAATTGAGAATAAAAGGGATAAAAGCCATGGAAGCATTGGAAAAAGGCAGCGTCTATACCGCCGTTATTGACGGCTATTCCAGCGAGGGGCTGGGGATCGCCCGGGTAAACGGGGCGGTGGTGTTCGTGCCCCACGCCGTCCGGGGGGAGGAGATCGACCTCCGGATCACCAAGGTGATGAAAACTTCCTGCGCCGGTGAGATCGTAAAGATCCATAATCCGTCTCCCGAACGCATGGAGCCGGAGTGCCCCTATGCCGGGAAGTGCGGCGGCTGCGCCTACCGTCACCTCACCTATCCGGAGGAGCTGTGGGCCAAGCGCCAGCGGGTGCAGGACGCACTGACCCGTATCGGCGGGCTTGACCTGACCGTGGAGGAAATTCTGGGAGCGAAAAACCCGGAGCATTACCGCAACAAGAGCCAGTACCCTGTGGGGGCCGACGGCTCCATCGGCTTTTTTCAGGCCCGGACCCACAAGGTCGTGCCCATCCGCCGCTGTCTGATCCAGACGGAGGCCGCCGACCGCACCGCCCAGGCGGTGGGGGAGTGGATGCGCCGCTACAAGATCTCCGCCTACGATGAGACCACCGGAAAGGGTCTGGTGCGCCATGTCTGCGTCCGGGTGAACCGGAAAGGCGAAAGTCTTTGCTGCGTGGTGGTCAACGGCAATAAGGTGCCGCGGGAGCCGGAGCTGGCGGCCTATGTCACCGCCGCTGTGCCCCATACCGTAGGCGTCCTGCTGAACAGCAACACCCGCCGGGGCAATGTGGTCTTAGGAGACAAACATCGGACGCTGTTCGGCCGGAATTATCTGATGGACACCCTCTGCGGACTGGAATTCAAGCTGTCCATGCCGTCCTTCTATCAGGTAAACCGGGATCAGGCGGAGGTGCTGTACGGCAAGGCGCTGGAATTCGCGGGCCTTACCGGGAATGAAACAGTATTAGACCTCTACTGCGGTATCGGTACCATTACCCTGTGTCTCGCGAAGGCAGCCAAACGGGTCATCGGCGCGGAGATCGTGCCCCCCGCCATCCGGGACGCCAAGGAGAATGCCCTCCGCAATCACATCGAAAACGCGGAGTTTTTCTGCGGAGACGCGGCGGACATCGCTGCCAAGCTGGAGAGCGACGGCCTGCGCCCGGATGTAGTGACGGTGGATCCGCCTCGGAAGGGACTGGCTCCGGAGGTCATCGCCTCCGTGGCAGCCATGGGGCCGGAGAAGGTGGTCTATGTCTCCTGCGACCCGGCAACGCTGGGCCGGGACGTGAAGATCTTCCGGGAGTTCGGCTACGAAGCCAAGCGGGCCGCCGCCGTGGATATGTTCCCCGGCACCGCCCATGTGGAGACGGTTGTCTTGCTTTCCAAGGGTGAGGTCGACTCGAAAAAGATTCGGGTTGAGTTCTCTTTGGAAGATATGGATATGTCCGAATTTCAGGATGGGGCAACCTACACCCAGATCAAAGACTATGTGCTGGAGCATAGCGGGTTAAAGGTATCCAACCTGTATATCTCACAAATTAAGCGAAAATGTGGGATTGGGGTTGGTAAGAACTATAATTTGCCGAAGTCCGAGGATTCCAGACAGCCTCTGTGTCCACCGGAAAAAGAGAAAGCAATCCGAGAAGCATTCAAATATTTTGGGATGATCTAATATCCTGCAAAATGGAGGTTTCTTATGGATAGATTGATTTCTTGTGAGTTCAACATGGATACTGCCTGTGTGAAACTGAAATTCTTAGATGGCAGTATGATTGCCATTGATACAATTGCGGTTGAGAATGAGATTTCCGACAATATGTATCAGCGGTCAGAACTGGATTATCTGATTTACAATGACCCGGTTGGATATGCAGACTTGATATTGAACGGAAACCCCGAAATTTATCTAAAAACTGTAACTGAATGTAAACCCTTAGATTAAAACTCAGCCCTCTGCCTTTTCATTGGCAGAGGGCCGTTTTTTGCTTAACAGTTATTGAGCATCCCTTAATTGCTCTACAA
>ENA-UEQN01000059-UEQN01000059.1-human-gut-metagenome-genome-assembly--contig:-NODE-59-length-101225-cov-21.300975_pt1 | contig 101225 bp, 107 predicted proteins | sample MGYA00242940_ERZ507944 | MGnify/ENA primary metagenome ERZ507944 (study PRJEB26167, sample SAMN06115449) | human gut metagenome | host: Homo sapiens | place: China:Fujian | collected 2015-08-20... | reverse complement strand
TCACGCCCCCGCATGGGGGGCGACCTGCGCTGGCAGGATGTCAACCACTATGCGGTGTTCATTTCTACTCACGCCCCTGCGTAGGGGGCGACCGGTCATTCACGACAGACAGCGCGCCGCTGTCCGTATTTCTACTCACGCCCCCGCGTGGGGGGCGACGGATACCACATCCTCCCGGCACACCTCATGGATATTTCTACTCACGCCCCCGCGTGGGGGGCGACACAAGACCTACCGCATGAAGGTGAAGCTGATGCAGATTTCTACTCACGCCCCCCGCGAGGGGGGCGACCAAGCATTTCACACCGTACTTCAGCAAGGACGAGCAATTTCTACTCACGCCCCCGCGTAGGGAGCGACCCGTCAAGGTGGTGGGCCAGTGCACACAGGACCAATTTCTACTCACGCCCCCGCATGGGGGCGACGAAGCATATCCGTCTGAGATTCATCGCAATCCTTATTTCTACTCACGCCCCCACGTGGGGGGCGACGATTCGGAGGATGGTCTCGTGGAGACCGTCAGGCCGATTTCTACTCACGCCCCAGAATAGGGGGCGCACACACCGGCGCGGCACGCCGCAGGCAGAAACCGGCGTGCGACAGCCGTGAAAGGGGGATCGGCTCCCAATCATCCACGGCAGAACCAGTCCTCTCCGTCGGGAAGCGCGTCCCAGACGATCGGGGAGAAGGGATCCGGCTTAAAGCCAATCTGCACGCCGCTGGGCACCTTGTCCAGTTTCACCATGGCATCGTAATCCCGATAGCTGCGGGGATACGCCACCGCGGCCTTTTTTGTGACCTTGACCAAATCGAACAGCTTATGAGCCGGCGCGCAGCCCAGCTTCGCCTGCCGCACTCTCTGCTCGGCGTCGCTGTCCGTGCCAACGTGTTTGAAAATGATCAGCGGAGAAACCACCGCCATCTCGCCCTTGCTGGCGGAGCGGTCATGCTCGTACATATTCAAAATAGACTCAAAGAGGACATTCAGATCCTCTTCGTCAAAGCCCGTTTCCTCTGCCAGATTCGCGCTGACAAAGCCGCGGACCTCATACAGGCCGAAGGGGATGATCTGCTTGCGGCCCATGGTGCGGAGTTTGTCCTCCGACTGGGCTTCCTCCCAAGCCAGGTAATCCTCTACAACCGCGTCATCTTTCACCTTGTCCGCAACCGCCATGCGGGTAATGGAAATATCCAGCGGCAGCACCGGGTCCAGGCTCTTGCCGAATGTGATCTGTACCGGCCCGCGTACCTGACCGGCATTGGGGCCTGTGGACATGACCGCGCCAAACGCGCGCACATCGTAGAAAAGCTCGCAGGCCTTTTTTCTGCCGGCATAAACAGCCTCCTTGGCTTTCGCACAGTCCTCCACACCGGCGGCTCGCTTGGCTTCGGCAATGTGGCGGTTGATATTCGTTGCCTGCTGAATGATAATGCCCATTCCGGGCTTGTCCCGGTAGGCCAGCTCTACATAGTTGCGGATACGGCGCTTGGTAGCGCCGTCAGTGATATAGCCCTGCATCGTCTGCGGGTCAATGCGGGGCATATTTCCCATATCCGGATCGCCGTTCGGGTTGCAGTTGGAACACGCCACATAGTAGATGAATTCATATCGATTCTGAATAGCCATGGTAAAGCCTCCCCCTTATTCTTCGGCTGCCGCTTTTTCACCGGCAGCGGAACGTTCTTTTTTCTCCTGACTGAGTTTTGCTCCCATCTGGTAGTATCCCAGCGCGAAATAGGACTGCTGCTCCAGATTCAGCGTAGCGGGAATGGACGTCCCCAGCGCGACGGATACCTGCCGCAGCTTTTCCTGATATTGATCGGCAAGCCACTTGTTCTCCATTTTTTCCAGATGGTGGTTGGAACGGCTGCTGAGCTGGCCGATGACCAGCGCGGGCATCTGAATGGCGGAGGCATAGTAGCGCTCTACAATGCCGGTATTGACATCAGGCATCGCCGCCTTTTGAATTGCCGCGTAAACGGCCATCAAACCGCCGCAGTGATAGGCGGTGCTGGGAAGGTTGAAATTATATTCTTCCAAAATCGGTACCTCCTGATGATTCATTCGATTTTTCCGCAGAAGCCAGACCTTGAGCCATTGGCAGGCCAGACTGTTGGGCAGAGGACTTTGCGCGCTTTGTTTGTCACTGTCGTCACTGCTCAGCAGTTCTGAACGGATATAGGCCAGCGCCTTTGCCGCGACGGCGTCCGGCAGAGTTCCGTTGGAAAGAACGGCCTGAATCACCGCCGGGGTCAATCCGGCCAGCTCCTTGGACAGTCTGTCCAGCGGGCGGGTGTCGCCCTTCTGGAATTTCAGCAGGCGCAGCAGGCGCGCGGTCAGCTTCACCGGTTTGATGTTCCCTGTGCCAGATTGATTGGTCAATGCCAGATTGGCATACCATTGACGCAGATTCTGACGCAGGTCGGCATAGCTGCCCCGCTCAAATCTGCGAATCATAACGCGGCTGTTTACGCCGGAAAGAAGCAAAATGTAATAGGATGTGCCGTCCAGATCCGGAGCCGCCTGACCGGAATAGACGCTTTCGGGGACCTGGTCTGCCATGTTCCGCTTAGTGGCCGGATTGACGGGAACTGTTTCCGGCGCCTGCTCTGGCCTGTCAAAGCCAAAGTCAAGGGTACAGAACGGGTCCTCCTCCTGGGCGATCTCCCGGTCGAACCAGTGCACAAACTTCATGCCCGCAAGGATCGGCGCATCCTTCAGCAGATCGTCCAGCGCCGATTTCACCACGCCGAACGCCTCCTCGGAAACGGGCGCGTTGACCGCTTGTTTCTGATTGTAGGAGCAAAATGCCGACTTATCAAAGCAGATCAGAGCATCTCCTTTGGGGTGCCCTCCCACGGCGTGCAGGCCCTGAATGGAGGTGGTCGTCATCATGGGAACCGTGGGCTCGCCGGTGATCAAGCACAGCTCTGTCGGGGACGCATCCCTCTTGGCAAACCTCTTTCGGTACTCCCGCCACCAACGGCGGATCTGTTCGGACTCCACCATGGAGTTTCCGTTGACCCGAAAGGAGATCCTGTCACCCGGCTTTATCTTCATGCGGTCCAGCTCTGCCCGGATGGCTTCCGTGATCTCAGGGGTTTCCAACGCTCGGACGCAAGCCTTCAGCAGCGGCTCCTCCTCCGACGCGTCGCGGAGCGTTTCCAGAAAGAAAGCGCTCTTGGCGGCGGGTTTGGCCCCATCCGCCGGTGTGTCGGGAATCACAATGGACCGTTTTTCCACCAGAACGTTGCATTTGTCCCTGCCCTGCGCAAGGCTCCCCATGTCCGGGCAGAGCAGATGCTCATCATCGCCCAGATAAATGCTGACATGGTCGTTGTCCTCTGAAAGGGAGATATATGCCTTGACGGTTTTCTCAATGAAACCGGGGGGCAGCGTCAACTGTCGGCGGAGCCCATAATCATACAGCGCCTTCAGCATGGATCGCCTCTCCTTTCAAAACCTCCGGGCTCTCATAAGGCGGAACGGAAATAACGCCGTTTTCCATCACCGCATGGAACAGAGACATCTGAATTTTGGCTTTTTTGGGGACCTCCACATCTTCCGGCGTAAACAGATCATAGACCATCAGTCCGGCATCCAGAGATTCCTGAATGGGAGGCCGAGTGCCGTCGCTCTCCTCAAAGTAGCAGGTAAATTCCCGCAAGCCCAAGGACGGCTGAAAATAGCATTTTCCGCCGCGGATACGCCGCAGGGCCTGTTCGTACAGCTGCGTTTCACGCCCCACAAAGGCTGGGCGCGGTATGATCGACGCGGCGATGCGATAGCGCACGTTCTGGAGGGCGGTCGTCTGCCGCTGAGTCCGTTCCTCCTCCGCGGAGACCGGCGTTGAACTGACGGTGCATTTGATCTCATTGCGCTTGAAGCTGATATAACGAATCGGCTCCAGCACCTCGATGCGATCGATCCTCCACAGGAATTCTTTCGGTTTCATGTAGATCGCGGAAAGGATCCCTCTGGCAGCCGACGGGGGAGGGAAGGGGTAAGTCAACCGTTCCACCTTCGCCTGCGGCATGGTGAAGCAGGCAAAGTCTCCCCAAACCTCGATAACAACTTCCTTCAAATAAAATTCACCTCCGTGATTTGCGCGCCCCGTCCCGCTTTCCAGGCAGGGCGGTCAAATCATACTCTATATATTTCTACTCATCAGCTATTTAGCTGTCATATAAAGCATAAAACAATGCACAAGAAAGTCAATGAAAAATTTCCTCTTTTATGTACATAAATCACAATAGCACGCTATGCGTCCGATAAAAAGGACACATAGCGTGCTATGGCGTAAACATTTCAGAATATTGACTCGAAGCTTTCTTCCTGCGGCAGATGTAAGCCAAGCTCGTCGGAATACAAATCGGTATACTGCGGGCAAAGCAGAAAGACGCCGCTGCCCGCGGCCTGTGTTTTCCCGTGACCGGCAAAGGGGATCTCCTCCGCGTAAATCTTCAAATTCTTTGCAAAGCAGATCACTGTAATGGGCGCGGCTTCCTTTAATAACGCATGGGTAACGCCCTCATCCCGCATCCGCTTGGCAATGCTTGCATAAGACACATCGGCGCCGCTGTAAGGGACGATCACTTGAGCACCGGCGTTGTCGATCAGCCTGTATTCCGCGGCGGTTTGCGCAAAGGAACGGCTGTCAATGGCAGCCCGCAGCTTCTGCTTGTCTTTTTTGCCGTGGAACAGCCGCCGGTAGTATTCCCGGACATTCTCCGGGTCATGGATGGAAAACGGCGGCCCCATCTCCCGCACCGTGACGGCGGCATTGCTGTACCATTGATCCGGATAGGGCATTCGCGGGTCAGCCGGGCAGAAAACCGTCACGCGGCCCATCGCCCCGCCGTTTCGGTTGCACCGTCCGGCAGCCTGAATGATGGCGTCCAGCGGAGCCAAGGCCCGGTACATCGTCCGAAAATCCAGGTCTACACCGGCTTCGATGCATTGGGTCGCCACCACCCGGCACGGAAGACTGTTTTTCAGCCGCTCCCGGATGCGCTTGATCTGCTTGCTCCGATGAGCGGGGCACAGATCCGTGGTAAGGTAAAAGACGGTATCCTTGGGGCAGAGTTCAGAAAGCCTGCCGACGATCTGCCGCGCGTGGCGGCGCAGATTGACAATGGCGCAGACGCTGTCCTGTCCGGACATCTCCTCCGCAATGGTTTCCAGCGGTGTGTCTTCTCCAAGCCGCCACTCCACCTTCACCCGCTGCAGGGCGCGGAACATCTCCCCGGACTCCGGCAGAATTTCTCTCGGCTTCCAGGTCAGGTCTTTTCGTGCGGAGAAATCCGGCTGCGTTGCCGTAGAAAATACCATTGTCGTGTGGTATCGGCTGCACAATTCATTTACCGCCTGCAGTGTAACCGAGGTCAAATCGGCAGGCAGGCTTTGCGCTTCATCGAACAGCACAACGCTGTTTGCGATATTGTGGAGCTTGCGGCAGGCAGCGGGCCGGTCTGAAAACAGCGATTCAAAAAAGCGGACGGACGTCGTGATGATGATCGGCGCACTCCATCTGGCAGCCAGCTCCCATGCGTCCTCCGGCAGATCGCTCTGGCTGTGGTCGATCAGAACATCGGGGATGATTTTTGAATAGACCTCCGCGCTTTGCTCCGCCAAGGTCAAAAAGGGAAGGACCATGATGATGCGCTGTTTTCCGTGCTTCAGACAATGCCGCAGGGCAAAATGCAGAAGAGCAAGCGTTTTTCCGGTTCCGGTAGGCGCTGTCAATGTGTAAAGCCCTTCCGGCTCATCGCCCATTTTCCCGCACTGCTCAAATACCCGGTCCCGATATGTATTCAGGATCCTGTCCGCCGTGGATGACTGCCGGATGCCGTCCCGGTATTCAGTCAGCTTTTTCAAAAGCGCCTGCGGATCAAAGCTGTTGTTTTCCGCACGATCCAAATAGGTACTGTCATCATTCAAGGCAGAGGCCGTATAGTCCGCGTCCACCAGACAGGAAAACAGCATTCGGGTATACAGCATGGACTCCAATTCAGCAATGGGCGGAGCGGAAAGCATCGGTGGTTTGAAGGAAGGAAAGTCTTTCCTGAATGCGGCGTTTGCCGCTTGCAGCTGCTCTTTATCTTCGATGGCAGGCGTCTTTCCACCATTCCCGCAGGGCCTTTTACGCGGATCGGCAACGGCGTGCAGTTCGCTTCGGATTTCGTCGTAAGCCACAAGACCGTTATGATGGCCGTTGACCGCCTCGATTACCGGGCGGGCACCAACGCTGCCCCTGTAAACGGCCTCCAAATAGCACGCGCCGCCCATGGCATGGTCGATCCCTATCCGGGTGCCGCTGAGTACCTCCTGAAACGCCTGAGAGTACTTTCCGAAATCATGCGTCTGTCCCGCCAGCTCCGCGGTAGCGTCCAGTCCTATGGTGGCTCCAAACCTCTGGGCAAACTCCGCGACTGCCAGTAAGTGCTCTTTTACTGTTTGCTGATACCCCTGGGAATTTGGAGATTTCGCGTAATAGATCATATCATCATCCATGATAGCTCCTGTTCCATTCGGCGTCGACCCTCAGGGCAAACTGTTCTTCAAACCTAAGATGGCTATAAGCAGCCGGATTGTTCAGTTGGTGCTCAAATCAAGGGTTCCTCCGAAAATTGTTCAAGGAACTCCAAGGCTTCGGCCACCTCCGGGTCCAGTTCAATGTCGACCCGCACGGAATCGTTTTTTTGCGGGGGTTTGTCTGGCTGCATGGCCATGAGCTGCAAGGCGGCTTTCTGGCTGGCGTTAAAACCTATGGCATCCCCAACTGCGGCGCCAAATGACATAGCGTTCCAAAAGTCCATAATACCCCTCCTTTTTTACAGTATAGCGGTTAAAAGGCGAGAAAACAAGGCCGGTTCAATTGAAATGACTGTGTGGAGCTATTCACCTCCGTCCAGCGGCGATGCAAGGAGCGCGGCAGCTCCGGCTTAATGGGTATGGGCTGGTGATGGCTCTCAGTGTATGATTTTCCGCGACAGCAATACCAAGAAGTAACTTGTGGACGTGACGCCGAGGAAAGCTCCTGCTAGAGACACCATTTTTGTAATGGTATTCAGCGGAAATAAATCGCCGTAGCCAACAGCGAAAAAGGTTATCCCGCTTGCGTAGATATGCTCAAGCCACGTGCTTGCGCCATGGAAGGACAGAAAGGGTGCGCAATAATATAGCGTACCAAACAGCACGATCACCGCAAGGATCACCAACAGCATTCTGAATGGTTTGGTCCCATAGCCGCTTATGCCATCGAGCATATATCGCCCTGCCTTTTTCAGACGATTCCGCTCACATTTCGTTTTAGATCTCTGAAAATAGAGATGGCAGATGTCCTCATTCTCATACTCGCCGGTTTGCCTGAAATTCTCTTTTAACATGAGCAGCTGCGCGGGATCGCTGGAGGATGCGGCGGTAAGCGGTGGAATTGCGGATACAAAATTCGTGAAGCAGATCCTTCCCGTATTGATCGTCCCGGAAAGGGTGAGGGTTTGGGCTTGCGGCACAGAGAGCTTCCATACAGCCGCGTTTATGCAGTCATCTATATGGAGCTCCTGTATATGGCCGCCGATCTCGGCATACTCGAGAAATTTGCACCGCTGAAACGTTAAGGAATCAATATGTGCCTCTCTGATATCCACGGTGTCGATTTCCGCATTTGTTATCGTGACGGTATTTGCCGCGGCTTTCACAAAACAGATCTCTTTAAATGTAGTGGGAAGAGGATCTAATGAAATAGTCGTGTTGCTGGTTTTGGCGCATAAGAAATTCAGGGAAAGGCTTTGCGACATCAGCATCGTATCTATTTTTACGGTATCCGCTTTTATATAACTGAAAGAAATTTCCGGAGAAAAGTACGGATTTCCTCCGCACGCGATCATTCCAACAGAAATATTGGAATGATCAAAGCGCGCAAAATCGAATACAAGATTTCCCTGTTCAACGCTTAAATTGCAAAGATCCAGATTGAGATTGAAAAAGCCCGAATAGGAAAAATCCATATCACCCTTTTTCAGTTTTGACTGCATGATGTGGAAGTAAGCCGGTTCCCCGTGGTTATTCAGCAGGGCGCACCGCGCGGAAAAGCCTTCACGTTCCGTATAGGGAAGTGATTCCACCTCATAAGGCAGTTCATCCCCAAGCCATGCGAAGTCATCGATGTATGTATAATTTAAATTGATCTCTTTTCCGGCAGAATAGTACTCGGCCAGCTTTTCGTAATCAGGGAGCTGTAGCTGCGCGATTTGAGTAACATGACCAGCCTCATCCTTTTGGTAAATCGCTGCACTGATGCCGGAGCCGACATTTGAAACCGTTGACGGGTAGATGCCTTCCGTCTGTCTGTTTGTGATTTTCTTCTTCCAGATCCAAAACTCCTGATTTGGATTTTCGACTTTTTCAACAAAAATTTGCATGATACGCTCCTTGCGGCCTTTGTAAAAATGATTTGCGCGTGGGTGAAAAGACGGCCAATATGACGGTAACGGGACGCATGCGCGTCCCGTTACCGTTGTTTTCTATGCGGTTTTGCGCGGCGCGGACGGCGCGGGGCAGGGGGGGGGAGATCAGCCGTCCAGACCGGCTTTCAGGGCTTCCACCGTTCGCCGCAGTTCTTCCAGATTGGCAAGGCAGGTGTCCAGCTTTTTCCGGGCGGTGGTGCGGTCCACGTCGGCGGAGAGATCCAGCGCCTTCAGCTGGGCGGTGGAGCGGCGGACGGCCCGGCCAAAGGAATCCACCGTCCGCAGAGGATTGGCGGCCGGGGCGGGCTTGGGCGGAGGCGGGGGCAGCTCGGCGGCCATCACCCGGCGGTGTCCGCTGATGATGCGCCATGTGTTCTCGCCGTCGGGCGTGACCACGATGTCCTCCAAAAAGCCGTCCTGCTCCACTTTCCGCAGAATGTGGCCAAGATTATCCTATCATGACACAATCAAATTGACAAAGAGAAGTTCACCCCTAAGCTGTAAAAAATGGCCTAAAAGGGGAAGCTCACTTTGTCAAAATACGGAGGCCGTCTTGGGCCTCATTGACAGCAATTGAACAAAATGATATTTTTGTTCAATTAAGGGAAGGGCGAGCCAGGGAGGAGGGGTGACAGTTGTTTTGACAAAGTGAACGTCTCCCCCGTTTAGGCGCTTTGCCCTCTTTTTACGCTTGCCATACACGCACCGTCAGTATTTCTTGGGAAAATTCGCCTTTCCTAATTGCCAGAGATATTGGTCGATTTCCTTTACGGTATATGATTCCAATTTATAAAACCGTTGAAAATCATGCAATACTGCAATGTATCATATATTTAATCTTATTACAAGCCAAGACAATAGCCAAGACAAGACAAATCCATCATAGCCTCCATCGCCATATCCTCTAACTGGCTTTTCATTGCATCTATGAAGCTGTTCTCACCTTCTGCACGGTGCATGTCAATATCAAGCCATGACTCCCAGAAAAACCACCTGTAGTTGTCTGGATCTTTGTATTCTGCAACAAAATCGATCAGATCCTGAATGTCCTTCTTCGGCTCTTCTGTTTTTGCTTTCTCTTTCAGCTTCTGAAACTGAATTATCGTTGCCTTCTGATTGCACGTGCCGTAGAAATAGAAAATCATCAGCTGTCTTGCATTAAACATCTTTTTGTCCTCCTTATGATCCAAAAATAAACTTTAGGCACCACGGAATTGCGTTGCCTATGTATGTGAAAACCGCCCACCATAGCTGGCAGACGGTTCTCAAAATCGCATTGAATTGTACTTGTGTTAAGATTGAATGAAATCATTCACGCATGACCGTAGAATGTCTACTATCGTCAATGCTCTGACTGCCACAAACGGCAGTAATCCAGTCCGTTTTCATCATGCGTCCATAGCGATAAGTTCTTCTTCATCCTTCTGCTCCTTCCTTTGTTTTGGGTGATAATAGATGCCCTTTGCCTGATCCTCGGCACGTATGGCCTCCTTGGCTGCATCCATTTTTTCTTTCCGTGCCCGCTTATTTTTCCAGTAGTAAGTGGCCTGCCAGCCTGTTGACTTCCTGCGAAGATATGTCTTGTGCCGTTTCTCCCGAATTTTCTGCCGTTTCTCCATCAGCAGAATCTCCTCCGGCGTCGGCCCTTGCTCCGTGGCCGGTGCCTCGAACTTGCCAATGAAGTTGAAATAGAACTCAATGGTCTGCGGCGAATCAACGGAGCCTTTAATGTCACGCTCATTTGGTTTTCAAGGTACATGGAGGGCGTGTGACCCTCTCACCCCCCTACTACAACATTCAAGGCCCGAAAGCGAACTTATTTTTCGAAAAATTTGAAAAAATTTTTTATGGCCAAACCAAGGTGCAAAAAAACAGGGTGTCAAGCTGCCACCCTGTTCAGCATGTCGAAAAAGTCCGGCGGCCTTGAAAAGTTCCCCGTTCAGGTATATAATAGAATTTAACCTATAAAAGTCGAGACCGCACGGCCCGTCTGCCTCTCTCTCGGAAGAAGCGGAACAGGAGATCCCATGCCGTGCCGCGGCAGCCGCCGTAGAAAGAGAGAGACGCTATGCGTGTAGTGATTCAGGAGGATTACCGGAAGATGTGCAAGTGGGCGGCGGACTATATCGCCGCCAGGATCAAGGCGCACGGGGAGGACCGTCCCTTTGTCCTCGGACTGCCCACCGGATCTTCTCCCATCGGCGTTTATCAGGAGCTTGTCCGGCAGAACCGGGCGGGGGAGCTGTCCTTTGCCAACGTGGTCACGTTCAATATGGACGAGTATCTGGGCCTGCCCCAGGAGCATGACCAGAGCTACTGGTACTTCATGCACAACAACTTTTTCAACCATCTCACAGACATGAAGCCGGAAAACATCAACATTCTCAACGGCATGACGGACGATCCGGAGGGAGAGTGCGCCCGCTATGAAGCAAAGATCGCCTCCTACGGCGGCATCGACCTCTTTCTGGGCGGCATCGGCGTGGACGGCCATATCGCGTTCAATGAGCCGTATACCAGCCTCGCCTCCCGCACCGGCGTGCGGGATCTCACAACGGATACCCGCATCGTAAACAGCCGCTTCTTCGGCAACGATCCGGAAAAGGTCCCCGCTCAGGCCCTGTCTGTGGGCGTCGGCACGGTGACGGATTCCAAAGAGGTTTTGATCCTCATCAACGGGCACAATAAGGCCCGAGCACTGGCGGCGACGGTGGAGGGCGGCGTGAGCCAGAAGTGGACCTGCTCCGCCCTTCAGCTGCACAACGGCGCCATCATCGCCTGCGACGAGGCGGCCTGCGGCGAGCTGACCGTGGATACCTACAAGTATTTTCTGGATATCGAAAAGAATCAGCGGCTTTGAGGGCGGACCGTATCCGCCAGCCGCCGCTAAAAAACAACGGCAGAGGTCGTATGTCCTCTGCCGTTTCTTGTATAGTGCAATTCCTTTACACATCAGGCCATCAAAAGGGAAGGGAAGTCCACACCTCCGTTACCGCCCGCAGACCATGAAGAATGGACACGAGTGGTGGAAGTATGTCTATGATGAATTCTACAACTGCGTGATATGTCCCGAATACCAGCCCTTGAAATATAGCACGACGAACCGTGATGGATATAGGGAATACAAGAGCGATCCGAATATCTGCGCCGCCTGTCCGACCAGAGAACGGTGTACGCATTCCAAGGACTGTATCAAAACGGTGCAGCGGCATATCTGGAAGGACTATGAGGAGCTGGCGGACGATGCCAGATATACGCCTGCGTACGCGCAGCTCTATAAGTGCCGAAAGGAAACCATTGAACGGGTCTTCGCGGACGCCAAGGAAAAACACGCGATGCGTTATACACAATACAGAGGCTTGGCTCAGGTGACGAACTGGGTGAAGCTTAAGTTTGTTGCCATGAACTTGAAAAAATTGGCCACATGGAAATGGAGGGATCTGTTGTCCTCGTTTCGCTTTGCTGTTTTTTCACTCATATATGTTCGAGATCCAGTCTGCTCCTGAGTACAGACCGGGTTCCTTGACAGACTGAGATAAAAGAACAGGAACTCCGGCATAGCCGGGGTTCCTGCTCTTTTATCTGTCAAACACACTTTGCTTTTCATTGTCTTGACAGAGTCGAATGGGGCCACCCATCGGTTTGATATAATTCTTATATCACTGAATCGGCCGAAACAGCATGGCCTGCTCCATCATGGCAAACCAGCGTTCATCCGCACGATCACGGTGTTTTTTGAAGAGTGCGCGCAGAATCATGACAGTCATCTCCTTCAGTAATCGTTTAACTGTCCTTTATTTTACTGCTTTTTCTTCAAAACGCAATCTTGAAATTACACAAATCGCACAAATAACATATGCCGTTTTTATGCATATTATACTACATCGTTTTAGTTGCCACAATATTCACATCTGTACCCAGAATATCAGCCGCCAATACATCTCCCACATGCACCGGTGCATCGGCTGTGATGGTGTTGAGCAGTGCCATGCAGTCGAATATTTTCTCTTTAGCCAAAGGACGATCTGTTTTCACCGGCAAGCGCGGCAGGTCTGCCCCTTGGATCCGGACAGTGGAGGTCACCGTGCGAACCGGGTGCTGCAATTCGTTTCTTCCGTACTCCGCACCTCTAGGACAGCTGTTGCCGGTAACAGCGAAGCCCTTTTCCTCATCCACCCTAAGGTGGCAGCCCTTAGGACAGGTAATGCATATCAGTTCAGTCATGCCAGATCCTCCTCCACGCTCACCGTAATGCTGCCTTGCGCATTCTCCAGCAGCTTACGAGGCAGCTTGATATTCTCCATCTCGCCAGGGGCTAGCCGTTCGCGTCGGAACGATGCAAGACAGGTCCCCGCCTCATCGGTCACTGTGATACGGCTCTTGCCGCATACGGCCCGTACACGGAAGAATACATCCACCGTCTGAAAATCTGCGGCCATATGGATGCGCTGCGGAACCGTGTAGCTTACCACAGGACCGTTTTTCAGTTCCATTATCTGACTGGAGGACGGCGTCGTACCGGCGCATAGCGCCGCAGCAGCCTGACCCGCCCGGGCCGACTCAGCAGTTACAAAGTCTACCAAATCGTGAACATGCAGTACATTACCGCAGGCAAACACGCCGGGAATGGAGGTTTCCATGTTTTCATATACCACAGGGCCATTGGTGCGGGGGTCCATCTGCACGCCGGCACTGCGGCTAAGTTCGTTTTCCGGGATCAAGCCAACCGACAGCAGCACGGTATCGCAGTCAAGGATCATCTCCGTGCCGGGTATGGGGCGGCGGTCCGGTCCTACCTCGGAGATAACCACCCGTTCTACGCGGTCTTTGCCCTGAATGTCACTGATGGTGTGGGAGAGATACAGGGGAATATTGAAATCATGCAGGCACTGGACAATGTTGCGGGTCAGGCCTCCGGAATACGGCATGACCTCCACGCAGGCCAAAACTTTGGCTCCTTCCAAACTCATACGGCGAGCCATGATCAGGCCAATGTCACCGGAACCGAGGATGACCACCCGGCGGCCTACCAGGTATCCTTCCATGTTCAGATAGCGCTGCGCCGTGCCAGCAGTGAATACGCCTGCGGGTCGGGTACCGGGAATTGCGATAGCGCCCCGGGTACGCTCACGGCAGCCCATGGTCAGGACGACCGCCTTGGCTTCTAGGACCTCATAGCCGCCGCTGGGAGAAACGATATGCACATGCTTTTCAGGCGTAACTTCCAGCGCCATGGCTTCCAGACGAATATCTACGCCTGTGGAGTGGATCTTTTCAATAAACCGTCCGGCATACTCGGGGCCGGTGAGTTCTTCCTTAAAATAGTGAAGGCCAAAGCCATTGTGGATACACTGGTTCAAAATGCCGCCCAGTTCACGGTCCCGCTCTACAATGCAGATGGAGCGGCAGCCTGCCTCCCAGGCAGCATTCGCAGCAGACAGCCCCGCAGGACCGCCGCCGATCACAACAAGATCATACTTCACTTTCCGCTACCTCCTTTGGTTTCTTCCATCAAAAGCCAGGTCGCGCTGCCGTCCTGCACGATCTCCATGGGATCTTTCCCAAGTTCGTCCGCGAGGATCTTCAGCACGCGGGGGCCGCAGAAACCGCCTTGACACCGCCCCATGCCCGCTCCGGTCCGGCGCTTCACACCGTCGATGGAACAGGGGGGGATCGGCGAATGAATCGCGGCGATAATTTCTCCCTCAGTGATGGTTTCGCACCGGCAGATTATCCGGCCATAGCGGGGATCCTTCCGTACCAATTCTGCTTTTTCACTATCAGAAAGCTTCCGGAAACGTATTTGCGTACGCTTGCCGCTCCACATGGTTTTCTTTTCGGCTGCAAGCCCCATTTCTTTCAGCTTTTCCAACGCATAGTCCGCAATGGCGGGAGCGGCGGACAGGCCCGGAGACTTGATGCCGCACACATACAGCATCCGGGGAGAATTCTTTGCGGGACGGATAATAAAATCCTCCTCACTGGTTACTGCCCGCACGCCGGAAAAGTTGCGGATGGATTGGCGCAGATCTATAGAGGGCACGCTCTTGCGGCCGAAAGCAGCTACCTGATCCAGACCGCTCTGGGTAGTAGCCCGGTCATCACCATCTTCTACAGGCTCGGCATTAGGACCCACAATCAGATTTCCGTGCACAGTGGGGGCTACCAGAACGCCCTTACCCAAAACGCTGGGGCACTGAAAGATTACATGGTTGACCAGATCGCCGCTGGACTTATCCAGCAAATAGTACTCTCCGCGTGAGTGTTTAGGCATCCATTCGCTCTCTCCGACCATGGCGCTGATTTCATGGCCATGAACACCTGCGCAGTTGACCAGATAGCGGCTCTCGTAATTTCCGGAGGCCGTGTGAACCACATAGTGATCGCCCAGATCCTCCACACCGGCAACGGCGCTGCCACGCTTCAGCTCCGCGCCGTTGCGCACAGCCGTTTCAGCCGCAGCAAGGCACAGTCCCCATGGATCGACAATGGCGGCAGTCGGAGCCAGCAGCGCACCACGCACCGTTTCCGCCAGAGCCGGCTCCATGGTCCGGGCCTCCTCGCCGCTGAGCAGCCGCAGCTCTTTCACACCGTTCTTTATGCCGCGGTCATACAGTGTTTTCAACGTGGCGGTCTCCTCCGTAGAGAATGCCAGCACCATGGAACCGCAGCGGCGGTATTCCACATCCAGTTCCCGGCAAAGTTTCTCCATCTGCTCGGAACCCTGTACATTCAGCTTTGCCATCAGTGTACCGGGTTCCGGATCGTAACCCGCGTGTACGATCGCGCTATTGGCCTTGGTAGTGCCCATAGCGACATCGTTTTCCCGTTCCAGAATCAAGATCCGCAGATCATACTGCGAGAGTTTGCGGGCCAGCAACGCGCCGATAACGCCGCAGCCAATAATAGTCACATCAAACATTGGAACACACTTCCTTCCCTGCTGATTTAAAAAAATCAAAGCGAACCAAACCGCCTAATGCGGCTGTGTTCGCTTTGACTCAACTTTCTCAGCAGAAATATGCAGTTTTTAGTCTCTACTTGGACTATATCACAGTCCTTTCTGAAAAGCAAGGACTTTTTTGAGCTGTACAAGCCGGATTCATATTAGGCACCTTTATGCCTCCCACAATTCCTCACTGGTGGTAGAGACCGCAACGGCTCCGGCTGCAAGAGCGCCGCATACATCCCGCTTATCCGTCAACAGCCCGCTGGCAATCAGTGGCTGCGTCACCCGCTGAGACAGGCACCGGATCACATCCGGCATTGCCCCCGGCAAAATGTCGATCACATCCGCATGGGAACTCTGGCGCACCACATTTTCAAAGGAAATGGAATCCAGCAGGAAAAAACGCTGCACCGTGATCAGTCCCAGTTCCTTCGCGTGATGGATGAGATTGGGTCTGGTGGAGATGATCCCATCCGCTTTTGTAGCCTCCGCCAGAAAATCCACGGCGATCTCCCCCCGGTTGCTCAGTCCCTCGATCAGATCCGCATGGACAAAGGCCAGCTTGCCTGCTGCCCTGATCCGCTTTACGATCTGCCCGATGTCCAGGATCGTCCCATACAAAATAAACACGGCAGCACATTCCGATCTCAGGGCATGGGCAAGTCCCATGTCGTTTTTTACAGCCGCAATCACCGGAGCCTCCTGAATCGCTTCTTCAAACGCCGCCTGTCTGCCTTTCATAAACTGCCCTCCCATAGTGCGTCTGTCTCTCATACATACTGAGAAACATCATCATGAAACGATAGATCATCAGAGATTATTCTTCTCTCCCGCATTATAGTAAATCCTCTAGCATTTCACAAGCGAATCCGTTTATTTTCTAAAATGTAAGTTTTTGCTGTGATTATGGTACAATTTTGTCGCGCCCATTTTTCTTATTCTGCAAGCGCGTCGGCTCTCCTGGGAAAACACAGGTTGACAGGCGTCACACTTGGACGCAACAGCCAAAATCCCCTCACAGAATCTGTGCGGTTTAAACGAAAAAAATGCAAATTGGCGAAATGCACTTGTCACTTCGCTAAAAAAGGAGTAAAATGAAGGCACTTCAAAGGGTTGCTGAAGAGTTTGAGAGCTGGGGCAACAGAGCAAGTTTTCTCCCGGAATCGAGAGACTTGTTCATGTTGTACTTGGCTTTTTTCTTTGCACCTTTGCTGATTTCACAGCAGAGCCGGGGGCGCTCTCTCCCCGTTTCTGCATTCCATGCAAGGAGTGATGGAATGCACACAATGATCACGGCCCACTCAGGTTGCGAGGGTAGGCCGGACAATTCTCTGGAATATGTTCAATACGCTCTGCACTGCGGTGCGGACGCATTGGAAGTGGATGTACATCCTAAGGATGACGGCTTTTACATCAGCCATGATCCATCCGATGGCGCACATCCTGATCTGAAAGATGTGTTTTCTCTGATTCGCGGCAGCGGCGTAAAGGTCAACTGCGATCTCAAGCATCCCGGCATCGAACACGCAGTCCTAACATTGGCGCAAGCCTGCGGTGTGGACGAACAGTTGATTTTTTCCGGCTCCGTCTCCCTTGAAGCTATACAGGATCCCGCGATCCGGTGCCGCACGTTTTGGAATATTGAAAGTGCCATGCCTACGCTTTATGCGCAGTGCGAGGCTGGTATTCCGCTTACAGAAGAACAGATTCGCGCCGCTATTTCCCTCTATCGACGCTGCGGCGTGCAGATCGTCAATCTTTATTACGGCCTGTGCACACAGGAGCGCATTGCGCTCCTGCGTGAAAACGGGATCCTCGCCTCCGTGTGGACTGTAAATGACGTGTCTTGTGCCCGGCAGTTTCTGGACGCCGGTGTATACAACATCACCACGCGGCAGCCAGTTATGGTTTGCGGACTGCGAAAGGAAACCGGCGTATGAATCAAACATCTTCCCGGCGGATTCTCCTGCTGGCCCCCCATCAGGATGACGAGTGTCTGCAAACTGCCGGTATTATCTATCAAGCCGCTCACTCCGGCGCCCATGTAAGCGTGTGCTTCGCTACAAACGGTGAATACGCTTCCGAGGCAGATGCCGCAGTCAGAGCTGCGGAAAGCCGAAGTGTACTGGCCGCTTTAGGCGTCCCTGCGGAGCAGATCTATTTCTTGGGGTATCCCGATACCGGTATGCCTTACGAAGAAAGCTTTCTCCGCCGGTTATATGACGGCTGCAGGGTATCCGCCTCCCGTTGGGGGAGAACAGAAACCTGGCGGCCTGACGGACAGGATTTTCACTTCATGCGCAGCGGCTGTCACGGTACTTATACCGCCGCAAGCGTTCTGCGGGATCTTTCCGATGTGTTAGCGCTGGTCAATCCGGATACCGTCTACGTTACAGCCCCCGGCGACTGCCACGGCGATCATGACGCCTTGGGCCGTTTTACGACGCAGGCCGTCGCCGCCATGGAAAATCCTCCTGCTTTGTATTATTATCTGATTCACGCAGACCGGACAGATATCTGGCCAGAGCGGGACGCTGAATGGTTCCGCTTGCCGCCCATGGCGGCGGATCATCCGCTTTTACGGTGCGCCGCGGAGCGCCGTCCGCTGCCGGATGGTTTTCCACCCGCGGAAAAATACAGCTTGATTCAAAGCTATACTTCACAGGATCTAGCAGCCTATAACGGGTATCTGCTGGCCTTTGCCAAAAACGATGAGCTCGTCTTTCGGGTCGAAAGACTTCCCTCTCGAACGTGACATTTGCAAAAATTGTGTGAAAAGGGTGGTCGAAGGTGTTCAAATATCTAAATCCAAAGCGCTTTTACTATGCGGTAGGCAAGAAAAAATTTCTGGAATTTATTCTGCTGGCAGTCTTTATGCTGTTCTTTTACGGCCCGCTGATGTACATGTGCATTACAGCTTTTGGCAACGTATATGAGGTTCCCAATATTTTCCCCACGGAATGGGGCTTTAAATGGTGGAACTTCGTGTTCTCTCAAAAGAGTCTGGTCTCCTCAATCGTACAGTCCCTGACCATTGCAGTCATCACCACAGTCTGCTCTATGGTGCTGTGCATCCCGGCGGCTTATTCTCTGGCCCGGTTCCGCTTCCCCGGCAGAAAGATTTTCATGCTTTCTTTCCTGCTGACCAATGCGTTTCCAAAACTGGGCATCTACACTTCTATTGGTATTCTCTTCTATAAATACAATCTGATGGGTACACTGCTGGGCGTTGTCATTATTCATATGATCAACTCCATGATGTTCATGGTTTGGCTCCCATGCAGCGCCTTTCAAGCCGTTCACAAGCAACAGGAGGAAGCCGCTCGGGACGTAGGTGCCGGCCCCATCCGCACCTTCTTCCAGGTGTCCTTCCCCATGGCGATGCCCGGCATTATGGTCGCCACGCTCTATACCTTCCTCGGTTCCATGGAAGAGGCGCAGGGCACACTGCTGGTTGGCCTTGCCCGCATCAAGACGATGCCCGTAGAGATGTACGGCATTATTCTGGATTATCCCGGTCAGGCCGGTGCGGTGTTTGCAATTTTGCTGATGATCCCCGCCGCAGTCATGATCTTTGCGATGAAGAAATATATCGGTCCCGAGGCAATTGCCGGCGGTTTCAAGATGAAGTGATTGAGAGGAATAGAAAATGGCTGAACGGAGTTTAAAACTGGAAATCCGTGATATGACAAAGCGCTATGACAACGGTGATGGCGTCGAGCATATCAATCTGAAAATTTATGAAGGCGAGATCGTCACCATGCTGGGGCCATCCGGCTGCGGAAAGTCCACCATTCTGCGGACCATCGGCGGTTTTCTGGATGTCACTGACGGCGACATTCTGATCGACAATGAATCTATCGTGAAACTGCCGCCGGAAAAGCGGCCGACCGCCATGGTATTCCAGAGCTACAACCTGTGGACCCACATGACGGTATATGAAAATCTGGCTTTCGGCCTGAAGCTGCGCAAGATCCCCAAGGATCAGATCAGGGCCGATATTGATAAGCACCTAAAGCTCGTAAGCATGTCCGGCTTCGAAAAGAAGTATCCCACCCAGCTTTCCGGCGGCCAGCAGCAGCGCATCGCAATTGCCCGTTCCCTGCTGCTCAAGCCCTCCGTACTGCTGTTGGATGAGCCGTTCTCTGCTTTGGACGCCAAAATCCGCCAGCAGATGCGCGAAGAGTTGAAGAAGATTCAGGCCGAACTGGGCATCACCGTGGTATTCGTGACCCACGATCAGGAAGAGGCCATGGCCCTGTCCCACCGCATCGTGGTCATGAACAAGGGTAAATTTGAACAGGTAGGCACTCCTACGGAGATCTACGATAACCCCGCAACCAAGTATGTGGCATCCTTTATTGGCGAAATGAACTTCGTCGAAAAGGACGGAAAGACCGTTGCCGTCCGTCCCGAGGATGTCGCCATCACCAGTGAGCCTGCGGATATCCAGGGCTGCGTGCGGACCATCATGGTTCTGGGACATTACGTGGAGGTCAACGTCCAGTGCGGAGACCTCGTTGTCAAATGTTTCGTGGACCGCGATCAGTCTGAACGTCTCAACCCCGGAGACCCCGTGAACCTCAAATTCCTCAAAACGCATATTTTTTAATTGAAAGGAAGAAGTAAAATGAAAATGAAGCGCATCTTAGCCACCGCGCTGGCCGTCATGATGGCAATGTCTCTTGCTGCCTGCGGTCAGAAATCCGAGCAGTCCGCCAACTCCGGCAGTGACACAAAGAGCACTACCATTCATCTCTGGGCCACTGGTTCCGACAACGTCCGTCAGGTTTATGAGGCGCTGTCCGCCGATTTCAATGGCAACGCCGAAGCCAATCAGGGTTATCAGGTGGAATTGAACTTCCTGCTCTCCGGCACTGGTGGTCAGGGCATGCCTGATATGCTGGCTTCTGCCTGCAAGTCCAACCAGACCAACACCGAGTATGATCTGGTGGATCTGGGCGGCGACGATCTTTCCAAGGTTGTTTCTCTGGTCGGCACAGACGGCTTCATGAAGCTGGATAAATCCAAGATCCCCAATTCTTCCCGGGTCAGAGCTGAATCTGCTGACGCCGCCGAGTTCTGCCAGCCTTATCGCGGCACCACCGTGGTTCTTGCCTACAACTCTCAGAATGTAACTGAAGTTCCCACCACCGCCGAAGAACTGTATCAGTGGATCAAGGATCATCCCGGCCGTTTCGCTTATAACGTGCCTGGCACCGGCGGCGCTGGTGACTCTTTTGTCCGCACCACCGTCTATAACTGCATTGACGATCAGGAAGCCATGACCTCTGATGACCCCAAGTGGATGGATCAGTGGGACGAAGGCTTTGCTAAGCTGGCTGAGCTGCATCCGTATATGTATAAGTCCGGCGGCAGCATCGTCTATCCCAACAAGAACCAGGGCGCTCTGGATCTGCTGTCTCAGGGCGAGATCGACATGTGCCCCATGTGGGCGGATATGCTGCTGAGCCAGCGTGCCGCCGGCACTGTCCCCGCTTACATCAAGATGGCCACCATTCAGCCCTCCTTCACTGGCGCTGTGCAGAGCCTGCTGATTCCCAATTTTGGTTCCAACCCTGATGGCGCCTATGTTTTCATCGACTACATGCTTTCCGATACCGCTCAGCAGATCCTGGTCAAGGAAATGGCCGCTATTCCTCTGGTGGACGTCAGCGGTATGGATATGACCGGCTACGAAGATCTGAAGGATCTGGATGTGGGCAGCTTCCGCACGCTGTCTATCGGCGATCTGGGTACCAACTTTAACGAGCGCTGGGATAACGAGATTGGTTCTCTCGGCTAAACTCTGATTTTGAAAGTGTCCGAGGTGTAAAGAATGAGCAAGAAACTAAAACAGATGTTGGCTGCTTATGGATTGGTACTGCCGTCCTTCCTGACGGTCATGCTGGTAGTAGCCTGGCCAATCCTGACGGCCATTAAGACCAGCTTTACAGACCCGGACACCGGCGGTTTTACCTTCGATAACTACAAATACTTTTTTGAAACACCGCGTGAACTGACCAATATCCTCTTCACACTGGGTATTGTGTTCCTCACCGTGGCACTAGCCATCGTTCTGGCTTATCTGTTGGCGCTGTATCTGCGGTTTGTCAAGTCCAAGGTTTCCCGGCTGATTGGCAACCTCTACCTGCTGCCTCGTTTTGTGCCCAGCATGGTGGCGGTGTACGCTATGATCACCGTGGTTCGCGATTCTGGTCTGCTCAACCGTATTTCTCAACTCTTCGGCGGCGATTTTAAGCCGGGTATGATGTACCACGCCAGCGGACTTGTGACCATGAACATGTGGTTCAACATCCCCTTCGCTGCGTTGATGATCACGGCGGGTCTGGGAGCGATCCCCGACTCCATGATTGAAAGCGCTCGGGATGTGGGTGCCAGCAAACTGCGGGTGCTCCGAAGCATGATCCTTCCTCTTTCCATGAAGGACGTGGTCATTGCAGCAACATTCGTGTTCATGTCCAACGTCGGTTCGTTTACCACGCCGTATTTGATGGGCGGCAACTATCCCAAGATGCTGGGCATTGTGCTGTTCGATCAGTTCAACAAGTATTTGCGCTATGAGCGGGCGGCCGCCATGTCGTTTATCATCTTCCTCATTTGCTCTGTTTCCGCCGGTGTATATATCTACACCAACCTGCGCGAAAAAGAGTGGGAGAAATAACGTCTGCCTTACAGGGAGGAGCTCATAGGAGTCTCCTCCCTGTATTTTTCCGGGAAGCCTATCCGCCGCGCCGGCTTCCTTTCTCCATCCGGTACGCTAAAAACAGGAGGAAAAACTGTGGAACTGCTACTTGACCAGACATTCGCCTTTACTCTGGCGGATGTCCGCAAAAACATTCTGGTTCCTTTCCGCGTTGACCGGGATTTCGATCATCTGGCTATTTGCCTGCACTACGGGCCTAAGGCCATTCGAGATCCCGAGATCATTATGCCGCAGATCCGTAAGTGTGTGAAAACATACTTTCCCGCCGGCTATCAGCTGACAGAAGCGGATATGCAGGAATACCAGGAGCTTTTCAACTTTGTAACGCTTTCTCTGGATAAAAACGGCGAATATGTGGGCTGTGCCCACCGTCATCCGCCACAGCAGATACTGACAATTTCCGCAAGCGGCTCCAGTTGGGGCTTCGCCCCCACAGCAGCTTCCGCAGGAGACTGGCGGGCAGTGCTGCATGTACAGGCCGTGGTAGTCGGCACGGTAGACTACCACTTGAGAATTTACGGAATGGAACGAGGTGAGCAGGATGCTGAAATACCGTCCCTTTGAAATGCACTGCCACACTCGCCACAGCGACGGGACCTTTCTGGTCCCACAGCTGATAGAAAGTGTGGCTGCCTATGGATATGCGGGTCTGGCGCTGACTGACCACAACGCCGTAACCGGACTGCTGGAGGTCACGGAGGAACTGCAGCGGAAAAACAACTGTCTGGTGCTGCCCGGTATTGAGTGGACTACCTTTTACGGCCATTTGTTGGTCATCGGCTGCGACCGCTTCGTAGACTGGCGCTTTGTAACGCCGGACACCATTGACGAAGCCCTGCAGGAGATCCGGGCCGCAGGTGGCATCGCCGGCGTGGCCCACCCCTGTGAGGTTGGATCTCCGCTGATGTGCGGCTGTAATTGGGAATTTCGGGTCAAACGCTGGGATCTGATGGATTATGTGGAGATCTGGTCAGGTCCCGATCCTCACGCCTCCGCCAAGAACGGCCTTGCCATGCCCTGGTACGACGCGCTTTTAAATCAGGGCTACCATTTGGCTATTTCAGCCGGACGCGACTGGCACGGCCCCGACAAGCCCGGCCAGATCCCTCTGCTGACCGCTACCTATCTTGGTATTGACGGAGATGTTACAATAGAGAATGCCAAGGCTGCCATCCGCGCCGGACGAACCTATGTCACCACGGGTCCAACCGTGGATGTTACTCTGAAGCAGGAAAACCGGATCTACAGCCTGGGCCAAACCGCACATCCCGGTCCCGCCTCTGTTTCCGTGCGGATCGGCATGGAGGAACGAAGCAGCGTTTGGGCTCACAATGAAATCACACCTCAGTCCATCCGGCTGGTACACAATGGAAAAATCTTGGCTGAACAGCCCTACAACGGTAAGCCTGTGGATTTTTCCGTAAGCTTGGTACCCGGCTGGCTTCGGGTGGAGGTATACGGAACGGCACTTGACCGTCCAGCGGATTCCATTGCACTGACAAGCCCTATTTATTCGGCGGACCTGCGGGATGAATGAACCAAGGAGGAAATCAAGCATGAAACTGACAGTCATCGGAGGCGGCGGTGTCCGCTCCATGTTCCTGGCAAAGAGCATTGCCCAGAAAGCGGCGGAACTCCATATCACTGAACTGGTGTTCATGGATAACGATGGGGAAAAACTGCGGATTTACGGCGGTCTGGCCGCGCATGTCTCCCGGATGCTCAATCCGGAGCTGAAATTCCGGTTGACCACGGATGCCGTAGACGCCGTGAAAGATGCCGACTATATCATCACCACGATTCGAGTGGGCGGCGATCACATGCGGGTGCGAGAGGAGCGCATCGCCTTGGCCAACGGTGTGCTGGGACAGGAAACCACCGGCGCTGCCGGTCTCTCCTTTGCCATGCGCTCCGTTCCGGCATTGGCAGAGTATTGCGAACTGATTCGTCAATATGCCAAGCCAACCGTGAAGGTTTTCAACTTTACCAATCCCGCCGGCGTTGTCTCTCAGACTCTGCGAGATATGGGCTATGACTTCACCTATGGGATCTGCGATGCCCCCAGCGGCATGCTGCACCAATTTGCGGACCTCTACGGTGTATCTGCGGATCGGATCGTAGGCGAATGCTACGGTCTGAACCATCTCTCCTTTTTCCGCTCCATCAAAATTGACGGCAAGGAGATCATGCCGGAACTGATTAGCCGGGACGACGCCTATCGTGAAACAGATATGCGCTTTTTCGGCAAGGATCTACTGGAACATATGGGCTGCGTGCTTAACGAATATCTTTACTATTTCTATTATCGGGAACAGGCTGTCAGCAATATTCTCCACGCCCCTCAGACCCGCGGCGAAGTCATCGAGGACATCAATCGTCAAATGACGGCAGAACTTTCCAAAATGGATATTGAAAACGACTTTGAAAGCTGCCTGAAGTGCTTTGAAAAGTGGTATGGCCGTCGGGAAGACGCTTACATGGCCAACGAGACCGGTATCCACCGCAATAAGGCGTGGACCTTCGATGTGTTTGCCCCTGATGCCGGCGGCTATGCCGGCGTGGCTCTGCGTTTCATTGATATTGTGGAGTCCGGCAAAGCGGGCAGCATGATCCTCTGCGCTCCCAACCAAGGAGCCATCCCCGGCTTGCGGGATAACGACATTGTAGAGATCACCTGCGACATCGCGCCTGACAGCTGTACGCCTCATAAGGTCACGGATGGCGACGAACGGGCGTTGGAACTGATCCGCCGGGTAAAAGCCTATGAGCGGCTGGCATCTAAGGCTATCCGAGAAAAAAGCCGGACGGCCGCCATTGACTGCCTGACCCTTCATCCTCTGGTGAATTCCTATTCGCTGGCCGTGAAACTGGTGGATTCCTACATTGCGCTGAATACGGGATATAGTGATGGTTGGAAGTAAGACGTTTATCTCCGGCGCCGCTAATGTAAACATTGACCTGTTTTTCTCAGGTCTGCCCCGGCTGCCGGAAGAAGGGCAGGAACTTTATTCCAAGGGATTTTCCCTGCAAATGGGCGGCGGACTGCCCGCCACCCTTATCAATCTGGGGCGCTTAGGCATACCTGTGCGTATCCAGACAGGGCTGGGAAAGGATATGTTCTCTCGTTTTGCTCGGGATGCCTTTGAGTCCGCCGGTGTAACTCCCTTTAACCTCTGCCCACAGACGGATGCGATTCCCCTGAATATCTCCGTCGCTATGCTGACGCCGGGCGACCGAACCTTCTGCTCCTATTCTGATGGTTTTCCGGTGACGGATACGGTATTAGAGCAGGTTTACGCAGACTCCAAGGGAGCGTCCATCTGCGCCATGGATCTTCGATTCCCGGAAGTCTACCGGCAACTGCATCAGGAGGGAACTCTTCTGACGCTGGATACTGGCTGGGACGATGAGATGTCCATCGAAAAATACCGCCCCATGTTGGAATTGGCAGATTTCTACACACCGAACCAGAAGGAAGCGCTGAAAATCACCGGCACAAACACGCCGGAAGAGGCTGCCCGGGTGTTGAGTGAATTTTTCCAGAAAGTGGTGGTAAAGCTGGATGCTTCCGGCTGTCTCATTCAGGAAAACGGCGTGCAGCAGGTGATCCCTGTGATCCCGGAATATGTACATCAGGACTCCACCGGCGCGGGCGACGCCTTTCTGGCCGGTTTCCTGTATGGTCTCTATCATGACTGCTCTCTGGCTGAATGTGTGTTGTACGGCAACATCACCGGCGGCAAATGCGTCACCGCAGTAGGCTGCCTGACAGCCTACTGCACAGAAGCGGAGCTGTTGGAAAAGGCTGCACGCTACCGCAGTCTGCTTCCCTGACACAAAGAAAAACGCACACCACGAGAATTTTTCACGCCAGAGATCATACCGGTGTGGACCGCAAGGCTGTCAATGGGGTCACTCCTTCCCAATGCCTGTACCGAGAGATCAGAATGGGATCATCGGATACCATGATGAATCTCTCAAAGTCAGACTGTATTTCAAGAAACATCATTCGCATGGCTAAGCGGGCATACGGCATATGCTTTGAGCAGTCGGTGACAGTGGTATATCATATTCAGGCAGTCTGCAAACCTAAAAAATAGCGCCTGCCGCAGGACATTGTCTTGCGGCAGGCGCTATTTTTTATATCAGGTAAGACGACGTTTTTCCCATCCGTCTGATTCAACAGGAGAAGCTGCACAAAAAAAGACATGGTTTGCAGACTCCGTCAGAATAAAGTTGTGGGATATGCCCACCTGAATGAAGAGAGCAAACCATGTCCAAAATTATGCAATTCAGCGCAAAACAGCCAACAATCCAATCAAAAACGCCGTTCTTTCCGCTAATCAACGAAATATATAACTGTACACGGGGAGCGACCGTAAATTATTTCTCAAGCCATTCCAGATTTTTCTTGGTATTCCGGTCGAAAAGATGGGCCATAGCGCCGTTGAAGGTAAAGGCGATGGGGCTGCCGATGGTAAACGCGGAGGTGCTTTCCAGCTCCGTGGTGGGAACGATCATAATGGTATCGCTGCCGCAGGCGCTGACGTGGAGATGGACGGCGCTGCCCATCATCTCGCTGACGTCCACAGTGCCGTGGATCATGGAACTCTCATCACCGCTGAGGATCAGGTGCTCAGGCCGGACGCCCAGAGTGATGGGGCCGGCTGCCGCGCCGTTGGCCTTCAGCTTGGCCTGCTTTTCCTCCGGCAGGGTCACCTTGGCGCCGTCCAGCACCACGGCATACTGCCCGTCCTCCAGCACCAGCTCAGCATCGTAGAAGTTCATCTGAGGCATGCCGATGAAGCCGGCCACAAACAGGTTTGCGGGGTGGTTAAAGACCTCCTGCGGCGTGCCGATCTGCTGGATGACGCCGTCCTTCATGATGACGATGCGGTCACCCAGAGTCATGGCCTCCGTCTGGTCGTGGGTCACGTAGATAAAGGTGGTGTTGATGCGCTGGCGCAGCTTGATCAGCTCTGCCCGCATCTGGTTGCGGAGCTTGGCGTCCAGGTTAGACAAAGGCTCGTCCATCAGCAGGACCTTCGGCTCCCGGACGATGGCGCGGCCGATGGCCACACGCTGACGCTGGCCGCCGGAAAGGGCCTTTGGCTTGCGGTCCAGATACTCCGTGATGTCCAGAATCTCCGCCGCCTGCTCCACCCGCTGATCGATCTCAGCCTTGTCCATTTTCCGCAGCTTCAGGGGGAAAGCGATGTTCTCCCGAACGGTCATGTGGGGGTACAGGGCGTAGTTTTGGAACACCATGGAGATGTCCCGGTCCTTGGGGGCCACATCGTTCATCAGCTGGCCGCCGATGTACAGCTCGCCGCCGGAGATCTCCTCCAGACCGGCCACCATCCGCAGGGTGGTGGACTTGCCGCAGCCGGAGGGGCCAACCAGCACGATGAATTCCTTGTCCTGAATGTGCAGGTTGAAGTTATCAACGGCCAGAACGCCCTCCTCCGTGATCTGGAGGTTGGTCTTTTTCTCCGGCTCGCCCTTCTTCTTTTTCTTAGGCTCCTGATGGGGATAGACCTTCTTGATATTCTTTAAAATGACTTCTGCCATGGCAATAAGACCCTGAAAGCGCTGCCTCCGCATACGCTTTCTCCCGGTTGTCAAAACAACACGGCTTACGGCAGGTCTCCACACTGCCGCACCGCAGGCCTGCGGTATTCCTCCTTTTTGATCTGGCTCCGAAGCTGATATCATGGAGAGCTGGCGAAGCCGTATAGATTGGTTAGTAAGTTCCGGCGAATCCCGCGTTTCACTGAGCAGACCAACAAACCGCCTGCCGCAACAGCATATAGTCCAAAAGGCAGCAGATCAGATTTTCTGAAGCCCCGGCAGATCCGCAGGCAGTAAAGACGCCGCTTCATCGTCCAGCAGGTAAATGCAGTTTGGATGCTCTTGCAGCACAGAAGCAGGCACTCGGTTAGTCACTGGTCCCAAGATCGCCTCCGCCACAATTTCAGCCTTCTTTTTACCGTTGGCAATCACAATTACTGTTTTGGATTCCATGATCTGGGCAATTCCAAGCGTAATCCCCTCTGTCAAAGGGAGATCCTGACCGCTAAAATACTTCCGCTGCACAGACTTTGTTGTGGCGCTCAGCGACGTCCGGTGGGAGCGCAGTGAAAAATCCACGCCATCTTCGTTAAAACCTAAGTGTCCGTTCATGCCGATCCCCAACACTTCCACAGAAATGGGGCCATAACGGTCGATAAAGGCATCCTGTTCCTCCAGCTGGGCGTCAATGTCTGATTGAGAGCCATCAAAGAGGAAGGTATCAGCAAACGGTTTGCTCATTTTTTTCAACAGTTTTTCACGGATGAAGTTGGAACAACTGCCCGCATCGTTCGGGCCAATGCCTACCCAGTCATCCAGTTGGACAAACTTCAATTCGGCGGGGTCGATCTCTCCGCGGTTCACCTTACTGCAGAATACCTCCAGCATACCGACCGGCGTATCACCGCCGGGAAAACTGATCAGCGCCTGAGGCTCCGCTTTGATTTGGTGCTCCACTATATCCGCGGCGGCACGACTCATGGCGTCATAATTTTTCGCAACGAGTACCTGCATATAACAGTTCTCCTTTCAGATTGTACTTCTGTATGTATCATACCATCAAAGCCATCTGTTTCGTTATAACGATTTTGTCCCATTTTCTGAGTTTTTTTGCCATCAGAGCATGGCAAAATTTTTATAGAAACTGTGCGAAAAACTTCATTGCTTACATCTTCCGCTTTCTTTACAATGAAAGAGCATGATAGCCGCTCTCCATTGTGCGGCACTATTAAGAAGGGAGACTTTTTTATGATCGTTAAAGTCGGCGTTATCGGAATCGGTACCGTTTCTCAGCTGATGCACCTGCCCATTCTCAGCGGGCTACATGAGCAGTATCAGATTACTGCCGTGTCCGATATTTCCCCCACTCAGCTTGCGTTTATCGCGAAAAAGTACAACGCAACACCCTATACCGACCCCTATGAGTTGGTAAAAGATCCCAATGTGGATGCCGTATTTGTCTGCTCCCCCGATCAGTACCATGCCGCATATGCTCTGGCCGCTATGGAGGCCGGGAAACATGTGTTTGTGGAAAAACCTGTTACCCTCTGCATGGAGGATCTGGAAAAGCTGATTGCTGCCGAAAAGGCACATCCTGAGCTGGTGTGCATGGTGGGCTATATGCGCCGCTACGGTAATGGCTTCCTCAAGTGCAAGGAACTGCTGCAAGCTGATGACCGAAAGATCGAATATATGCGTTTCCGTGACATTATTCTGGAGGGCGACTTTTTCATGGGACAGACCCGTCTGCCCTATTTGTCCAGCGACATTCCCCAGTCTGCCAAGGAGGAGAGCGGACGTCTGCGCCGGGAACAGGTGGGACGTGCTCTGGGCGAAGGCTGCACGGAACAGCAGCGCATTACCTATGTGATGCTCACTGGCCTTGGCTGCCACACGTTAGCCGCCGTCCGTGAGTTGGTGGGACTGCCGGTGGAGATCGAATCTGTCTCCGTTCAGGGAGAGCATGTGGTCATCGTGTTCCGCTATGAGGATTTCCTCGCGGTATATGAAATCGTCAACGATCAGGATGTGGTGCAGTTTGATGCCGCCATCGAGATCTATCAGCATGACCGCCGCATGAAGATCAAATACGAAACTCCCTATCTGCGGTATCAGCCCCAGACCTTTGAGGTGATCGAATCCACCAAGAACGATACCAAGACCACTCTGTATGGCCCTGACTACAGAGATGCCTTTGAAAACGAGGTCAAATATTACCACGACTGCATAGTAAATGGCACTAAGCCCAAATCTGATTTTTCTGACGCCATGGCTGACCTGAAGCTGTTCCGCGACATCTGTATGAAGATCAAGGAGTAATTCGCATGGATGAGTCACTGCTTCAACGCTATATTTCCCAACAGAGCGCTGTGTGGAAGGCTCTGCTGGATAAGCGGGAAAGTCTGACTGCTCCCTTTGCCGTGCTGGAGCCGAAGCCTGATCGGGTAATCCTGATCGGCTCCGGTTCCTCCCACTATGCCGCACTGATGGCACGGCCAGTTCTGGAGCAGGCGTTCGGCGTAGAAGTCAGCTGCTTCGTTCCCTCGCAGGAAGAACAGCTGATCCGCTGCCGTGCTGCGCACCCGTTGTATATTGCCGTTTCCCAAAGCGGTATCAGCACCAATACATATACGCTGATCCGATCCCTGCGGGCACAGGGTTATCCTGTTGTCGCGCTGACAGAACATCTGGATTCTCCTGTCGGAAAGGCGGCGTCGCTGGCCATTCCACTGTTCATCGGTGAGGAGCGTATCGGTGCCAAAACCAAGGGGGTCACCGCCACGGTGTTGACGCTGATGCTGCTGGGGCTTTCCGTTTGCCGCGATGAATCTTACCGGACGAGATTATATGCCGCGCTGGATGCGCTGATTATCCAATCGGCGGAAAATCTTCGCCGCGCACAGATATGGAGCTGCGCACATTTGGAGGAAGTAATTCCCTTCCGCCACCTGTACGTCATCGCCGGAAACGATGGTCTGGGGGCTGCTCAGGAAGCCGCTCTAAAGCTGCTTGAAACAAACTACCTGCCGGTTTCCTGCTATCCTTTAGACGAATACATCCACGGGATTCAGAACGCCTTAGATGGTGATGCCTGTCTCATTTGCCTGCTGCCGCCGGAAACGCATACCGAGCGGGCGCGGATGCTGACGCTTACCGCCTTTGCCCGTTCTGTGGGGGCGCAGTGCTTTCTCATTGCTCCTGGCGGTGTGGAAAATGATCTCACCGCTTTGAATCTGCTGGATACCGAATGCCGTGAGCTCCGCTGTCTCACCTATCTGCCCGCTGTGCAAACTCTGGCCGCCGTTCTATCCGCTGCCCGCGGAATCGATACCTCCCGCCGCCGTTATCCGGATTTTTTTGCCCGGATGGGCAGTAAAATGGAGTAACGGCTATGGGAAAACGCCCATTGAATCTGCCGTTTCTCGGTTTGCAGGCACTGCTGATCTTAATTGACTGCATTGCCGTTGCATATGTGTCGCCCATCCTGGTGTCTTTCGGCTATTCCCCTATGCGTATCGGACGGGTGATGACTTTGGCGGCGCTGGCGGCCACCCTTGCCCGACCGGTATGGGGTTATCTCAACGACCATTTTGCGTGTGCCCGGCAGGTTACGTTGCTGGCCACCGCCGCAGGGATCAGCTGCTACTGTCTGCTGGTTTTTGGGGGTGACGCCCGCCCAGCAGTAACGGCAGTTGCCGTTATGGGGCTGAATGTGACCATTGTGTGCATGATGAACTTTGTGGACGCTTGGGCGCTGCGGCTTATCAGCGAGGGGTATGTGCTCAATTACGGCGCCACCCGCGCCGGTGGGTCGCTGTCCTTTGCGCTGGGGGCTATGGTCTTTGGCTGGGCAGCCGCCCGGTGGGGCTTTCGTCCGGGAAGTGTGATTTTATGGGTACTGTTCATACTGCTGGCAATCGTGATCCTGCACCTGCCCAATCCGGCGCCCGCGTCAGCTTCCTCCGTTGGCTTTTTCACAGCACTTCATCATGATGCCGCCGCCTTGGCCGGAAACCGGGCGTATCGGCTGATGCTCCTGGCCTTTTTCCTGTGTACGCTGGCCTCATGCGCTATAGACAGTTTTCATTCTGTGCTCATTCTCGCTTTAGGCGGGACGGAACGGCATGTAGGCGCGGCGCTTTTTGTGCAGGCGATCTGCGAACTGCCTGTGATGATTGGATACACCCGCCTGCGTGACCGGCTGTGTGCAAGCCCTGCGGTTCTGATGTCTGCCGCCATGGTATTTTACGGTTTACGTGCGCTGACGCTGGGCTTCGCTCACAGTCTGTGGGTGCCTTTGGCCGCATCGTCGCTGCAAGCGCTTTCTTTCGCGCTGTTTACACCTGCCTGCGTGGATTTCATATTAAGAACGGTATCCCCGCAGCGCCTTTCCACCGCCCACCTGGTCTTTCAGGCTCTTGGATCCGGTCTTGCCGCCATGGTGGGGAATACGCTCAGCGGTGCCGTAGCGGATGCCGTCGGCATCCACCGCATGTTTTCTCTGATGAGCTTACTGGCATTTCTCGGCAGCGCATTTGCCTGGAAAGCTGCTCACATTCCGAAAGAAAGAAGGGTATCCGAATGATTTTCATTGGCTGTGACGGCGGTTCTACAAAAACTGAATGGCTTTTGTGCAATGAGAGGGGCCGTGTGCTGGCCCATCGGACTTTTTCCGGCTGTAACTGTGCATTCCTGGGTGAAGACGGCTTTGCGCGGCTGATGGCAGACAGTGCCGAATCGCTTTTAGCTGACGCTGGGATCAACGCTGCCGATGTTGCCTCTGCCATGTTCGCGCTCACGGGATACGGTGAGATCCCCGGCACGGAAAGCAGCTTCCCTGCTGCCCTGCGGGCGGCGCTGCCGGGATGCGGGCAGATCTTGATCGACAATGACTCTGTGGCCGGATGGGCCGGTTCTCTGGCAGCCAAGCCCGGTATCAACGTGGTGGCCGGAACCGGGTCCGTGGCCTATGGAAGAGATCCGCAGCGGCACGGTTACCGTGTGGGCGGGTGGTCCCTGTTTTTTGCAGATGAGGGTTCCTGCAGCTGGGTTGCACGGCAGTTAATCACGGAATTCGTCAAGCAGTCAGACGGCCGCCGCCCACGCTCCGCTATATATGAGGAGGTACGCAGTGCTCTGGGGATCACCAAAGATTTGTATGTTTCCGGGTATCTTCAAACGGATGTTCGAAATAATTCCGCACTTCTGGCCCAGCTTCAGCCGGTAGCCCTGCGGGCCGCCCGCAGGGGAGACACCTCCGCGCTGGATATCTATCGCCGCGCCGCCGCAGAACTGGCTGAAACCGCCGTAGCCATTCGCTGCAAACTGGACTTCCCTGTTGAAGTTCCTGTCCGCGTCTCCTATTCCGGCGGGCTCTTCCACGCGGGAGAGATCATTTTGCAGCCTTTCCGCAAAGAGATGGAACAAAACGGCTTCACCATAGAACCGCCCCTCTATTCCCCCGTGATCGGGGCTACCGCCCTGGCAGCAGAGCGGTTTATTTCCCCCGCAGCTTTGGATGACCTGCTGGCAAATGCCGCGCAGGCGCTATGATCGAACAGAAAGGTCGAATAAACTATGAGTATTCAAGTCACGATCGGCACTGCCCCTTGTTCATGGGGGGTATGGTGGCCGGACGGCACCCCTTCCCGCACACCCTACAACGTCTTTTTGGATCAGGCTGCTCAGGCCGGATATAAAACGCTCGAATTGGGACCTGTGGGATATCTCCCCACAGATGTGGAACAACTGCGTGATGAACTTGACAGCCGGGGGCTTTCTATCTGCGGTGGCACCGCCTGCTATGAATTTCTCAAGGCGTCATCCTTTGCTGATGTACGCAAGGACGTGGATGATCTGTGCAAACGTCTGCTGGCATTCGATGTGCATTATATGATGTCTATGGACGGCACAGCCTTTGCTCCCGGCGAAAAGGATAAACTGACAGAAGCCAAAAAACGTACGTTCGGCATTTTTGCAGAGATGGGCCGTTACTGCCGGGAGACCTATGGCGTGGAAGTATTGATGCACCCGGAGCGCAGATCCCTGATTGAAACGCCGGAGGAATTGGAGGAACTGATCGATCTGGGTCTCTCCATCTGCTATGATAACGGCCACTTCGCCGCTGCCAACGGCGGTTGGCAGCGAGGCGACCGCACTGCTCTGGATTTTCTGGAAAAACACATCGACAGGATTCCCTATCTGCATTTCAAGAATGTATCCCCCGCTATTCGCCGGCTGGAACTGGAAGGCGGTCTTGCCCCGGACGATCCTCGACAGGATGAGATGATGTGCGATCTGGAGGATGGCGTCATCGACTATGAAGCCTACCGAGACCTTCTGGATCGGCTGAATTTCAACGGTGTGGGCATTATCGAGCAAGATTGTCCCCACGCCACCACGGACGAGGCCTTTGCCATGGCGAAGCGCAATCTGAAGTATCTGCAGCGCATCCGTTTGATCCCCCAGGAATGAATAAAAACGTGAGACAGCATTACTGTCTCACGTTTTTTCGATCTAAATGTGCCCATTCGTCTGGCTGCGGTACTCTTTTGGCTTGACACCGGTAACTTTTTTGAAGATTTTGGAAAAATACACCGGATCGTAGATTCCCACAGCCTCTGCAATTTCATAAGCCTTTTTATCCGTGGTCTGCAGCAGCAGTTTTGCCTGCTCTATACGGGTATTGAGAATATAAGTGCTGAAGTTTTCCCCCATCTCGCGTTTAAAGAGTTTGCTGAAATAGCTGGGACTCAGATGTACCTGCGCCGCCAGCAGATCCAGAGAAAGGTTCATGCTGTAATTCTCATCAATGTATTGCTTGACCTCATAGATGATGCTGTCGATATTATCCGGCGTTCTGCCGACACGTAGCAGCGTCTCCCGTACTACTGTCCGCAATTCAGTCTCCAGTTCAGCCGGCGTTTCGCAGTGCAGGGCTGCGTAGTCCTCCGGTAAGCTGCCATCGGAAAGGTTATGGCTCAAAAGCAGACTTGTGCAGAAGCTGTGCAGCAGCCTGCCAATCTGCTGCATCCCGGAAAAGGGAATTTTTGCCTGATGCATACAGGTAAAGAGTTCCTCGAGATTTTTGGCCGCCGCATCCCGGCTACGGTTTTCCAAAGCGCTTTCTACCAGCCGGAGTCTTTCCAGCAGATCCTTCGCCGTATTTTCGGAGAACTTCGGCAGATCCTCGCTCCGCATAACAGAGGGCTGGCTGCTGTATAGGGTGAATTGCTGGGCATCATCTGCCTCGCTTGCCGCCACGGAGAGATGCAGTGAATTCTGATGGTGACGGCTGATGCCAATCGTCAGCACGAAGTCCGTATTCCGGTCCACCTCTTCCACCGCCTGCACGCAGATAGACTGAGGGTCTTGCCCGGTCTCCATTTGCAAAACAGCATAGCAGCAGTTATCACTGCGGGAAATCAGATAAAGTTTTCTTTCCCCGGCACAGGCACATAGGATCCGCTGGGCTTCTTGCAGCATGGCACATACATCGCCAGTTTCTTCACGGGAAAGCACGTGCATACTGAGGACATAGTAATTGTCCAGCTGAATATGAAGCGCATTAAGCCGTGTCAGTGTGTACAGCAGAGAGTGACGATTATGAAAAATCATTTCTCCCAAAAGCAGCTGCTGTTCCAACAACAGGTTTCGCTGCTCCGCCGCGGCACTGCCGTCTTTTTCCAGCAGACGGCAGGCTTTGTTCAATGCTTCCGTCAGCGCATCCTCCGTTGTGGGTTTGAGCACGAAGGCCGCCACCTGATACTGAATGGCCTGCTGGGCATATTCAAAATCCGGAAAGCCTGTCAGCAGAATGATCTGCGTCCGCGGGCAGTGTTCACGCACCCAGGCGCACAGCTGCAAGCCGTCCATTTCCGGCATGCGGATGTCCGTAATCAATATGTCAGGCGCTTGTTCCCGGATCTGACGGACTGCATCTATACCATCCCTGGCTACTGCCGATATTTGGCAGTCACAGCTGCGCCAATCAATAAGCTTCATCAGTCCCTTGGGGATGATCGGCTCATTATCCACCAGCATAACAGAATACATCATCACATCTCCTTGTCTATCGGCAATGCCAGCATGATCTGTGTTCCAGATCCCGGATGGGACCGAATGGTAAGGGAGGCCTGATCGCCGTAAAGCAGATTCAGCCGCCGCAGAATATTAGGCAAAGCAATATGATTGTGCCGTCCGGCCTCCTGCGCTTTCTCCAGATCCACTTCCGCCGGATCAAATCCTACGCCGTCATCCTCCACTCGAACGCAGACGCTGCTGTCCTCTTCCCATAACCGTACCATGACGCTGCCAAGCCCCCGCCGCGGCTCAAGACCGTGGACCACAGCATTTTCCACAAGAGGCTGAATCGTCAGCCTTGGTACGAGGCAGTGTAAAATATCCTCATCCTCATAATCGACAGAAAAGTGCAGATTCGCCGCTCCGAAACGGCTCTGCTGCAGATCCATGTAATAGCGGACATAGTCAAGTTCTTGGGCGAAGGTGATCTTCTGGCTTCCTCCGCCGGCACCCATGTTGCCCCGCAAAAGCTGAGCCAGATCCGTAACCATACGGGAAAGGTCCTTTAAACCCGCTTCCACGCAGCGCATATGGATCGTTTCCAGGACATTGAATACAAAATGAGGATTGATCTGAGCTGCCAAAAGTCTGGATTCACTTTCGCGCAGCGCAATACCCTTTTGATAAGTTTCCTCAAAAGCAGCGTCCAAATGATCGGCCATGGCATTGAAGGCCTCTTCCAACACCGCAAGCTCCCGACAGTTACTGCAGGGCATTCTTGCCGTATAATCCGATGCAGCCATGCGCCGCAGCGCCGTTTCCATATCCCGCAAAGGCCGCATTACCAGATAATACCCCAGCGAGGCAGCGGCTGTCGTCAGTAACAGGATCAGAATACAGGACACAAAAAAAATCAGATTTGTACTCCATACCTGGTTGTAAATTGCTGCTGCCGGAACAAACACATCCATTTGCATCTGGCAGCCTTGGATCTGTCTGCTGACATGGTAGTAGCGGTCTCGGCTGTGGCCTGTACCCAATCGTGAAAAGCTCTCCATATTCGAATCTGCGATCACTCTGTCCGCAGTTTCCGGTTCATCTCCCAGAGTGTAAAGCGGTTCGCCGTCTGTGTTGCTGAGAATCAGGCAGGTGCCGGGATACAGTTCCATCAACCCATCCGCATTGACCATAGAACTCACATCCAGTTCCATCACCAGCTTGCCCAAGTGCGCCATGGTGTCAATGTTTTTATAATCCAGCAGAAAATACACCATATTCTCCGGCGCACCGGGAATCTGAAACAGCGTTTTGGCCGAGGACAGTTCCAGACTCTGGTTACAGATGTTCTCCATGCGGCGTTGTTCCTGCGCATAGCCCCCCTTGGCGGAATAAAAGATGTACTGACCGTCGTCCCGAAAAAGATAAATACTGCTCAGCACATTACGGCTCCAGGCGGATTGATAGGCTGTTACGCTGCCTACCATCTGTTCCAAGGCGCCACGTCCCATACTGCTCAGATAAAATTCTGTTCTCTGCATGTTCTTTTGCAGCATAGGGTCTCCCAGCGCGCTGAAGGCCACCTCTCGAGCCAATTCCATAGAGTTTTTCACGGAGGAATTGGTCTGATCGATGTAAAAGCCTACATTTGCCTGTGCCTGTGTTTCCATTCGCTCCGGAACTGTGCGGAAAAACACCAAGAATGTCAGAATAGACGGTGCTAAAATCGTAATCGTTACAATGGTCAGTAACCGCAGCAACAAGGATTTCTGCCGTTTCATGTTTCATTCACCTCTCCGATGTTCCCGCGTTTCTCGTTTTGTCTAAAACAATATAGCAGATATCTGCTGGTGAGGCAAGTCGCTGCAAATTGATCGAGCTTTAAGGATAAATAAAATTTCATCGTTTTTAATAATAAATTTTAGTAGTTTTCGCTGGCAGCACAGCATTTTATCCTGTCAGAACAGATTTGCCTAAGAATCAGGACAAAAGAATCTTATTACTTTTCACAGACGATATGGTACAATGTGAATTACAAAGAGGCTTGTACTGCGCGCCTCTCATATAAAAGGAGGAAAAAGTATGAAAAGAATGTTCGCCTGCCTTCTCTCCCTTGCGATGCTGCTGGCCCTTATTGGCTGCGGTGGGTCATCTTCCCAACCCTCCAACAGTGAGGACAGTGCTTCCAGCAAAGAAATCGTGATCAAATATCCCACCTTTCAGGTCGGTGCCAACACGGCAGCTCCTGTTGTTGCCAAGTTGGTAGAAGAATTCAACGCCGAATATGCCGGTAAGTACCGCATTGAGGTGGAAGATGTTCCTGGCGATGCCAACTATGCCGATAAAATCAAAGTCATGATTTCCTCCGGGGAGTTGCCTCCTGTGGTTTACGGCGGCGGCTATAAGCTGCTGGATCTGGCACTGCAGGCTGATCTGGTTGTGGATCTGACCGATGCCGTTAACGCTGACCCGGAGTGGAAGGCCATGTACAACGAGACTTGGGAATCCACAGACTGCCGTGACGGCAGAATATACGCATCTTCTTCCGAGGGACAGTTGATCGGTTATTACTATAATAAGGAACTGTTTAATCAGGCTGGTATCAAGCCCGCTGAAACCTGGGAGGAATTCTTCGACAACTGCGATCGTCTTCTGGCCGCTGGCATCACGCCGCTGGCCATGGATACCGCCGACGGCGCTTGGTGCACACAGCTTCTGCTCGGCGCCATGATCGCTGGCAGCGGCGATGAAGGTCTTGAGTTCATGAACACTTCTTATCCCACCAACTATAACATTCCCAGCGTGGTGGATGCCATTGCCAAGATTCAGAAGCTTTATCAAACCTGCACGACCTTGGATGCCAACGGCGGCGCTTATGAGAATGCAGCCAATAACTTCTTCTCCGAAAACGTGGCTATGATCTGCAATGGCCCCTGGATGATTGGCGATTTCTCTGATACCTCCAAAACCACTGAGGGCTTTTCCGATAAGGTTGGTGTTGCGACCTATCCCGGTGGATTTGTCTATGATGCCCCTATTGAGGGTATGTTCGTTACCAAGCAGTCTGATCCTGCTCTTGAAGAGGCTGGTATTGCCATGGTGAAGTTCTTCACCAGCCCCAAGGCCCAGCAGACTGCTCTGGAAACGCAGGGCATGGTTCCCGCCGGTGCCACCGTGGAAATCACCCAGACCGCACTGGACGCGTTTCCCCTGTTGGCTGACTTCCTGGAGCAGGCTTCCGTCTGCGAAAAGCGCGGCAACACTTTGACCGGCCTGATGGTCCCCGGTTTGGAGGATACTTTCAGTGCTGAACTGCCCAACTTGGCTTCCGGTGCTGATACGCCCGAGCAGTTCTGTCAGGTTCTGACGGACTTTGCCACCGCCAACCCTGTGACCTGATCTGCTACAACTTCGCGGAGCGGGCTGCCGAATGTAGTTCGGCAGCCCGCTTCCCCCCACATTCTACCGACTTACCGCCTCCAAGGAGATGGACCATGAAACAACGAAACACCGGGTGGATCGCTCTATTTTTGGCCCCCACCTGTATTATTTTCCTATTGATCTTTGCAATCCCGCTGGTCATGGTTTTCGCAACGTCCCTATTTGACTATCGTTTGCTACCACGGACCTTTGAGTTCATCGGTTTCAGTAACTTTATAAAACTTTTTACACAGGATGCCAAATTTCTGCCGGTATTGAAGAACACAGTGGTTTGGATCGCCATTCACTGCGTCCTCCATGTGGCGCTTGGCACCGTTCTGGCATTTATTCTGTACAAAAAGCCCCATGGCTGGAAATTTGTCCGCGTGACCTACATGATTCCGAATATTATCTCTCAGTCCGCTATCGCCATGATCTTTTTGAATCTGTACAATGCGCAGTACGGCGCTTTGAACTCTCTTCTCAAGGCAATCGGTCTGGAACACTTACAGCATAACTGGCTATTCGACACGGCTACCGCTTTCCCGGCTGTAACGATGACATGGTTCATCTTTGCTGGCTATACCACCACATTGGTGTTGGCCCAGTGCCTGAGCACGGACGAAAGCATTATTGAAGCCGCTAAAATCGACGGCGCCACCAGTTTTCAGATCGACCGGCTGGTAATGTTTCCCCTGGTCAAACGCATGATCGGCACTACGGTCATCATGGCTGCTACATATATGCTCCAGATGTTCTCCATGATCTATATCACCACCGGCGGCGGCCCTGGCGTTTCCACTGCCAACTTGCCGCTGTACCTGTACACCACCGTGAAAGCCAATAACTACGGTTACGCCAACTCCATCGGCGTTGTCATCATCATTGTGGGCTTTATCACCATGACGCTGATTAACCGTTTGTTCGGTATGAATAAAGAGGACTGATCATGACACATTTTAAGCTAAGCCCCAAGCAGAAGGCTGCCCGCGTTTTTTCCTATCTCTTTATGGCGCTCTGCGTCCTCGTGGCGCTATTCCCCATCGTTTGGGTGGTGCTGTCCTCCTTCAAAACCAACCGTGAAATCCTCTCTAACGGTTTGCAGCTGCCCAGCACTTTCAGTTTCTCCGGCTATAAGCAGGCTTTGGAGATGGCTCCTATTTTGAAATTCTTCGTCAATAGTCTTATTGTCTCATTCGCCAGTACGGCTTTGAATGTTTTCATTCTGGCGATGGCGGGATATGTATTCGCTAAGAAAAAATTCCGCTTCAAAAATCTCATATTCGGGATCCTGTCCCTTTCCATGGTGATCCCATCCACCGCGCTCATGAGTCCCGTGTACACGGTAATCACCAAGCTACACCTGTATGACACCAAGATGGCGCTTATTCTGGTCTATACCGCATTGAACATGCCCATTTCCCTGATGATCCTGCGTTCAGCCTTCGCCGCTATTCCCACGGAATTGGAAGAAGCAGCCTATATTGACGGAGCCGGTTTTTTCCGCACGTTCTGGCAGGTGATGATGCCCTGTGCTAAAGGTGGTCTGGCCAGCGCGGCAGTATTGGCTTTTCTTGGGAGCTGGAACGAGTTTACATTTGCCCTGCTGCTCACCAGTTCTACCAGTACGCGAACGCTGCCGCTGTCGCTGAGCTACTTCACCTCTCAGTTCAGCTTCAATTACACCGCTATGTTCGCGGCGATTACCATTGCGGTCCTACCCAGCATCATCGTATTCTCCATATTCCAGGAGCAGGTATGCTCCAGCCTGACCGCCGGCTCTGTAAAGGGTTGAGATCGTTAAACTCCAAGGTACGCCGCTCGGTCTGCTATCCGCAGAACCGGTCCCGCAAAACAGCTGATCCGTCAACTGTCTGACCATAATTATTAAAAAGGGATATGCACCGTGAACGGTGCATATCCGTAAGCGTAAAATCTAACCACGTATAAAAGGCCGCCATCTCAAGGAGCTTTTGCTCACTGAGATGGCGGTCATCTATTTTTGCGGCATATAGCATTCTTCCGGAGCGCTCGCGGGAAGCAGCTTTTCAGCCCATGCCTCATCTGTTTCGCTTAGACCCGGCGCATTTTGCAGGAGCCAGAGCAGATATTGGTACGGGTCCAAGTCGTTTTCCTTCGCCGTTTCGTAATGGGAAGAGGACATAATTCCGCCCCATAACAAAGGGCTTTATGCTGCGCTCGGCACGGTTGTTGCTCAGTTCCAGACGGCCATCTTCCAGATATCGAACGAGATATGGCCATTGTTCTTTCAGGTAGTGCAGTGCTTTGCCAAGTGCGGATTTCGGCGCTGTCCGGGGGATCAGATCATTTGCCCATGCCAATAAAGCGTCTAAAACAGGCTTAGCCTGCTCCAGCCGCTTGGTATAGCGTTCTTCCGGTTTAATTTCGCAAATGACTGTTCCAACTGGAACAGCTTCGCAAAATAGCACAGCGCCTCTGTTGCCCTGAAGGTTTGCTGCTGTTCCTTGGGCAATGCGGTCAGTGCCTCATCAAATTTACGTCGGGCATGAGCTGCGCAGCCCACCACTCGGATGCGTTCCGGCAGCTTGTGGTATCCTTGGTATCTATCTGCATGAAGCCAGCCAGAGAACCCGTCCAGAAATTCTTCCGCGTGTTTTGCTTTTCGGTCTTCTTGGTACTCAGCTTTCCACAACAAGCTTGTGCAGGCGGGAATGCCGCAGAGTATGTCCCGCGTAGCGCATTGCATTGATAACGGCCCGATGGAGGGCTTCTGGGGCATTTTGAAGCAGGAACGCTATTATGGCAGACGGTTTACCAGCAAGCACGAGCTTGTGCAGATGATTGAGACCTATATCCATTATTACAACACCAGACGGGTGCAGCGTAAACTGGGCGTGTTGACGCCGATGGAATAGCACGAACTTGGTCTCGCCGCATAAAAAGCGGCCAGCAGCGAATGGCTGCTGGCCGGGAAAACTTTATATTTTTTCACTGTCCTCTTGACGGGATACGGTTCACGCTTTCGGGCGCTTTTTATCGTAAATGCAGCATTGCGGAGCGAAATAACATTGGCTTGACGGGCAGCGGTCTAAAGCAACTGTTCAGGGCAGCGTAGCAAATCAGGTAAGGCAGCCGTTTTAAACTCCAGCAGAATCATTTTTATGTACCGATCTCCCCGGTTTCAGGAAATAGACCGCTTTCTGCGATTGCAATGGGATGCCCCATGGCGCCGTGATGAAGACAACACTTCGCAGCAAATCCGGACGCATCGGCAGCAGCTGCTGCCGCATCTGCGCCGTTATCGTAAAAGGCCCGCAGGAAAGCTGCAATAAAGCCGTCTCCCGCGCCTAAGGCATCAACCGCATCCACCGGTGTGGCAGGCACATGCCACTTCTTTCCGTGGGAGATCCCGCAGGCGCCGCGCAGTCCCATGGTGAAGATAACTTCCGGCACTCCGCACTCTGCGGCAAAGGATGCAAACTCCATAGCCTGTTCCTCACTGCGTTCACCGGCCGAAAAAAAAGCAAAACGCAACAGCGGCGCCAGACGCGCCACATTGTCGTGGGTAAAACCGTCGCTGGAAAAGTCCATAGACAAGTCTGCGCAGTGGCTCAACGCCGGCAGCGCATCGTCCAGACCGCTGTGAATACTAGAGTGCACCACATCAAATGTAGCCGCATACATTCGATCTGCACTGGTAATAATTGGACGGTACAGGTTTTGCACAGTCTCCTGTCCGTTATTGCCCGAGAAAGCCCGGTCGCCTTGATCATCCAGTGTAATGTAGTTGCAGGCTGTACGACCTACGCCCCGGCGCAGGCGTGAAATGTCCACATTTTCCGTCTGCAATACGGTGCGGAAATGTTCGCCGGCAGCGTCTGTTGCCAGTACCCCTATGTAACCGCTTTTTTCTGCACCGGCCCGTTTGGCCAGTACAGCCACATTAGCAGCATTTCCGCCGGGATACAGTTCTCCGCGGAAAAGATAGGCATCCATCACATTGTCACCCAAGCCGAGAAGTTTCATACGCCCCCTCCTATTAGTATTTCATGATACCCATATAGCGCCGGGAACTCATGGGATGTCCAAGCCGCTGAGAGAGCCTCAGACAGTAGTCAGAAGCAATGGCATGCAGCACCAGCGGGGCCACGATATCCTGAACCTCTGCCGGAATCCCCGTCAAATCCAGGGCAGCGGCGTCCAACACCGTTAGCTTGTCGGTTACCCGCTGAAGGAACTTCACCGCCCGTTCCTCCACACTGCGCCACGGCCCGATTCCCAGGAATGCAACCACTGCCGTTTCTTTGTCAATTGCTTCACAGGCGCCATGGAACAATTCGCCTGCGTGGAGCGGAGATGAGTGGCGCCATACGGACTCCATAAAGGAACAGTTGGTGAGAATGTACGCAATGCAGCGATCTAAACCGGCGGAAACGGTATAGATGATGGGTTCCGTGCGGTGATTCGCGGCAAATTCCAGAGCTTCCGGCTTAAAACTAGCCGTCGCACGCCCGCACACTTCCTCCAAATTCTCCATAGCCGTTTCCATAATCGGCAAACGCTTTGTTCCTTCCCACACATCCAGTAAAGCAAACACCGTCTGATAGACCTCCGGGAAGATGGATAGCAGCAGCGGATAGGGATTCACCGGGTCATCATAGTAGTAGATGGGGAAGTCCACAGCTTGCTCCAGAGGAGATTCAGGCGCCGTAGTATATGCAGCTGTCAAAGCGCCGCGCTCCTTAGCCAGTTGCGCCGCGCGGACGGTCTCTGCCGTGGTGCCGCTTTGAGAGTTGAGAACCACCAGACAATCCTCTCCCAGTCCCTTGGGCAGCTCTGCGGCAAACTCTGCCGCATTCACCGCCGCAGCGGAAACCTTATCCGTTTCCGCAGTCAAAATATATCGGAAAGGATCTAAGGTAGCCAGCGAACCACCGCAAGCCACAACCCACACATGGCGGATATTGCGTGACGCCACAGCTGCTGCCAAGGCTTCAATTTGCCGGCGTACCAGTGCAATCTTTTCTTCGTGCATAAAAACTCCTCCTAAATTTATTTTTCATCATCTATCTCAGGCAGTTAAGTCCTGTAACGCTCTCTGCCGCATTTTGCTCAACTTTCTGAGTTTTTTTTAAAGTATCATGGTGCACGGAAAATGTAAATGGAATTTACGGCGGTCTTTCATGTAAATTTTTGTACCAACCTTGCTAAAAAATCAAACCCCCAATTAAGCCGGACAGCCATCACATTCCGGCTTGGGTTTCGGTGGCAAAGAGATTAAGTAGTGCTTGCTGAACGGCGCAAAAAAGCTCGGAAACCATTGAAAACACTGGGAAAAACAAGGGTAATATGGCATAATATCTGCAAAGGGATTCAGGAGTTCTAAAGAAAAAGCTTGCAGGTGATGAAGATGTATCGGCACGAAGTTTATGACCAGCTTAAGATGGAGATGCCCTTTGGGGTCACATGCGTGAGGATAACCGGTGGGTAATCCTCAGCAAGAAGTTCCCTTGGGAAGAGATTGACCGGGAGTATCAGGAACATTTCAAAAGCAGTGAGGGCCAAGTGGCCATTCCATCTCGCCTGGCCTTCGGGGCACTGTACATCCAGGCCGAGGAAGGCTACACAGATGAACAGACCAGACGAAATATCCAGGAGAACCCCTATCTGCAGTACTTCTGCGGATTTGAGTGCTACACCATGGAATCGCCTTTCGACGCATCCATGATGACACATTTCAGGAAGCGTATTTCTCCTGAGATGATTCAACGGATCAACGATCTGGTTTTTGCGCCAGAAGCAGTTGCCAGCACGGATAATCCCGAGGAAGATGATTCCGTAAATCAGGAAGACAGTGAGGACCCTCTCTCAGCACAGCCGACAGAAAAATCTGAGAACCGTGGAACACTGATTCTTGACGCGACCTGCTGTCCGGCAGATATCCATTATCCGACGGACGCCGGGATGCTGAACCACGCCCGGGAGCTGGTAGAGAAAATGATTGACAGGCTCGGAAAAGATATTTGGCATACATCAAGAAGCGTACCCATACTGTACGAGAAACGCGGATGGTGCTCCGTGGGAATTTGCAATATATCCAGCGAGATATCGGCTACATCGAGAAGATGGTGGCCCACGGCGTGTCCTTATCGCTGCTGGGGAATGACCTATACAGGAAGCTGTTGGTGATCCAGGAACTCTGCCGCCAACAGTGGGACATGTATGTGCGGAAGAGCCATCAGATTGAAGACCGCATCGTCAGCATCGATCAGCCGCATGTTCGTCCTATTGTGCGAGGTAAAGCGGGATGTTCAACTGAGTTTGGTGCCAAGGTCATAGTAGGTCTTGTGAGTGGTTACGCTTTCCTGATGAAGGCTGACTGGAACAACTACTCTGAGAGCAGAAGTCTGAAGCAGGCCGTTGAGGAATACAAAGAGACCTTTGGCTTCTACCCAAAGACGATTCTGGCAGACCGGGCTTATCCCGGCAGAGAAAATCGGCTTTGGTGCACCTCGCTGGGGATCCGTCTTTCAGGTCCCAGGCTGGGACGGAAGTCGGCAGAGGAGAAGCAGACGGAAAGCAAACAGATCTACCAGGATGGCTGCGACCGCGTCGTGATTGAGGGAACATTTGGTGTCGTCAAGCGCCGATATAGCTTGGACCGGGTCATGACGGCTGCTCTTGACATGCCCGTAAGCAACTGTTATATATAAAACAAGAACGACAAGCCTGATTCACAAGCTTATCGCTCTTAATTATCATAGAAGAATCTTATTTACAGAGATTTTCTCATACTCTCTCGGTTGCCCGACACTTCCATGACCTCAATTGCGATGGGCTTCTTTGCCGCAAATATGGAGCGCAAACTGCGTCTCCTTTTTGCACCTGAATACGGTTGGGCTCTGGACTACGATTTTGACCTCGGCGAACTGGTCATTTTTCCGAGATTTCCAGATGTTCCAGCCATTCAGTAGCCCTAAAATATGCTGTGTTGTCCACGGCTTCCAACCATTCATTGGACGGTTCGTCCCCTGGAACCTCTACCGCCAGATGAGAGAACCAGCTATCCGGTGCAGCGCCGTGCCAGTGTTTTACACCCACAGGAATATTTACTGCATCGCCAGGGCGTAGCTCCTGTGCCGGTTTGCCCCATTCCTGATAGTAACCTCGTCCGGCCACACAGACAAGAATCTGTCCGCATCCCCTTGGGCCGACAAAGGCCGTCAGCAATAGCAATTTGCATCGCAAATCAAGCACAAGCCGTTGTCACGATATATCTTCTCGGGAATACTTGAGATAGGTCTCAAAACTAAATGTAGAAGGCAAGATTTACTTTTTTCAAGTAATCTTGTCTTCTGTTTTTCGACCGCTTTTACACACAAAATGCCGCATACAGCGGAACAGACTTTAGCCCATCTTTCTCCCCGAAATTCTTGAGCGAAAGTCGGACTGAGTAAGCTGGCTTATTCCAGCAGATACACTTCCACCCCATCCGCCTTGCACGTTTCCAAATATTTGCAGAAATAATCTCTCGTCTCGCTCGTTTGCTCACGAAAAGTTCCGCTATCAAAATCAATACTGCTCCATACGGATTCCTGATTTACGCCTGTCATAATATGATCAATATCCCCATAGCGTTCCCTATATTCCGCCACATAAGTATCTCCACCGTTGATGATGACCGCTTTTCCAAACGTCATCATGTTTTGTAGAACTGCTGTAAGACCTTCAAAAATACTCTCGTGCGGAGCGTAATCATATACATCACAATTATCTATAAAAAATCCGTCAACACCTTTTTCATTTAGTTCCTGAGAAAGCTGTCCTATAAACTTCTGCCAGTCTGGGTTTGCTACATCTACCCATTCTTCTTTCTCCCAATGCTCATACTCACCGATTGCCAGTTCCGCATAGGTTGTATAGTACTCCCTGAAGTTTTCAATCGACCCAATATTTAGATATGTATCCATGCCGAAATAATGAAAAAGCTTTGGATCGTTTTATTGTCCCTTTTCCTGCTGACCGGCTGCGGACAGGAACCCGAAACGCCGGTCCCCCCTTCCGACCCGTCTCCCACGCAGCAGGAACCCAATGAACCGCCTGTGAGTCCGGAGCCGGAGACGCCTGCCCGTGCGGAACAGGTCGACTTGACCTTTTTCGTTGAGGGCGAGGAAGAAGCTCTGCCTGCCACCCTGTATGTCGGGGATGGGTACTCCCTCTATATTCCCGATGAGGACTGGGACGGCCCGGAGCAGTCCGCGGAGAGCGACGTTCCGACGGATACCTGGGTCAGCGCCTTCAACAGCGATGTGGCGCTGTCTGTATCCCGCTATGGGGATATGACGGTCACGGAGGCGCGGGATGCCTTTGCTCAGTCCAGCGGCTATGAGTTTGAGGATCTGATGGGCGGTAGCCCCGGTGACCCGCTGACGGGCACAAATGAAAAGGGCGAATACCTTTCTTTCTTTGTGGCTGCGGGCGGCGCGGATTCCTATGCTGTTTCGTGGCGGTATCCGGCGGAAGCGGCTGAGGGCTTCGGCGCCCGGCTGCCCACCATCGCGGAAACCTTCCTTGCAAGCTGAAAGATTCCCTCTGTCGAGAAATACTCCGCAGCCGGCAAATGCCCTCTGGGAGCTGTTTTGCGGAGGAAACGTTCCGAATCGCGCGAAAGACCGCCTTGGGCTTGACCCGGGCGGTTTTTTGCCGTGAAAACAGGCAATGCAGAATTTGGTACGGCCATTTTGACAACGTGGAAAAAACTGCTCCGGCACACAAGTGTCGGAGCAGTTTTGTTTACCGGAAAAACCCAGATAGACGGGCTTTTTGCTATGCAAAAGCATAGAAAAATAAGAAATGTGCCAGTTCCTCGCCCCTGCGGGGCAACCGGAAAGGATGCACGAACCCTTCATGCACTGGCATTTGTGCAGGTTCGCGGTGCGCTGTTCATGCAGGAAGCTTTATGGAGAATGAGACGGTATACTGAGATCCAGGCCCTATCTATCGCTCACGCCTTTTCTTCTTCCCGGATGAACATGATGAAAAAGCTGACGGCCAGCAGTGCACAGGAGACCCAGATGCCCCGTTCGGCCATGTGCGCCGACAACAGCGCCCCCAGTCCCGCGCCCATGGCAAACAGGCCGATGACGCCGAAATAGGTCAGCGCCTTGCAGAGCACCTCCCGGTCATGGGTGTGAAAATAGACGCACAGGGCCTCCGTGCCGCTGCGCATATTGCCGATGCACATGGTACTGGCGTAAGCGTGGCCCCGGACCTTGCGGAAGGTCTGCACCTGCATGGCACAGACAAAGGACACAACGGCGTTGGCGAAGGTGTTGGCCTCCTGCGGCAGAAAGCCCACCGCAAACAGCAAAGCGATCTCCGCTAAAATGATCATCTGCCGCCAGTGCACCTTCTCCGTGTACTTGAAATGGCGGTGGATGCACTCCGCCGCGAAGATCCCCAGCAGAAACGACAGCACCGGGACGAGATACCGGGCGCTGTGCCGCCACTGGCCGTCAAACAGATAGGCGCTGCACAGTACGATGTTGCCCGTCTGGGCATTGGCAAACACCTTGCCCCGGCAGAGATAGGTATAGGCGTCCTGCAAGCCGCCGGAGAGAATGATAAATGAGGCGGTCAGCAGGGATTCCGACATCTGGCCGTGATGATTCCGGAGGTTCACAATCAAGACTCCTCTTCAAGTGTTCTCATGGCTCAGCGTCTGCTGTTCCAGTGTTCTTTGGTCCGCAGACGGCTGATGGCCCGGGCCAGCTGGGCCTCCGCGTTCCGGTGCTCCTGCATACTTTTCTTTTGCAGAAGGGCCTCCTTCGCAGCGTCCTCCGCCCGTCTTGCCCGGTTGACGTCAATGTCCTCCGGCCGCTCCGCCGTGGACACCAGAAGCATGACCTCCCCTGCTTCGACCTTCACCAGTCCGGCGGAAACGGCCGCTGTCCGCAGCGGGCCGCCCACCGGCTGAAACCGCAGCTCCCCCGGCACCACAGCCGCGATCATATTGCTGTGGTGGGAGAGGATCCCCATTGCGCCGTCCGTACAGGGCACCACCATGAATTCGCAGTCACCGTCAAAGAACAGAGTGTCCGAGGCCAGGATCTGTGCGTGAAACGCGCTCATCAGACCTCACCTTCCTCGATCTTTTTCGCCTTGGCGACCACATCATCCAGCGTACCCACATTGTAGAAGGCCGCTTCCGGATACTGGTCCATTTCACCGTCCACGATGGCGGCAAAGCCCCGCAGGGTCTCCTTTAGAGGGACATACACGCCGGGGATACCGGTGAATTTTTCAGCTACATGGGTGGGCTGCGCCAGAAAGCGCTGGATGCGGCGGGCGCGGTTCACGGTCTGCCGGTCCTCGTCGCTCAGCTCGTCCATGCCGAGAATGGCGATGATGTCCTGCAATTCCTGATATTTTTGCAGCGTCTCCTGCACCCTCCGGGCGATGCGGTAATGCTCCGCGCCCACAATGTCCGCCTCCAAAATCCGGGAGGAGGATTCCAGCGGGTCCACGGCGGGGTAAATGCCCTGCTCAGAGATCTTCCGGCTCAGCACCGTGGTGGCGTCCAGATGGGCAAAGGTGGTGGCGGTGGCGGGGTCAGTCAAATCGTCGGCGGGCACATAGACCGCCTGTACCGAGGTGACGGAGCCGTCCTTGGTGGAGGTGATGCGCTCCTGCAACTGGCCCATCTCGTTGGCCAGCGTAGGCTGATAGCCCACGGCGGAGGGCATCCGGCCCCGCAGGGTGGAAACCTCGCTGCCTGCCTGCACAAACCGGAAAATGTTGTCGATGAACAGCAGCACGTCCTTGTGCTCCACGTCTCGGAAGTGCTCGGCCATGGTCAGGCCGGACAGCGCCACCCGCATACGGACGCCGGGAGATTCGTTCATCTGGCCGAAGACCAGCGCCGTCTTATCTGCCACGCCGCTCTCCCGCATTTCCCGCCAGAGGTCATTGCCCTCCCGGCTCCGCTCACCTACGCCGGTGAAGATGGAATAGCCGTTGTGCTCCATGGCTACGTTGTGAATCAGCTCCTGGATCAGCACGGTCTTACCCACACCGGCGCCGCCGAACAGGCCGATCTTGCCGCCCTTGGGATACGGCTCCAGCAGGTCGATGACCTTGATACCGGTCTCTAGAATCTCCACGGCGGGGCTTTGATCCTCAAAAGAGGGCGGATCCCGGTAAATGCTCTTGCGGGGCGTTTCCGCCGGGAGCGGCTCTCCGCCGTCGATGGGCTGGCCCAGCACGTTGAACATCCGGCCCAGCGTCTGCTCTCCTACCGGGACCTCAATGGTCTTGCCGGGAGCGGTTACCTTCATGCTCCGGGCCAGACCCTCGCTGCCCGCCAGCATGATGCAGCGGACGATCCGCTCGCTCATGTGCTGGGCTACCTCCATCACGCGGGTCTGGCCGTTCAGCTCCACGGACAGCGCTTCCTTGATCTTAGGCAGATGTCCGGCTTCAAACTCCACATCTACCACAGGGCCGGATACCTGCGTGATCGTTCCGATTTTCATTGTTATCCCTCGCTTCCAAAGGTTCTCCGCTGTGCTGCCGCGCCGGCGGAAATTTCTGTGATCTCCTGAGTGATGGCCGCCTGCCGCACGCGGTTGTATTGCAGCCGCAGAGCGCTCAACAGCTCCTCCGCGTTCTGGTTGGCGGCGTCCATAGCGGTCATGCGGGCGTTCTGTTCACTGCAGAAGCTATCCAGCAGGGCGCTGTACAGGAAGCCGGAGACATAGCTGGGGATCATGCTGTTCAGCACCGCCCCCACGGACGGATAGAATTCAAAGGGCTCCTGCACGGCCTTTTCCTTGGCAGGCGGCGCAAACTGCGTCCGGTGGAAAGGCAGCAGCCGGGTGGACTTGGCCTCGGAGAGCAGACTGCTCTCCATATCGGTGTAGACCACGAAGATCTCCTTCAGCGTTCCCGCCAAGAAACCGTCTAACAGCAGAGCGCTGATCTCCCGCGCCCGGTCCAGCGTGGGATTCTGGGCGGTGTAGAGAAAGCTGTGCTCAATGGGGATCTTGTGCTGGTCAAAGTACCGGCGGCCATACTCCCCCACTACATACAGCTTGGTGTCCGGGTGCTGGGCAAGGAGCTTTTCAGCCTCCTTGATGACGTTCTGGTTGTAGGCTCCTGCAAGGCCCTTGTCCGCCGTGATGACCAGACACCCATAGGTGCCCTCCAGCGGTGTGTTATTGTCCGGTGGATAGAAATAGGGACTGTCCACATCCCCTGCCGTGCGAAAGACCCGCTTGATCTCGCCCCGCAGCGCGTCAAAATACGGCCGGGTGTTGGCCAGATCGTTCCGTGCCTTCCGCAGCTTGGTGGAGGCGATGAGGTACATGGCGTTGGTGATCTTCCGGGTCTGCTGTACGCTTTCAATCCGGTTTTTGATCTCACGGGTATTGGCCATCTCACTCACCGCTCTTTTCCGCAGCTTCCGTCTGGAACCGCGTCAGAAATTCTCTGGACAGCTTCAGGATCGTCTCCCGGTCCTCATCACTTAACTGACCGCTCTCATCGACCCGGCGGCACAGGGCCTGGTCCTGGGTCTCGATATAGGTCAGGAGCCCGGTGCGAAAATCATCCATCCGCACAAGGGGCACCGTCTGCATCACATGATCCAGCGCCGCCACCAGCAAAATCACCTGCTGGTGCTGCTGGTAGGGGTGGTTCTGGGGCTGGCGCAGCAGGCGCATCAGGCCTTGCCCGTAAATCAGCTGCCGCTTGGTGGTCTCGTCCAGATCGCTGGAAAACTGGGTAAAGACCTCCATTTCCCGGTACTGGGCCAGATCCAGACGCAGGGCGCCAGCCGCCTTTTTCATGGCCTTCGTCTGAGCGTCGCCGCCCACACGGGACACCGACAAGCCCACGTTGACCGCGGGCCGCTGGCCGGAGAAGAACAGACTGCTCTCCAGAAAGATCTGGCCGTCAGTGATGGAAATGATGTTGGTGGGGATGTAGGCGGACACGTCGCCGGCCTGGGTCTCCACGATGGGCAGCGCCGTCATGCTGCCGCCGCCCAATTCCTCCGAGAGGTGGGCGGACCGCTCCAGCAGACGGGAGTGCAGATAGAACACATCGCCGGGGTAGGCCTCCCGTCCGGGAGACCGCTCCAGCAGCAGGCTCAGAGTCCGGTAGGCCACGGCGTGCTTGGAGAGATCGTCATAGACGATCAGAACGTCCCGGCCCTTCCGCATGAAGTACTCGCCCAGTGCTGTTCCGGCATAGGGAGCAATGTACTGCAAGGACGCCGACGCGCTGGCGGGCGCGTTCACCACGATGGTATAGTCCATAGCGCCCTTGTGCTTCAGATTCTCTACCAGTTGAGCAACGGAGCTGGATTTCTGCCCGATGGCGACATAGATGCACACCACGCCCTTTCCCTTCTGATTCAGAACGGTGTCCAGGGCGATGGCGGTCTTGCCGGTCTGCCGGTCGCCGATGATCAGCTCCCGCTGTCCCCGTCCGATGGGGAACATGGAATCGATGGCGAGCAGGCCCGTCTCCATAGGCGCGTTTACCGGCTGGCGGTCAATGATGCCGGGGGCCGGGGACTCAATGGGCAGATAGCCCTCCGACGGAATGTCGCCCTGCCCGTCAATGGGCATACCCAGCGCGTCCACCACCCGGCCCAGAAAGCCGTCCCCTACCGGGATACCGGCGGTCTTACCTGTGCGGCGGACGATGCTGCCGGATTCAATGGCCTCACTGCCGCCGAACAGGATGCAGCCTACACGATCCGGCCGCAGATCCTGTACCATGCCCTTCACACCGGAGGAAAATTGCAGAATTTCTCCGTAGGCCGCGTGCTCCAGTCCGCTGACGGTGGCGATCTCGTCACCCACCGTCAGAACGCTGCCGACCTCCTCCGGCGCGGTATCCGGCTGCCAGTTGCGGACGGCCTCCCGCATCAGCGGGATGACGGACTCATCGGCGGGGTTCAGCTGCTCCAGCCGTTCCCGGAACTGCCGCAGACGGCCTTCCAGACTCCAGTCATACAGGTCGGCGCCCACTTCCATCCGAAAGCCCTTTTCCAGCGCGGGGTCCTGTTCCCAACGCAGGGGAACCTCCTGCCCGTACTGCTTTTTCAAAAAGGCCGCAAAACGGTTCCGCTGCACCTCACTGGGGGCGTCCGCGCTGCGCAGGACCGCTTCCAGTACCGTTTCACGCATGGGACTCCCCCCTCTCCGCCGCGTCCAAAAACTGATCGAACGCATCGCCGTCGGATTGCAGCACCAGCTTTTCCGTGGCTGTCACTGCCAGATCCTTCAGCTCCTTCTGCGCGTCGGACAGCAGCTTGTCATGCTCCCGCTGGGCAGCGGCATGGGCGTCCGCCAGAATTTGCTCCGCCTGTGCCCGTGCGTCGGACAGCTGCCGCTGCATGGCGGCGTCCGCCGACTTCTGGGCGGCGGCGAGCTTTGCCGCAGCTTCGGCGTCGGCATTTTTCAACTGCTGACGGACCTCTGCCGCTGTTTTCTCCGCGTCTGCCAGCGTCTTTGCCGCTTTCGCGTCCTGCTCCTGATAGTATTGCTGCCGCTTCTCCATAAACGTCTTGACGGGCTTATAGAGCAGCAGGTACAGCCCGCCTGCCAGAATCACAAAATTCAGCAGGTGCAGCAAAATTTGCTGCCAATCAATATTCAACGGGATATTCACGGATTCCCACCTGCCTTACTTATAGGACGAAGATGATCAGAATGACAACCAGCAGCGCATAAATGATAGTGGTTTCGATAAAGACCAGTCCCAGCATCAGCGTGGTACGGATCTTGCCCTCCGCCTCCGGCTGACGGGCGATCCCCTCCGCAGACTTGCTGACGGCAACGCCCATGGCCACGGCGCCGCCTGCGGCGGCAAGGCCGATTGCAATACCCGCAGCGATGGACTTGGACCCCGTGGCGTCGCTCTGGGTCTGGGCGGTTTCCGCCGCAGCGGGTGCGGCAGCGGTATCCGTGGAAGAAGCGGCCAGTGCGGGGACTGTCAGGGACAGCACCACCAGCAGGATCAGGAACAGCGCGGGGACCTTTTTCTTAAGCAGTTTCATATTGATTACCTCCAAAATGATTCGATCCGTAAATGATTGGGACGGTCATGCCCGCCCGGACGCCGGTTCGGGACGCTCCGACACCTCGCCGTAGAACAACGCTGTGAGCATGGTCAGAACATAGGCCTGGATCAACGCGTGAAGCAGGGTGAACAGAACGCCCACCAGCACTGGCAGCACATAGCTCAGCTGCACATAGTAATAAACCAGCTCCGTTACCAGCAGGCCGCTGAGCAGCGCGCCGAACAGACGGAAGCTCATGGAAATGGGCAGAGAGAACTCCTTCAGGGTCTTGCCCACGCCCTTCAGACCGTTGCCCGCGATCCCGCCGGAGAGGATCACAAGATAGGATAAGCAGCCAAGGGCGATGGCACCGTTTACGTCCGACAGCGGCGCGGGAAGGGTCACGGAGCGGCCCGTGGTGGTGACAGTCTGCAAGCCAAGAAGCTCAAACAGCGTCCCCACGAAGATATACGCGCCCGCGCCGAAGATGTAGGCCCCCAGAAATCCGTTTCGCTGAGGACTGCTGGTTTTGGCCATGCCGTCAAACAGGCTTACGGCCTGCTCCAGCAGCAGCTGGAACCGCCCCGGCACCACCTTGAATTTCGGGATGACAAACACGCGGATACACGCCGCCGCTATCAGCAGGATAGCGGATACCGTCATGGCGGAGATCAGTCCCGGATTGACGTTTTTCCAGCCGAACAGGCTGATCTGATTTTCCTCATGCAGGACCGCGTCCCGCATGGCGGTCTGAATGGTCTCCGTTTTTCCAGGCGGCGCCGTCAACAGACTGCCCGCGAACAGGACCGCGATGAGCAGGACCCATAGGATCATAAATTTCTTTTTGTTTTTCATGCTGATAGCCGGTCTCCTTTCCACACCGGAATACAGGCGCTGCGGTCTGCCCTGACCGTGTCCCATTTTCCGGCGTGACCGTTAAAGGACTTGTCTTCTAAGAACGCCCGTATTATACTGTTCTAACAGAAAGATGTAAAAAGTATATTTGATATGTTGGACATATCTGAATGATATGGCACGGAGGCGAAAAAAGTGGCTATTCCCTACGATTATTACCGCATTTTTTACTATGTTGCCCAACACAAGAGCTTTACCAAGGCCGCCGAAGCTTTGGGCAATAACCAGCCCAACATTACCCGCTGCATGAACAACCTGGAGCAGGATCTGGGCTGCAAGCTGTTTGTCCGCACCAACCATGGCGTCTCCCTGACCCCGGAAGGTCAACGGCTTTACAGCCGCGCTGCTGTGGCCTTTGAACAGCTGCGCCTTGGCGAAAGCGAACTCCGGTCAGATTGCAGTCTGCGGACCGGCAGCATTTCCATTGCCGCCAGCGAAGCCGCGCTCCATCTGACCCTTCTGAACCGCCTTGACGCGTTTCACCGGCGGTATCCGGGGATCCACCTGCGGATCACCAACGATTCCACCCCCCGCGCCATGGAAGGGCTGCTGCGGGGACAGGTGGACTGCGCGGCGGTCACCACGCCCTGTCCGGTGAGAAAGTCCCTGCAGGAAACCGCGCTGGTCTCCTTCCGGGAGATCCTGATCTGCGGTTCGGATTTTCATGATCTGGCCGCAGAAACGCAGAGTCTGCGGGATCTGGAAAACATCCCCTTTGTGTGCATGAGCAGAGGAACCAGTACATATACCTTTTATCAGCAGATGTTTTTAAAGCACAATCTGGCTTTTCATGTGGAAATGGAAGCCGGCACCATGGATCAGGTCCTCGCGATGGTGCAGAGCAATCTGGGCGTCGGTTTCTACCCGGAGTCCATGGCCGCTTCCGCCCTTGCCGCCGGGACGGTGTTCCAGATCCGCCTTGCGGAGCCGATCCCGGAACGGTTCGTCAACCTGATCGAGGATACATCCCGCCCCCAAAGCGTTGCCATGAAAGCCTTTAAGAAAATGCTGCTGGCCCCGGAGGAAGAGTAGAACACCGGAGAGGAAATTGCTTCCTCTCCGGTGTTTTTTGGGATGGTCCTTTGGATGGCCTCGCGTCTGCCGGTTTGGGGCTTCCGGGCCGTCAGTCGCCCAGCGCCTGCTTCAGATCGGCGATGATGTCATCCGGATCCTCCAGACCAACGGACATCCGGATCATGCCGTCGGTAATGCCGGCGGCCTCCCGGATCTCCTTGGGGATCATGGTGTGGGTCATGGCGGCAGCCTGCTCCACCAGCGTTTCCGTATCGCCCAGAGAGACGGCCAGCGTGCAGAGCTTCAGGCTGTTGATGAACTTCTTACCGGCCTCCAGACCGCCGGCCACGTCAAAGGAGATCATGCCGCCTCCGCCCTTCATCTGCTTCTTGGCAATGGCGTACTGGGGATTGGATTCCAGGAAGGGATAGCGGACCGTTTCGATCTTCGGATTGGCCTCCAGCCACTTGGCGATCTTCAGAGCGCTTTCATTGTACTGCTTCATGCGGACACCCAACGTCTTGAGACCGCGGCACACCAGAAACGCGGTGAAGGGCGCCATGACGGAGCCAAAGTGCATGAGGGTACCCAGACGGCACTCCCGCAGGAACTGCTCATCGTTGGAGATCACCGCGCCGCCCAGCAGGTCACCGTGGCCGCCGATGTACTTGGTGAGGCTGTGGATGACTGCATCCACGCCCAGATCCAGCGGGGTGGTATTGTAGGGCGTGGCAAAGGTGTTGTCGATAAAGACCTTGATGCCGTGCTTATGGGCGATCTCCACCACGGCGGCAATATCCACCAGCACCATGGTGGGGTTGGCGGGAGACTCCACATAGATCAGTTTGGTGTTGGGCTTGATCAGGCCTTCCAGCTGGCTGAGATCGGCGGCGTCAAAGGTATCGTGGGCGATCCCGAAGCGGGGTAGCCAGTCGCTGGTCACGTCCTCCGTGCCGGAATACTTGGCCTTGGTAAAAATGGCATGATCACCGCTTTTCAGCAGTGCGAAAATCGCGCCGGAGACAGCGCCCATGCCGGACGCATAGGCCACGGCCTCCTTGCCGTGTTCCAGCGCCGCCAGCTTCTGCTCCAGATAATCCACAGAGGGATTGGTGATCCGGCTGTATGCAAAGCTCTCGGCATAGTCATCGCAGGCCTTCACCGCATCGTCCGTGGAATCAAAATAGAATGTGGACGTCTGATAAATGGGCGGGATCAGGGCACCGTACATATCCCGCGGCTCGCCGGCGTGGACCTCTACCGTGTTGAATTTCAGATCTTCATGCTTCAAATCAGGGTGCTTCAAAACTAACTGGCTCATTTAAAATACCTCCCGTCGGTTGTGTGACTGCGCAAATGAATGCCTACTAACTTACTTGGTTGCATTGAGCATAGCACAAACACCCATGGAAACGGAAATATCCGAATGTTATCGCTGGCAATAACATTCGGATATTCAGCTTCTGCGTTTTGCCGCACGGTGGAAATGCGTCTGGGACCTAAAGTCCCGGAAGCACCATCCTTAGCGTTTGCGCTTGGGTGGTGGAGTTCACGTTGAGGCTGTGGCTGTCTTCATGACAGAATATATTTTCAAAATATCGTATAAAAGCGTGATTATTAAGCATAAAACGCCAATAAAAATGTGAGAAGCGATTCTGCGGAGCGATTTATCTCAAAAAAATGCTGACTTGGAAGAATTTTCCCTACCGCAAGCCCTTGATCTTGAAGGGCGTACGTCAGGTGGGTAAGACTTGGATTCTGAAAGAGTTCGGCAGGCGCTGTTATGCAAATACAGCTCAATAGGAGCTGAACAGTACGCAGATTTTGCGTATTGCTTGGTTCTTTTCTTTTTTTAAACCCGCAATGACAAAATTCACCAGAGCAGAACTCAGAAACATTCTCGGCGTCGCTTGCACCGAAGATATTGAGAATCGCTTAGTTGCGCTGCATACAGACTGCTGCCGCAGTCATGCCTGAGGCAATCTTTGGATTGTCTTTACATAGTATCCGCTTTCAAAAAATAAAATATTTTGCGTTTTTGAAAGTGACATCTTGCATATACTATTAGCAGCCAGTATAATGAGTACAGCGAGGCGGTTTCGAAAAATGAAAAAAATTCAATTTTTGAAAGCGGGTGACTATATGAAAACAATTACGAGAGCAAAGTATCTCGATAGAATCATTGAACTGAACGGCACTCCTGACATCAAAATCATCACGGGCATTCGTCGATCCGGTAAGTCCAAGCTGATGCAGGCGTATATTGAGTATCTGAAAAGTAATTTTGAAAACATCAATATTATCTTCATTGACTTCATGGATTTGGCCTATGAAGAAATCAAGGAATACCATGCCCTACATGCCTATGTGGAAGAACATTATCAGGAAGGTAAAACGAACTACCTGTTTGTAGACGAGGTTCAGATGTGCCCCAAGTTTGAGCTGGCAATCAACAGCCTTTACTCCAAAGGGAAGTACGATATTTATGTGACCGGCTCCAATGCTTTCCTGTTGAGTGCGGATCTGGCAACTCTGTTTACCGGACGCTATATTGAAATTCATGTGTTTCCTTTCAGCTTCCAGGAATATTGCCAATATTATGATGATATTAGCGACAAAGATAAGCTCTTTGATGATTACACTATCAAGGGCGGTTTAGCAGGTTCCTATGCTTATAGAACCGAAAAAGACAGAACAAACTATATCGAAGAGGTCTACAAAACGATTGTGACAAGGGATTTGGTGCAGAAATATGCGCTCCCGGACACTTTGGTTTTACAACGTCTGAGCGAGTTCCTTATGGATAATATCAGCAATCTGACTTCCCCCAACAAGGTTAGTCAGCTGCTAACGGCAAACGATACCCCGACCAATCATGTAACCGTTGGCAAGTACATTAAGTATTTGTGCAATGCTTTTGTATTTTATGATATTAAGAGATACGACATCCGAGGCAAGAAATACCTTGAAAGCTCTGAAAAGTTCTATTTGTGTGACAGCGGTATTCGATATGCAATACTGGGAAGCAGAAATATAGACTATGGCAGAGTATATGAAAACGTTGTTTGTATCGAGCTTCTTCGCCGTGGATATGATGTCTATGTCGGCAAGCTCTATCAAAAGGAAATCGACTTTGTTGCTCAGAGAGGTAGCGAAAAGATTTATATTCAGGTCAGCGACAACATTTCCGGGCAGGAAACATTTGAGAGAGAATGCTCTCCTCTGCTTCAGATTCGAGATGCTTATCCGAAAATGATGATTGCCAGAACCAAACATCCAAAATACAGTTATGAAGGAATCGAAATTCATGATATAGCCGATTGGTTGCTACGAGAATAAGCAAGGCGAAATATCTCTGTCATTCTCTATTGTAAGATCCACGCAAAGACAAGCCCCCAGTCGAGGGGAACGGATCACGGGATATGCGGCGTCTGTTCCGCATTGTCCGCAATCTCTGCACCGCAGGCAGGGGATCGGTTACTTTACCTGACAGCCATATCCGAATGAGGACACAATAATATTACGCGAAACGCAAGATACCTCGGGATACTTGCTTTTGTTATGTGTGAAAAGCATTCTGCTCACGATAGGTGCAGAGTCTGTCCACAGGGGAATCTATCTGTGTCTATCATACTGCTTTCCCGTGTCCAATTTCTACCCCTTCTGTGCCCAGTTTCATCTTACTGCGTCCCAAGAAGAAGTTGCGGAATTTGGAAAGAGAAATACTGCTGTGAGATTGGCCAGATGGCCAGTGGCGGAATCGAAATGTAACATAAAACGCTTTGCTGGACCTGCATACTTTTCCGGTCCAACAAAGCGTTTTAGTATTTTTAACAAAACTTTTTTACTACATCTGTGTAAACACACAAAAACGACCGTTTGCGGTAACAGGTATTGAAAAAACGATTACATAGTGCTATGATTTCCCTGCGTTCTGGAAAAAACAATAAAGAATAGAGCGCACGAGGAAAAGAAGGGAGAAACAGCATGAGAAAAAAATTGATTGCACTGCTTTTGGCAGCGGTCACCACGGTGTCTTTGCTGTCCGGCTGTGGAGCCGACAGCGGTGTGATGGATACTGCTAACGCCAACGCAGTGGCTGGCGGCAACAGTAACCTGCCTGTGGTCACATGGAAGATGGGGTCCACTTGGGGTGCCGGCAACGTCCACTTCACTGTGGATCAGCGCTTCGGCGAAATCCTCAGCCAGCTCACCGGAGGTCGCTTTACCGTGACTAACTATTCCGAAGGCGAGCTTTGCTCCGCCAAAGAGCTGTTTGATTATGTCAGTCAGGGCACCATTCAGTGCGGCGGCGACTGGGGCGGCTACTGGTCCGGCAAGGACACCGCGTTCGAGCTGCTGTCCACCATTATGGACGACTTCACCGCGCTGGACTACTACACCTGGATCTATGAGGCCGGCGGTCTGGACTGCTACAAGGAAATGTACGGCCAGTACAACATGAACTATTTCCCGCTGGTCACCAACCCCTCCGAGTCCGGTATCCGCTCTGTGAAGCCCATTACCTCCATCGCTGATATGCAGAAGATGAAGATCCGTCTGGGCGGCGTTATGGCTGGTAAGGCTGCTCAGAAGCTGGGCATCAACATCACCACCGTGGCTGCTTCCGAACTGTATGAGTCCCTGCAGCGCGGCGTCATCGATGGCGGCGAGTTCTCCGGCCCCAAGGCTGACGACTCCCTGAAGCTGCAGGAAGTGGCCAAGTACTGGTGCGCTCCCGCTTGGTATCAGTCTGCCGGCGTCAACGGCGTCATGGTGAACATGGACGCCTGGAACAAGCTGCCCGAGGAATACCAGACCGCCTTTGAGACCGCCGCCCGCCTCTGCTGCGGCGAACAGTTGTCCCGCTACATTTACAACGATATGACCGTCACCAACAAGATGATCGACGAGGAGGGCATCACGGTAACTCACCTCAACGACGAGGACTGGCAGAAGATCCGTGAGACCTGCCTCCAGACCTATGCGGAGGAGTGCGAGATCAACCCCAACTTCAAGATGGTCTATGACTCCATGCAGGCTTATCGTGAGACTGCCAACAACTACCGCGACTGGACCGGCGACTATGGCTTCGGCTTCAACCGGACCGAAGGTTAAGCCCCTTTCCTTATAAGAAATTCTGAAACATAAGAGAAAGAGGTGCTGAAATGAAAGTAATCAAAGGGATCTGCAACGGCATCGATAAGTTCAACGACATCCTTGGCCGTGTGTTTTCCGTTCTGGTGCTGGGCATTCTCGGTGTCATCCTCTGCGAGGTCGTTCTGCGGCGTATTTTCAACCGTCCCCAGATCTGGACCCAGGATCTGACCGTGATGCTCTTTGCCTGCTACATTATCCTGATCTGCGCGTATGGCTTCCAGAAGAAAGCCTTCGTGGCAGTAGACGTGATATTTGCCATGCTGCCCCAGATGGCGCAGCACATCCTGCACATCATTACTTACCTGATTTTCCTGGTGCCCTTTGTGGTAAGTATGCTGCCCACAAGCTGGAGATTTTTCCTGCGGGCCTACACCACCCATGAGCAGACCTACTCCGTGTGGGCCGCGCCTACCTGGCCGGTGAAGCTGTGCCTGTTTATCGGCCTTGCGCTGCTGGCGATTCAGTCTGTCTCTGAGATTCTCAAGCAGGTTCAGGCCATTGTGGAGCTGGCACAGGGGAAGAAAACGCTTCCCGCTGACGGAAAGGAGGCCCAGTAATGGCGGCAATTATGCAACAACTTCAGGCGTGGGTCTCCGCGTCCGGTATTCTCGCTGATAAGATGGCGGTCATCATGATCATCGCCCTGTTCGGCCTGATGGTTGTGGGCCTGGTGCTGGGTCAGGAACTGGCCTTCGTGCTGGGCGGCGCCGGTGTCATCATCGGCTGGCTGGCTTGGGGCGGCCCCGGCGTTACCATCGCCATGACCAAAATTTACGACCAGATGCAGAGCTACTCCATGGTGGCAATCCCCATGTTCGTGCTGATGGCAAACTTCCTGACCCATTCCAAGGTGGCAGATGGCCTGTTTGAGTCCATCCGTTACCTTCTTGGCCCCCTGAAGGGCGGTCTGGGTCTGGCCGTCATTCTGGTTTCCACTGTGTTCGCCGCCACCACCGGTATCGTGGGCGCATCCGTGGTCACCATGGGTATGCTGTCCCTGCCCGTGCTGCTTCGCAGCGGCTACAAGCCCTCTCTGGCCTGCGGCATGGTGTGCGCCGGCGGTTCTCTGGGTATTCTGATCCCGCCCTCCATCATGCTGGTGTCTATGGGCAGCTATGCGGAGGTTTCTGTCGGCAAGATCTTCTTTGCCGCCATTACCCCCGGTCTGATGCTTTCCCTGTGCTACATCATCTACCTGATGGTGGTCTGCCGCATTCATCCAGATTGGGGTCCGGCCATGAGCGCTGAGGAACTGGCTGAGATGCCTCTGAAGAAGCGCATCAGCGGTTCCCTCATCAACCTGATCCCGCCCCTGATCCTGATCTTCGCCGTGCTGGGTTCCATCTTCGGCGGCGTTGCCACGCCTACGGAGGCTGCCGGCATGGGTGCGATCTTTGCATTGATCCTGGCAATTTTCTATAAGCAGTTCAGTCTGGAAATGCTGAAGGAGTCTCTGATCGATACTGCCAAGACCACCGCCATGGTGTTCATCATCCTGTTCGGTGCCGCGGCCTTCACCGGCGTGTTCATGTCTCTGGACGGCGATCAGATCATTGCGAACTGGGTGCTGGGCATGGGCATCGGCAAGTGGGGCGCTTTCGCCATCATGTGCGTCATTGTCTTCATCCTGGGTATGTTCATCGATTGGCTGGGCATCGTGATGATCGTATTCCCGATCTTCCTGCCCATTATGGACCAGTTCGGCTTTGACCGGCTGTGGCTGGTGGCTGTCACTGCCACGTTGCTGCAGACCTGCTTCATGACCCCGCCTTTCGGCTTTGCTTTGTTCTACGTCAAGGGTATCCTGCCGGGAGACATCAAGATCCAGGAAGTATATAAGGGCGTTATTCCCTTTATCATCATTATCTGCATCGTCACCGTTCTGTGTGCAGTATTCCCGCCTCTGGTGACCTGGCTACCCAGCCTGCTGGCTAGCTAAGCAGAAAACAAAACATTAAGGATCAGTGCTCCGCCAAAAATGGCGGGGCACTGATTTGCATAGCGCTTTTAATGAACACGCATGCAGATGCATTAACAATAAAATCAAGACTCTACGGTGCAAATGGTACAGCTATCCAGGCGATAACTACTTCTTCCTGAAACTATTCGATGTCAGATGGAAACCCTATATCAGAAATTCTTCATTCTACTGCTTTTATGATTGCCTCCCTGATATGTTTTTATAACCATGAACGCATACAGCTTGCTACAAAAATGACCTCTATGGAAGTTCGATTTGGCACCGCTGCATGGCTAGTGTCCTAAATTATTGTCTAATTGACAGGGGTTGGCACAAGCCAGTGTCCGGTTTATGGGACACCTATGTGTGATAGACTACGGATAGAATCAAACGAAACAGAATCTTTCAAAAAATATTTTATCAGGGAGGAAATATATGATGGGAGTAATTTTGGCTCTGTTTGCGCTTTCGTGCGCATTGTCTACAGTCAGTGACGCTGCCGCTTACAGCGACATGAAACTGCAGCAGAAGGATCATTGGGATAAAATGCGGGAACATATAAAGGAAAATTATGAACGCATGGCAAAAGAAAATGACTTTTATTGGCGTGCATCTGAGGATCCTTATGGTATGATTGCGCCAGACCGGAGCCGCCACTATGACGGCACCCCCAGATGACGGACCGTTCACTATGAATAGAAAGCACCCAGAGAGACAGCCTCAAAAGGCCATTTCCTCTGGGTGCTCATTTCAGCGCTATTTTTCCAGCTCTTTGCTATTGGTCATACATAAAAGGCTTGTTTTGACCCCGGCATCATGACATTGGTCTTAGCTGGAGGTTTTGACTCAGGCTTCGGGGAGGTCCCGTCCGTATTTTTGCAGAAGCTGGATAAAGCGTTCCGCGGGCTGCGACAGTGTATGGGCCTTCTGGCAGACCCAGCCGATGGTGATGGGATCGTCAAAGCCCTTGATGGGACGCTTGATTACCCCCTGCGCCCCGTTGCTTTCGGAGATGAAGCCGGTACCCAGATCATAGCCCTGACACTTCTGCATGACCATCAGGCTTTGATAGAGTCCGTTGACAATGGTGACCTTCTGGGGATAAAAGTCCGGAACCAGCATCTCCTCCTGCAAAACGGAGGGCGCATCGGAGTCCAGCTCATACATGATGCAGGGATACGGGTGCAGCTCCTCGATCGTCAGGACCTCCTTGGAGGCCAGAGGATGGGACTTATGGATAAACACATAGGGCTTGCTGTCAAAAAGCGGGTGAAATTCCAGATTGTTGTCGCCAAAGACACGGTTCATGTGCTTTCGGCTGCGGCTGCTGATGAACAATACACCCAGCTCCGTGGTTTTGTCCACGACCTGCTGGATGACCTCCGGGCCTTGCCCTACCAGAAATTTATAGGTATAGGATTCCTTTTGATAGGTATTCTGATAGGCCATCATTGCATCGATGGCGAAGCAGTAATGCTGACTGCTGACGCTGAGGGTCTCGTGGGTCTTGCTCAGATCCTGTGAAAAGTGCTGGGAAATATGCTCGGCATCCGTCAAAAGCCGCTCTCCCATGTTCAGAAGCTCCCGGCCCTCGGCGGTCAGGGTGATCCCGGCGGCAGAGCGGACAAAAATCGTGATCCCCAGCTCCTCCTCCAGCGCGCAGACCATTTTGCTGATGCCGGGCTGGGAGACGTACAGGACCTGAGCGGCTTTGCTAAAGGAGCCGCATTTTGCCACCGTGGAAATATACTTCAATTGAAGCAGTGTCATACCAAGTGCCGCCTTTCCTCATTTTTCAATGGATCTCTCGTATTATAGCACAAGAAATTCAAAATGCGCAACTATAATCATACTAAAGTGGTGTGTTTTAGCAAAAAGGAATATCCATGTAATACTAAACAGCAATTTTCTCAAAAATGCACGATTATAGGGCGATATAGACAAAAGTGATGGACCTCCATAACATTGATTTATTGGACAAAGCTTGTTTTTGCGACTATCATAATAGACAGCAAGCGGTTCTCAGTTTTTCAGTGTGCAAAATAGAGAAATAGGGAGGAACTTACTTTATGCAAGAGAAAAAGATCAAATTTACCGACGTCCTGTTTGTCGGTCTGGCGTTCTTCGCCTCCTACTTCGGCGCGGGCAACCTGATTTTCCCGCCGATGCTGGGCCTGCAAAGCGGCAGCAACTGGCTCAGCGGCATGATCGGTATGCTGGCCTCCGGTGTGGGTCTGCCCATTCTGGCCATCATCGTGCTGGGTATGTGCGGCTCTGTCCAGAAAATCTCCGACCATGTGAACAAGAAGTTCTACACCGTCATGATCGGCGCCATCATGATCCTCTGCTGCTGCGTGTCCATCCCCAGAACCGCAGCCGTCGGCATTGAGATGGGTCTTCAGGGCATCTGGCCCGGTGCGCCCTATCTGGTTTTCGTCATTCTCTACTTCGTGATTGCGTTCCTGTTCGCCAAGGACCGCGGCACCGCACTGGATAAGGTCGGCAAGATCCTGACCCCTATTATGACCATCATCCTGTTCATTCTGGTAGTCAAGGGCGCTGTCAGCCCCATCGGTACCCCCGGCGCCGCCTCCGTGGATAACGCCTTTGTCAACAGCTTTCTGGGCGGTTACAGCACCGGTGACGTTCTGGTGTCCTTCCTGGCTGCCGGCGTGTTCTTTGACAGCATCAAACGCAAGGGCTACGAGGGTGAAGCCTTCCGCAAGGCCCATGTCCGGGCCTGCCTGATCGCCGCCGTCTGTCTGGCTATTGTCTATGGCGGCCTGCTGTATATGGGCGCCTGCGTCAGCACCGAGTACACGCCCGACAGCATCAGCAACGCCAACCTCCTGCTGGCGATCATCCGCTCCAGCGGCGGCCAGATCGCGATTTACGGCCTGTGCCTGTCCGTGGTGCTGGCCTGCCTCACCACCGCCATCAGCCAGATCACCGCAGTGGCAGACTTCTATGAGACTGCCACCCACGGCAAGCTGTCCTATAAGGTTCTGGTCATGATCGTCCCCATCGTCACCACCATCGTCGCCAGCTTCGGTCTGGATACCATCGTGAGCCTGACCTCCCCCTGGTTCTCCTTCTTCTATCCCATCACGCTGGTGATGACCATTCTGGGCATCTTCGAGAAGAAGATCCCCAATGACGGCGCGTTCAAGGGCGCTGTGTACTTTACGGTGATCTACGCCGTTCTGGATCTGCCCCACGAGTATGGCTTCGGCTTCCTGGACCCCGTTCTGAATCACATCCCCCTCTATGGTCTGGGCTTCGGTTGGATCGTTCCCGCCATCGTGGGCTTCATCGTGGGTCTCATTGTCTGGAAGGGCAAGGGCCGCACGGAGACCTGAGCAAACTGTTTCTGAGCTTTATACCGTATTGGAATGGAACGCGCAAAGCGCGTAAGGAGGAATTTCTATGTCCATTGAAAAAGGCGACGCGACCAAATATGTCCATACCGGCAACGGCGAGCTGTGCTATGAGCTGAACAAGGCTCTGACTGTGCCGGAGACCTTCCCCATCTACCTGTCCTCTGCCTATATCTTCGATTCCATTGATCCCATCGACAAGATCTGCGACGAGGGTGCTCCCGGCTATGCTTACTTCCGTCTGGGCAATCCCAACGCCGACGCCACCTCTCAGATCCTGGCCGCCGGTGACGGGGCCGAAAAGGGTCTGGTATTCTCCTCCGGCATGGCGGCCATTACAACCTCCATTCTGGCAACGGTGAAACCCGGCGATCACATCGTGGCCTCCCCCATCATCTACGGCGAGGCGTTCTACTACCTGAAGTATGAGCTGAAGCGCTGGGGCGTGGAGACCACCTTCATCGACTTCAACACGCAGGATGTGGCGGACTATATCCGTCCCAACACCAAGCTGGTATACGGCGAGACCATTGCCAACCCCCTGATGAGCGTACCGGACATCCAGCATCTGGCGGACGTGGCTCACGCCAACGGCGCCAAGCTGTTTATCGACAACACCTTTGCCACCTCCATCATCGCCAAGCCCATCAAGTACGGCGCGGATCTGGTGATTTACAGCGCCACCAAGTATCTGGGCGGTCACGATGACCTGGTAGGCGGCGCGGTGGTCGGCTCCGAGGAGATCATCAAGTCTCTGAGCTTCTACCTGGGTCTCTACGGCGCGAATCTGGGCGCCACGGAATCCTGGCTGCTGGCCCGGAGCCTGCGGACGCTGCCCCTGCGGGTGAAGAAGATGGCTGAAAACGGTCTGGCACTGGCCAAGTTCTTCGAGAGCCATCCCAAGGTGGAAAAGGTCTACTACCCCGGTCTGGAATCCTCCCCCAGCAAGGCGCTGGCCGATAAGCAGTTCGAGGGCAACGGCTACGGCGGTATGCTCTGCGTAAACTTCAAGGGCGGCCAGAAGGAGATCGACAAGCTCATCAGCAACTTGCAGCTGGTACGCTTCGTACCCACTCTGGCCGGCGTCGGCACCACGCTGACCTATCCGCCCAGAGCGTCTCACCGGGATCTCAGCCCCGACGAGCTGGCGGCCATCGGCATCACCATGGGCCAGATCCGGCTTTCTTCCGGTCTGGAGGACACCGATGATCTGCTGAACGACTTCGATCAGGCGTTGGCAAAGATGTGATCCAGCGAAAGCAACACTGCGATTTTTCAAAAGAGGGACTGTTTCAAAACGGTCCCTCTTTTACACGTCGTCAGATCGGATATTTGGCGACAGCATGAAATTCATGGTGCCGATACATGGGAATCAGCAGAGGTATACGCCGCAAAATGTGCTGTAATTTCTAATTATTAAGTGACATGGTAAACTGCTTTACATAGACTGAAATCAGCAGAGATACGATGTAATGACCTTTTGGGGGACGCGCATGTATGGAAAAACCGACTGCGGCGTTTCGTTACGGCAATGTCCCGGCGGGGATCACCCAAATGCCCTCCGGCGCAGGAGCCTCAACCCATAAGGTCTTGCCCCCCAGTTTGATTTGAACGGAACCCTGCTCCATCAGCCGCTTTCGAGCGACGCCGTTTGACGGCAGGCCATGTCTCCGCTGATACTGCGTGGTGGAAACCAGACTGCGGATGGTTCGGGGAGACAGCTCCGGCAGCGGAACCGGCTGCCAAAGGAACCTCATGAACTGCGTCCGATACGTGTAAAGCGTATATCCTTCACTGGTAAGCAGACGGCGCATTTCTGCATCGTGACGCTGCCCTTCCCCCTTTGCTCGCTTTGCAGCTTCGTGGCGCGCTTTTTCTACGGAGAGCGTTTTGCGGGAGCGTCCATCGGCCAGATAGTCGGCCAGATCTACGGTTCGGCATTTGACGGCGGCAGACGCCCGCTCCCGCCAGAAGCGGCCCAGATCCGCGTCGGAGAGGAAGTAGTGCCCGTGGATCAGGTGAGACTGTTCCTCCGGGGTGAGACGGTCCGCGAACTGCTGGACAATATAGGACATGAAGAAGTGATTGACGTGAATGTGGCGGATGTTTGGGACGAAAAAATCTTCGATCCACTGCCGCTCGCAGCAGAACATACGGCACAGATCCGCGATCGTGTAGCGGTATTCGGAGCGGATCAGCACAAGAATTTCTCTTGCCACCGCTTCTGCCGGGCGGTCCTCGGAGACTGGCTGGATGGTGTGGAGGAATTGAGTTGAAACGGACATGAGAGCACCTCCGATGGTGTGTTGGAATGCTTTTTTGTAAAAGATTTGCCCCAGAGGGGCAATTTATTTTGGTGTTGAAAGCTGTTTATTATAATCAGTATATACTGTTTATAAATGATTGTCCACCTATTTCATTTGATTTTTCGGGCTTAACCAAATATGCAATAATTTCGCTGCCTATCGCATGTCTATCCATTCAAATATAATGGTTGACATGGCATGGAACTTTACAGCTTGAACCACGCTTCATTGCGTAGACCCCGCTGCTCTGCGGCGAAAAAGGAATGGTTCGCTCCCCCTCCTTCTCCGTCAAACAAAATCCTGTAATCCGATCCGCGGACTGCTAACACATTTTCTATATGGCCGTAAACATCCAGCGTAAAACTGGCAGTGACATGGCCCAGATTGATCTGCATTTTCTGCATCTCCTCTCATCGTTAACCGACTGCGGCAAGCACCATCTGCTGAATACGGCTCATGACGCCAATGTAGTAGGAAAGCTCTGAGGCCGTTAGCTCAGACTCATCTATGCTTTCCAGTGCCTCCATGGTCTCTGTGTATGGAAAACGCGGTCTCTATCGTAAGAGAGGATGAAAATTTCGCAAATACCGCAGCAGAGGCTTTGCGGTTTGGACATAACGCGCGCATTCAAGACTTCCTTGGATGTGCGCGGCTCCTTTTACGCTGCACCAGCCACTCGCGCCATGCGGTTCAGATTGAAAGCCCGCCTTAAAATAGGTTGATTTTTACCTACAATTTGCGTATAATAGGTGCTGCAAGGAGGTGTTCCCATGACCATTGATACGAACACAATCGTTTCCGTGACAGAGGCCAATCAGAATTTTTCCCGCGTGACGCGCATCGCTGAAACGAATGGACAGGCTGTGATTTTCAAAAATAACCGCCCCAAATATATGTTGGTTGATTTGGACAATTCGCCCTTGATCGACATGACGGATGACGAGAAGATCGACTTTGTGGCGGCAAGAATTTTAAAGAAATATAAGCCCGCGTTTATGGAGTTGGCAAAATGATCAAATTCTCAAAAGAGAAGGTCTTGCTGCTTCACAGGCTCATCGCGGAGGAGACTGGCGGGAGCATCGGCGTCAGGTATGAGACTCTGCTGGAGTCCGCGCTGGAGAACGTCTTTTCCGGCTTTGGCGGGCAGGAATTCTACCCTACTAGGGAGGAAAAGGGCGCTCGGCTGGGCTATGCGCTCATCTCTAACCACGCCTTCGTGGATGGCAACAAGCGCATCGGTATGTATGTGATGCTGACCTTTCTGGAGGTCAACGGTATTCGGTTGGACTGCGCCAACGACGAGGTTGTCGAGGTCGGTCTGGCTGTCGCCTCCGGCGCAATGGACTACGAGGCGCTGTTGGCGTGGGTGCGGGCGCACCGTGTCTGACCCAGTTTTGACCCAGAACGGAATTGGAGTGGGCAGGGCCGGACGGAAACAACGGAAAAACCGCCGAACGTGTGTAAAGACCCAGCAAGTGGACATCTACTACAAGTTCATCGGTCTTATCAACCAGAAGGCAGAGGGCGGCTACAAGGGGGAAGTTGTCAAAGTGAAAAGGACAGAGATAAAGAACCAGCCTGCTTAACGGAAGGGGGGTGTCGGCAGAAAGCCGACACCCCCCCTTTTTTAATTCACGCGAACGGCATACTTCATGCGATTTCCATACTGCGTCGACTTGATCAGTCCCAGCTTCTCAAATTTCAAGACAAAGCTGCGGATCGTCGCGTAGGCGGCGTCCCCAAAGTCCTTTTCCAACTGCTTGGTGGAAAACTCTGCGTCGCCGTAGGTCATATATTATCTTTGATAGCTTCGTTCAGCACACCATCCGCTGCTGAGGATCGGGAGCGGCAAGCTCAGGCGATGGCACTGCCTGAAACAACCGCAGAGAAATAAAGCAGCAATGCCCGGAGCGAGGCAACTCATTCCGGGCATCTTGAAATTTTTATGAATAAGTCTCGGAAAAACCGCAAACAATATTGTCAAGTAAAAATGAAATTTACTTGACATTGCGCGTGCTGCGGCATAAGATATAAACATCATCGGGACAGGAGGTGGAGCGAGTGACCGGTGCGCAAATCATCACGCAGACAATGGAGCAGTTCCCGGAAAGTGAATTGATCTTTGCCAGTAAGCTATATACCGAGCAACTTAGCGAAGCGGTCAGCGAGGAGGCGTATTATCAGACGCTTGGTCGGATGTGCAAAGCAGGTTCACTTTGCAGAATAGCAAAGGGAACGTATTATCGGCCTAAAACAAGTAAATATGGTATTGTTCCGCCGTCCCAAAAGGAGATCGTTGCGGCCTTCACAGAACCGGACAAAGGTACTGTTGTCGGATATTCCTTGTATAACAGTTTGAAACTCACCACGCAGGTTGCTAAAACTGTTGAGGTTTTCTCTTCCGAGATCGAGCAACGCACCAAGAACATCAGTAATGTTCTTCTGCAGTTCTGCAATTTGGTGTATACACCGGAAGTGAAGGGTATGATCCATATGCTTGAAGTGCTGCAAAATTTCGGTGAAATTCAGGACTTGAACTATCATCAATTCATTACGTTCTGCGAAAAGTTTGCGCAAGAATACGATGGCAAAGTTTTTGAACAAGTTCTCCAGAAAATGCGGTACCAGAAAAAAACGATTTCTTTCCTGCGGAATATTTTGAATCATTATGGTGTGGAGAACAACCTGAATAAATACCTCTCCACCCTATCCGAATATAAGCATCCCACTATGGAGGAGATTTATGAAACTGCATACGCATCCTGAAGAATTTCGTGAATTGATCACCGTTGTTGCCAATGAAAAACACATTTCCGAGTCTGCCGTCGAGCGCGACTATTATATCGTCATGATGCTGAAATCGCTGGCCGACAGTCCTTATGCAGACCAGTGCGTTTTTAAGGGCGGCACCTCTCTCAGCAAGTGCTACCCAGGTTCCATTGACCGTTTTTCCGAGGACATCGACCTTACCTTCCTGGGAATGGAACTGTCGGATAAAGCCTGCGACAAAACGATCAAGAAAATCGAAACGATCATGGCGGCTGGCGCACAAACGGAGAAGATCGTGGAGGAACGCTCCAACCGCAGCAAGAGTATGTATGTTTGGTTCGGTAATCCTGAAAACCGTGTGAAGCTTGAAATTGGAAGTACTGTCCGTCCAGACCCGTATCAGAAAATGCCGGTGAAAACCTGCATTCAGGAGTTTCTGGAAAGCCGTGGGTTTACCGATGATATCGAACGGTTTGAACTGGAAACTGTGGAAATCAACACGCTGAATATTGAGCGAACCTTCATCGACAAAATCATGTCCGTAAAGCGCCACGCCATCTGCGGCACATTGAACCGTAAGGTGCGCCATATCTATGATGTGACCCGTCTGTACCAGATGCCGGAGATCCAGGCATTCCTGGCCGAAACAGACGAACTTAAACGGTTGGTGCGGTTGACGAAGGATACGGATTCTTACTATATCGGAAAACGCAATATTTCTGCCGAATATGATCCCACCGGCGCTTATGACTTTGATGGGTGGCAGAAATATTTTGACGCTGATATCCGAATAACCTACGAGACTCTGCACACCACGCTGCTCTATACAGACGAAAAACAGGACTTTGATGTTGCGGTAAACACTTTTAAGCAAATCAACGGGAGACTAACGGAAATCGGGGAATAACATCATCCATCCTTACCAACAACCAGCGGTCGCAGGTTCGAGTCCTGTCTCCGCAACCAGAAAAGTCCTGAAATCAGTAGATTTCAGGGCTTTTTCCGCACTTTTACGTCCACTAACTTGCTTGCCGTTTTTTCTGACCCAAACGCTGACCCCAACGGGAGCGGATAGCGGAAAGGTCTATACCGTACGGGATAGGATATTGCCCATTGTTTTTGCTGCTTCACGCTTGGCCGAGGTCGTGGCGTGGGTGTAAGTCCAGATGTATATCGGTAAGATGGACAGCACACAATGAAGTATGGGATAATCGCAGGCAGCGCCTCTTTTAATGTCTTTATTTATTGACAATTATAGATGTATCGTCTATAATAACAAGCACAAAGATGATGTAGAGGTGATGTGCAGAATGGGACGAAAGAGTGTTGCTGTGCTGCCGCAGACGCAGGCGATTTTAGAACAGCTGGGAGAACAGATCAAACTTGCCAGATTACGGCGGCATCTGTCTGCCGAATTGGTCGCGGAAAGAGCCGGTGTGAGCCGAGCCACAGTGTGGAATGTTGAAAAGGGAAACCCCTCTGTCGCGATTGGGATCTATGCCGCAGTCCTGCACGCACTGAACAATATGGATAAAGACCTCCTGCTCGTTGCAAAGGATGACGAGCTGGGGCGTAAACTCCAAGACCTTGAACTTACCACTCGCAAGAGAGCACCACGAAACGGAGGTGATTGACCGTGGCGTCAAACCAAAAAATAATTTATGTCTATGAGAGCTTCAAATCTACAACGCCAAACTTCCTGGGAACGCTCTTCGTGGAGAATGTCCGCGGCCGTGAAAGCTATTCCTTCGAGTATGATGCTGACTGGTTAAAAAGCAGCGCAAACTATATGTATCTCGACCCGGATCTTCAACTGTATGCCGGGCGACAGTATCCCACCGGTGCAAAAAATGTGTTCGGTCTTTTCGCTGACTCTTCCCCCGACCGTTGGGGTCGTCTGCTGATGACGCGCAGAGAAAGAATACTGGCGGAACAGGAAGGCCGGAAGCCTCGAAAGCTATTAGACAGTGACTTCCTGATGGGCGTCTACGACGAGACTCGGATGGGAGCGATCCGCTTCAAGCTGGACAAAGACGGGCCGTTCCTTTCGGATGATTCGGAAACCCCGACTCCTCCCTGGACCAGTCTGCGAACGCTGGAGGAAGCCTCCCGCCAATTCGAAAACGACGAGTCCGGTCTTGAGCAGAAATGGATCAATCAGCTCATTAAGCCCGGTTCCTCGCTGGGCGGCGCTCGTCCGAAGGCCACCGTTCTGGATACAAAGGGGAATCTATGGATCGCCAAGTTCCCGTCCAAGCACGACGATATCAATGTGGGCGCATGGGAAAAGGTCACCCATGACCTTGCAAGACTTTGTGGCTTGGATGTTCCTGAGTCCATGTTGATCGACTTCTCTAAGTACGGAAGCACCTTCCTTGTACGCAGGTTTGACCGGAATGGTGCTGCACGGATCCATTTCGCGTCCGCCATGACAATGCTTGGAAAAACGGATGGAGCATCGGCAGCGGACGGCTCCAGTTATCTTGAACTGGTGTCCTTTATCAAGGCCAACGGCGCTGCTCCCAAGAGAGATTTGACAGAGCTATGGAAGCGGATCGTGTTCAATATGGCTGTTTCCAATACGGATGACCACATGAGGAATCATGGCTTTATCCTCAAGGCGGATGGCTGGCATCTCTCACCCTTGTACGATGTAAACCCCGTCCCGGAGGGTGACGAGCTGTCCCTCTGCGTAAACGAGGACGATGCGACGATCTCCCTCGACCTTGCGCTGGAGATCGCACCGTATTGTGAGATCAGCACCAAGGACGCAGCTGCTATGGCGGCGGATGTCCTGAAAACCGTCCGAGAAAACTGGAACCGCCTTGCAACAGAATGTGGATTGAGCCGGAGCGCACAGGAATATATGAGACCGGCCTTCTCGCTGGCTCTTGAAGAATAGAAGAAGAGGGGGAATATAAGGCTGTATCTATTTTGGTCACTCTTAAAAATCCCTCGACTTTTCTCTACCACGGGAAATTGTAAGCAAAAAATATGGCTGAAACAGCGCAAAGCCGCTTTAGCTCTCGATTTTTCCTATTTTCAGCATGTATCTAAATTGGTCACGCATCACATGATGTGCGACCAAAATAGATACGCACCGAGGAAACCTTAGAACCGCAACGGTTCTAAGGTTTTTTCGTACCCAAATTTGAGGTTGGGATAAAAAGATACCGAAGTGAATATTGAGGGGTTAGACAGGATTTGAACCGAAGCCCCCGCCGTTTTGGGCCGATTTTTCGAAGAACATTCGAGAAGTCGGCCCATTTTTTCGCCCTAAATTATGAATTTTTTGTTAATAAAGTGGACACGCATACAAAATGATACTGTCCACTTTAGATAAATCAAGAAAAGGAGGAGCCTATGAACAGATACCTAGTTTGGTATTGGGCCAGAGATGGACCCCACAACTGAATAGCAGAAATATGATGAAGGTCGTTTTGTGTGTATGGATTGAGCCATACATAGAAAACGACCTTTCTTTTTGCGTCTGGCCTGTCCATACACCTACGACCTCGAAGGAGGTCTTAACTTTGTCGGCATCAACCAGTCCCCTGCCCTACACAGGAAATAAAAGTTGCATCGTCAATACCATTTTGTCAGTGATGCCGAAGCACACAGTCTACATTGATCCTTGCATGGGCAGCGCCAAGGTATTCTTCCGTAAGCCAAGAGCAGAGAAAGAAATCCTCAACGACTACAATGGCGATCTCGTGAACCTGTTCCGTGTGATCCAGAATAACGAGAAGCTGGCTTATCTGTTAGGCCGGTTGTACCTCTCCATTAACGGTGAACTTGCGTTCAAGCAAAACAAGGATAGGCTCAAGGGCGTCCCCAACATCCTTGACGATGTCATTGAGACATCCCAAATCTTCTATGACGCCAGCTGGGAAGACATCCAGAATGCGGCTGCCTTCCTCGAGAATCAGGTCTACAGCTTTTCCTCCACCGGCCAAACCTTCGGAATCGCCAGGAGGGATATGTCGCAAAGACTGCCTCGTTTGATGAGCGCCTACAACCGCATTCGAGATGCAATCATTCTGCATCGTGACTACAAGGATGTAATTACCTACGCAGCTTGCCCAGGGAGCTTCATTCTGCTTGACCCGCCCTACAAAGGGACCGAGGACATGTACTCGAAAGCCAACTTCGACATAGAGCAGCATGACATCCTCTTCAGCTTTATGAGCGAGGTCAATCAACAGCACCATGGGGAAGTGAAGTTCCTCATCACCTATAACAACGACCCATACATCCGTGGACTTGCTGAAAAGCATGGGTTTGACACCTTTGTCCAAACTCGACTTCACTCTATGAAGCAGAGCAAGGAGGCTGGTGCGCTGTATGAAGAACTGCTGATCGCAAACTACGACCTGGAAAAGCAAGCCGCAGCCAACCACCTGTATCTGGACGAACAGAAGAGTCAGATGACCCTGTTCGACTTCAAAACAAACTATACGGAGGACTAAAACCATGTTTGAGTTTACCCTGAAGATCGATCCCGCCGTCGCCGAGCTTCTCGGCTTGGATGGGGACTCGACCATTGAAGCCTTTTACGACCCCGACGAGGATGAAATCGTGATCCGAGTCCTCGACGAGGACGAACTCGACGGTGAGTTCAATGACCCCCCCCTGCAATGGCTGTCCGCTGTTCTGCCAGGAACACGGAATCTGCCTTGCCAAAACTATTTTGGAGTGAGGACCATTTATGGCTAAGATTTATCGCATTCTCGGCAAGCGCGGCAACACTACGATTCCTTATGCGCTTCGTGTATTTCTGGGCTTCCGCCCCAATGATCTCCTCAGCTTTCGAGCCGAGAGTGATGAGGTCATCATCCGCAGAGAGAAGATCTGCGACGATTGCTGCACCAGCGAGCATCGGGCAGATGCGCCCACCTCTTCTGAGGCACTGCGCAGTTTCCTTTCCTCTCTGCCTGCCAATGTTCAGAAGGAGGCCCTCATCTATTTGAGTCTCGGGATCGCCCAGTCCAAAACCTAAGAAAAGTGAGGACAAAAGCATGAATCAGTTTCCGTATCTTTACCCGCATTCGCTATCTGAAGCAGAGCGGCTGAACGAGGAAGAACTGTGGCAGGATAACAGAGATGCAGAAGTAAGCCACACACAGCTCACAGAGATGTTCAGACATTCCGACCCCGCAGCTCTGATGGACGAAGCGGAACAAGCCCAGCTTGCAGAACTGGATGATACGGTCACAGTATACCGCGGCGTGACTACCATCAACAGCGACAACCTTCTGGCTTTGTCGTGGACATTGGACTATGAGACTGCCGACTGGTTTGCCCGTCGCTTTGATGAGGACGGCACAGTGTATAAAGCGCAGATCGATAAAGAACATATCTTTGCACTGTTTAATGGCCGTGATGAATCGGAGGTCGTGCTGGACCCCAAGTACTTGAAGGATATAACCCAGGCTCAAGAGCCTACCCAGGGCCAGGAACTATCAATGTAAAGGAGAACCTATGGGAACAAGAAGCTACATAGCCTTGCAGATCGAAGAGGACGAGTATCTCACGATATTCTGCCACTACAATGGCTATCCCGACGATAACGGTGCAATACTGGCTGAACACTACGACAAGCAAGAAAAGGTAGAATCCCTTATACAACTGGGCGACCTCTACTTCCTACGGTCGAAGCTTGAGCCCAACCCAGATCTGCCTCACAATCACAGCACCCCACAGCCCAATGTGACGATTGCTTATAACCGTGATGAGGGCTGGTCCGACTGCGAAGCCGTGCATAAGACTTTGGACGAGCTTAATGATCCAGGCGAAATCGGCATTGAGTTCACCTACATATTCACTTTTGAAGGCAGGTGGATATATTTCCCGACCGGTGAGGCTGAACTCGGTTTTCGAGATGTCAAGGAGGACTTGGACAACGATACCGTTCAGTATGGCTCATTTTTCACCGAGCATGAAAACAATATGGACTGGCCAGATAATGGTGACTTCGCCCTCGACACGGATCTACGCCTGTGATCGACCTATGATGATGTGCGGTAGAGTTAATTGCACCATTTCGGCATAAATTCCTGACCTTAATTGCACCATTGCAGACGAAAAGCCAAAGCCGTGGTTGGCCTTGGCTTTTAACTGCGCTTTATTCGTTTAACAGCCTGTCCGCTTTCACGGCGCAGGCATAGCCGGCCGGAGCGACCTTCCGCAGACTCTTCAAGGCTTTCAGTTCATCTGAGATGAAGCCTGCTCCCAAGTAAGCGGCGGAGTCAATGTCCTTTTCAAAAGGAACATTTTTGAGCAGACAGGCGACCAGGTACATAACGACCGGAACCCGCTTGGACGCCTCTTCTGCGGAGAAGTTCTCTACGTAGATATGGCTGCGCACATCACGGAGGCCTTGCAGATAAGAGACATAATCCTCTTTGCTGACCTTGCCGCGGGAGGCAATACTCACCGCAGCGTTGTATGTATCTCTGAGCGCATCCCCGGGGCCGATGTCAAGACCACGATATGCGATCTCGTCCTGCACGAGGCTGTAGTAGGTTTCCCGCACCTCGGTAAAATCCTCTGCCACTTCGATCAGAGTCATCACATCGTAAAGCTGCTTGATGATCTCCATATCCTTGTTGCTGTTCAAGAGAATGCCGGTGGTGTGCGGTGCAAACGCTGTCAGCTTGTCACCCAGGATAGATTCCACGCTGGGGATCTGCACCGTCAGATCCTCTCCATCAGTGAGAATCAGCTCGTTTTTGATGGGTTTGGCGATGAGCCGCTTGTACTTCGCATCCTCGAACAGCACATCCAAAAGGATATAGATGCTACGCTCCATGACCGGCGACTCGTAGACGAACTTGAAGTGCCGCTTCTCTATGTTGTTTTTGCCCTTTCTGACCTGTTCCTCAACACTCACAAAGGGGAATATCTTGCCGGCCTCCTCGATAAAAGTATTCAGGTCGGTACCCGGCGCAACGATGATGTCGATGTCGGTGGACAAACGCATGGGACGCTCCAACAGCAGCATCAGACAGGTGCCGCCCTTAAAGATGAACGGCATGCCGACTCTCGTGATGGCCTCCAACAGGCCAAAGGCGTACACGGAACGCTCCAGAAGCAAAGGGTCCCGATGGCTGGCACTTTGCAGATCGCGAATGTGCTCTTCGGTAAAATTCTCTTTCTTCAACATGGCCTTACTCCGTTCTTAACAGTGATTTGTCTATCTGCTCAAGCACCTTGGCCTTAGCGTTCCTTCTCCGCGCATAGCGGAAGAGTTGGCTTTCATCAATATAGAAATCTTTGAAAGCCTGCGTGAAAATTGTCTTGTATTCGCCCTGGTTCACACAGGAGCGAAGCAGTTTATCCGAAACAATGTCTACGAGCATCTTTTCCAAGTCAGTATGCCAGAACTCGTCGGTGCCTTTTGGTGCCTCCGTGATCAGTTTCTTGATAACGAGCATATCGTCCGCCCAATACTGGTGGTACATATCCGCATTGGGATTGAGCAGGATGTGTCCGGCATACTCTTCTTTCAGAGTGTCAAAGACATACTCTCCGAGGTCGCCTTCTACAAAGATGAACACGGCATTATGTGCAATCTGGTGATTCACAAACTCGTTGAGCTGGACAAGTTCAAAAATGCGGAAGTCCAGTTCCGGATAGGTCTCTCGGATCTTACCGGCGACCGAAGTTGCAAGGTCAGAATACTCGTGGGTGTACTTTCTCGAGGTCTTATCATTCACGCAATAATTGTTCCTTCCAACTCGGGCAATGGAACCGCTGTCCAAGAGCTTTTGCAGAACAAAGCGACAGGAAGACTCTGTGGCGTCCTTATTCTTTGCCCTGTAGACAAGGGCAAAATCGTCCCGCGTAAAATTGCCTGCGTTTGAAAGCGCAGTTAAAAACTCTGCCATGATGTAGCACTCCTTTCAGCGAGAACTGCAAATCGGCAAAAAGAATCCGAATTTGCCGTATTGCAGTTATATCATACTCATCAGCGCCTAAGTTGTCAACTGCAAATCGGCAAAAAATAAGAAATTTGCCGTTTTGCAGTATTCGCTTATGTTTAGTATATGCCAAATGATAGAGGTTGATACTGAGCCAAAAGGTTGTCCTGGCTTTATGTGGCAGGGGCGGGTATAGTGTTCACTTACCAACCGCCCAATGAAACAACAAAGAAACGAGGAATGGAAATGAAACAAATCACGAGAGAGTGGCTGGCGTTTCTGCGGGAGCAGTATCCTGTCGGTAGCCGCATCAGACTCAACAGTATGGAAGACCCTTACGCACCCGTAGAACCTGGCACGATGGGAACGCTTCAGCGCATTGATGATGCTGGTCAGTTCTTAATGAAATGGGATAATGGACGAACCCTATCTCTGATTCCTGGCGAGGACAGCTTCAGTCTCATCCTGCCCGAGCCGACGATGATGAAGCTATACATGCCTTTGCACGCTGACCTCTACACTAAGGATGACTGGAGCGACACCAGCGAGGAGCCTGAAATGCTGACTGGCCGAGCGCTCATGGAATATGAGGACTCCATCCTGATCGCTCTCATCAAAAACCGTATGTCGGAGGAAGCCGAGCGAGGCATCATGCGCTGGTATGGTCGAGAGGACAGTGTCGACCGCAAGGTTAAATCCGTCGTATTTACCGCAGAGGAGCGAGAAGGCCAACTCTGGGGCGTTGCCGAGTGCAAAGTGGTCGGTGAACTTACACCCGAAGAACTGGATACCCTAAAGGACTACATCTCTGGCCAGGCCTCGGACGGTTGGGGTGAAGGCTTTGAACAGCGGGAGATTCAGGTGGATGACGGAGAACTGTATGTCCATCTCTGGAATTTCGGTGACTGGAGTATTCAGACTGAAGAAGAGTGCTTCTCCCCAAAACTCGCCGAGGGTCTTCCCGATATGTGCTTCTCTACTTTGAAAAGCACCGGTGACCTCATCTGCATCAAACGAGGCGAGAGCGGCTACTACCCGTCCGACTGGAACACCGCAGACAAAGCCAGAAACGAGGACATGGCCGATGAACTCAACGAGAAGCTGGGAGTAACTTCGGCACAGCGGCAGGCCATGGAGGTCGGCAGTATGGCTGGCTTATCTTAGAACTGGGATAAGCCGTGTAATCCCGTGAGTTTTGTTATCCGAGGAGTTTTCATATCATTCACTTATATCACACTTTTCTAAATTCTGCTGCTGGGATAATATTGCTCAATGCACCACCGTCTTGTATTCTGAAAAAGGCAAAAGCCATTCAGAAATATAGAAGGTGGTGCATTCCATGAAATGTGAAATTGTCACGGGCAATATGCCGCAGTTGTGGGAGGATCTTCTTTCCCAACTACACGAAAAGGAGTACCCCAGCGAGTCTATTCGACATTACCGTGAAGCCATGGGCAGAGTAGATCGCTACATGAGAGAGAATCAAATCCTTGAGTACACCGAAGCCGTAGGTGAAACTTATTTGGCAACACATGGTGGCAGAATCTCCAGCGGTCGACAGTTTTACATGTCTTTTTATGTGAGACGGCTGAATGACATTCTAAACAAAAGACCATATGTCGTAGTCCATACACGGAAAAAGCAGAAAGATTTAAAGCACTTTAGCGGTGTCTTTGAGAGATTCGATGAAATGCTCTGTAAGCAGTCTATTAGCGATGGTACACGCAAACTTCAAGATCTGTATTGTTACGAATTTCTTCATTTCGTAGAACAGCAAGGGATTTCAGATCTAAAGGAAATTAACGCACAGATCCTCTATGCAGCGTTTTCAGCAAGTGGCTCGAAAGAGAACTTTCGCTGTGCAGTTAGAAAACTCATGAAATATCTTTATCAAGAGCAGATTCATCCGTTGAATTTGGCTGAATTTGTCCCCGCGGTTCGCCGCGCAAAACCCATGCCTACTGTCTATTCAAAAGATGAAATCCAAAAGCTTCTAAATGTTGTAGATAAAAGTACCGACAAAGGATTACGGGACCGTGCCATGTTGCTGCTGGCCGCACGACTCGGCATCCGTACGTCTGATATCTGCAACTTGAAAAAGAAAAATATTCATTGGGATACAAATACCATCGAATTTGTTCAGAAAAAAACCGGTGTATCTGCAAGACTGGAACTTTTACCGGATGTTAAAGAAGCTCTTTTAGCCTATCTAACAAAGGGCCGTCCCAGTTCGGACAGTGAGAATATATTTTTACGGGTACAATGTCCGTTTACACCAATTGGGCAAACTGTAGCGCATCATGAAATGTCTCGCTATTTGGCGAAGGCAGGTATAGACACCGACAGGAGAAAAACTGGCCCGCACGCACTGCGCATGAGCCTGGCGACGGAGTTGGTGGCAGAAGATATTCCCTATTCTGTTGTACAAAAGGTTTTAGGGCATCAAAGCTCGCTTTGTTTTAACAATTATGTCCGACTGGATATTGAAAACCTTAGACGGTGTGCAGTTGCCGTCCCTCCAGCAACAGATAAACTTAAAGAGTGGCTAAGCAACATGGGGAGGGTTCCCAATGAAAAATGATTTCAAAAGTTTCCTGGCTGTTGAGTTTAGCAATTATCTACAGTTGCTTTTATCGGCTGGGCGAAGCACACATAACCATGAAATCATGCTTAGGAGTCTGGATTCTTTTTTGCTGCAAAATCATACTTTCGAAAAATGTCTCAGTGAAAGCATTATCAACCAATGGCTTTCTACGATATGTGGTACAAGCGCAAATAAAGTAAGCTACATTGCACGCTACAGGGGGCTTTCAAAATATTTGCGTTCTATAAACATTACCGCATTTGAACCGGAATACCCGCGGTGTTCTTATACCTATGCGCCGTATGTTTTTAGCGATGAAGAATGGAAAAGAATGATAGCCTCCGCTGATAGTCTTCCATATAGCGATTATAATCCAGAAAGTGCAGTCCTATTTTGTATTTTATTACGGATGCTGTACGGATGCGGTTTGCGCAGAAATGAGGCGTTGAAGATGGAAACGAGAGATATAGACTTGAATTTAGGGGTGCTATTTGTCCGACACGCCAAAAATGACAAGCAACGGTATGTGCCTATGGATATTTCACTGACAGAACTCATTCGAGCGTATTTATCTATTGTACCACAGAGAGAATATCTGTTTGTAAATAGCACCAGCGGAAGACGCTATTCAGCAGAGTGGGCCCGGAAAAGGATGGGACATCTTCTACAGGACTGCGGCATTGATTTTGAACGGGTACGGAAATATGAGCGCGGGCCGTGCCTCCACTGCTTCAGGCACACATTTGTGGCAAAAGCATTTGACCAATTACTGCAAACGCCGCTTGATTTTGCCGATGCCGTTCCTTTCATATCCACATATCTCGGACATTGCGACCTAAGAGAGACCGATAAATACTTGCAGGCAAACTACGATTTTTTCCAGCGAGACCATACTCTGATTACGGACTATACAAGGAAGCACAATATCTTCCCGGAGGTGATTGACGAATGAAGCGAGGTATGGAATTTATAAGGCTGTTGACCGAATTTTTTGACAGCTATCTTCCAGACACGAAAGGTGTCAGTGAAAATACAATCCGATCTTACAAAGCAGCCTTGCGGATCTTTTTCATTTTCTTAGAAGAAGAAAAGGGGATCCCTGCGGGTAAAGTAACGTTCTCTGTACTGGACAGCAGTATAGTTGATGAATTTTTGTCATGGATAGAAACCACACGCGGCTGCAGTAAACAAACCAGGAACCAACGCCTTGCTGCGCTGTCTTCCTTTGCTAAATTCGCATTGAGAAGAGATGTGGTATCTGCCGGAGCATTTTCGTCTTGCGTTCTGGGAACCGAGAGAAAGAGGGCCTCTAAAAGAAGCGGAGATGATGTCGTATTCTTTTTGCCAGAAGAAATGCAGATATTATTGTCATTGCCAAATCGACAAACAATTTGCGGGCGGAGAGATGTTGTCCTCATGAGTTTTCTCTATGCAAGCGGCGCCAGAGCGCAGGAGCTTTGCGACCTAACTGCAAATGATGTTACTTTTGGTGTAGAAACCCGTGTGCGCTTGGTGGGCAAAGGAAGCAAGGCCCGGCGAATTGTTATCCCCAATGAATGTGCAGATCTATTGAGAGTTCATTTCAAACAGGCAGGTTTATTTTATGGAGACAAAAACCGTCATGTTTTTTCGAGCCAGCGAAACGAGCATATGACGATTTCGTGTGTAGAGGAAGTTGTTTCCAAGTATGTGAATATGGCTAAAAAATTACATCCAGGGTTATTCCAGCAAAAAGCCTATACCCCACACGCATTTCGCCATACGATTGCAGTTGATATGCTGGCATGCGGATGTTCGCTGCCTGCAATTAAAGCATTTTTGGGACATTCATCTATTCAGTCCACCATGATTTATGCCACCGTTACCTCAGATCAAGCAAACAAAATCTTACGAGAACGCGGCCTCCCTGCAAAATTGCCAGCACCTGAAAAGGAAAAAGGAGATGAAAAGACCGATGTTATTTGGTTTCTACGAGAATAGATTATCCTGTAACTTTTGTGTATACCCGCGGGGTTTCCTTGTATTCGGGGAAACTCCTCGGATAACAAAACTCACGGGATTAGCTGGCTGGAATGTACCAGGCGCCAATCCTGCAGCATATGAGCAGGATGTTCCTCAGCAAGGAGGGATGACCCTTGCGTAGTGTAATGAGAGCATGCATCGGCTCAAATAGAGCGCCCGATGGCCGGTATGCTGAAATCGATCTCCCTGCCTCTCCTTACCGACTTTTGAATGCCTTAGACGAGATCGGCATCAAGAGCACAAAAGAGATCGTATATCAGGAAATCCTGAACTATGGCTCCTTCGGATATCTGGAACCTCACTTCGACGAATACACGATGTTGGAGGAACTGAATGCCTTGGCGCAGAAACTCGCGGTCTTCGACCGTGTTGATTCCATTGCCTTCGAGGGATTAGTGAAGATGGCCGAGCAAAAACCGGAACCCTTTGGCGTGAAAGAACTCATCAACTTTGCGCACAGCACAGAGAGTTGCCATGTGGTCAGCGATGTATTCGATGACGAACAGCTTGGCCGCTTTTACGCTGGCAACGGCTTTATGCCAGAATATGAAACCCTTCCTGACAAAATCTATGAACATCTGGACTTTGCCAAAATCGGGCGGGAAGCCAGGGAATCCGAAGGCGGCGTCTTTACCCAGCGAGGCTACCGTCGTTGTACATGGACATCCCACGGCTAGTGCCGTATCGTGTGGCGGTGCATCAATCGACTGGATTACGGCAAGAAATACTGTCTTAACTCCATCACGGTTCAAGAAAACGACCTCCACGCCGCCATTGTGCGAGCCCTAAAACGATTCAATGCAGAGAACGAGTCCACATACCTGACGCTGATGAAAGCCACCATTGGCGATGCCATCGGCATCAACGGCGGCTCAGATGAGATTGACCTGCTCACCAGACGAGTCGAGACGCTTAACAAGCGCATGATAACTCTGGTCAACGAGACAATCCAGAGCGGCGGTGATATGGAAAGCAACGAGGATGAATTTAAAGACATCTCCGAACAGATTGAGCAGCTTAACCGCCGTATCGCCGCCATCCAGGACAGCTTAGCCAATGATATGTCCCGGCAAGAGCGTCTCGAGCAGATCCAGAAGGTGATCGAGCAGAGGGAACAGAATAGCGATCAATATGATGACTCCATCGTCCGGCAGATGATCGAGTGCATTAAAGTACACTCGGACGGTAAACTCACCATCATCTTCGGCGGTGGCTATGAAATCGAAGAATCCTTGAAATGATCCGAGAAAGGAGCTACAACATGGAGAACAAACTTCCTGTTACGCAATGCCAGTATTGCGGTTCTCGTGACATTGGTGAGGGCTGGCAGCATGGCGAGGCACTAGTCACCTTCCGCAAGCGTGGCCTGTCAGGAAATCGCCTTCGCTATCTCCTCTGCCGACAGTGCGGAGCCATCCTCTACCAATGTGTCGCTGAGCCCCAGAAGTATAAACAAGCAGATTGAACCAGCAGTTCAATGACAAACGCGTAAATCCACATTATTATGAAGTCAGTGAAACAACAAACGAAGGAGTTGATTTCTATATGAACATGAAAGACGCATTCCGGTTCCAGAACAAGCTACAGACCCTGATGGGTACTGCGCAGGACATTCTGAGCTCCTCTCGGAACATCACTAAGGTCGAGAACACCTATTTGCGCAAGAAGGTGATGCCCGAGGCCGAGGATGAAGTCACTGTCGACCAGCCCACCTCCGAATACAGCGAACAAATCACCTGCGTGGCTGAGTTCCTGCTCTATCTGATGACGGAGAAAGAGAAACTGGGCGCCGCCATCTACCAGGCAAAGGCCACTCTCGACCTGCAGGCTGGTCTCGACGGCGAGATTGGACTCAACAGCACACGTCAGGAACTGGCCGGTCTGTTCCGCCGCATGACCGAGGTGCGTAACTCCGAAACGCTGATCCCTAACGGTGGCACCGGCTTTCGCTTCAACAACGAAGGTAATCAGGTCTCCTACCGCTGCGACGTGAAGAAGGTGGTCACCATCAACTTCGACCGCAACAAGGTGCGCAAGATGTGTGCTGACCTGAGCAAGAAGTCCGACGAGATCTCCGGCCAGATCGATGCGGCAGTGGTCAATACCCAGGTGGCCTATGAAGCCCCCTTCGATGTGAACGACACCTTCTCGGATGTCTTCGAGGCCTTCGCAGTGAAACAGGCCACCGCCTGATTTGCTGTCTTAAAGGGGAACACAGCTATTGAGGGGGCGACGGAATAAGAGGGAGTGGCGACCGGTTCAGGTGCAGACGAACTATAGTGCTGCACACTTTAAGCAAGATGAAAGTCTTGGATTATAAATACTTAAGACACGCAGTCTTTAACTGCTCCATATACGGATATTGAGAGGATAAAACCCTCTTGAGACCGAAGAGGTCAAGCTCCGTATCAAGCAGCGATCACCGCACTGCAGTCTTTCGATCCTCGCTAACTCGATATTCCGTTCAGCACAAACTTACATCTCCATCGAAAGAGGATTTCGCCTCTAATCGGGCGAAAATAGGATTGGTTATCCTATTGCTATAACAGGCATAATGATCGTGCTGGAAACTGAATGCTGCCGTTCTGCTTGCAGAACCCTAACACTCACAGCCCGCACAACAAATGGTTCAAATGATCTTAGACTTCCGTCGCACCCCCAATAGCTGTGTCAATCTACCCCAAAAACGCGGAGAGCAGCAGGCTGCTTTGGTCTGCTGCTCATTCACTAAGATATTCAATTTTGGCCTCGTTTGCACCAGGATCTCATCCATAGTTACATCGAGCAAGGCACCGAGAGCGTACAGGTTGTCGACGGTCGGAAGGCTTTGGCCAGTCTGCCACTTGTAGATGGCACGAGGCTCTTCAAAGCCAAAGTAGGTTTGCAGATCTCGGACAGTGAGTCCCCGATCCTCACGCAGACGCACGATGTTTGCGCCGGTGGCTACAGGGTCAATGACCGGAAAAGGCTTCTTCATCATGGCAATCGCCTCCATTCAAGATTTCCCAGTGGGAAGTATTTAAGAATAATCTATTTGATTTTGAAAAGCAAGACTTTTCGGCCCGATGTAATCTAAATGTTATATTTTCGAGGTGCATTCAAATGGAAAAGGAACGGAATCTTAACTACTGGACGATCCGAAAGTTTTCTCTGTTGTATTCCTATTACGCAATCATTGACACGACAGACTATCTGGCAGACCAACTCTTTGTCAAGAATGAAGTCCGCGTGTGGTTCGGTCAGGAGTACATTTGCCCGGACGGACCCTATTGCGTAATTTTCTGTAAGTGCAGAAAGCGTGATACAGGAGCCTTCGAAAGCGCCATGAATGAACTACCTCGAAAGATGCTCCTGCGTGGTCATACAGATTATATTCAGTTCTGCGAAGGACTCAAAAACAAGATAGCGGCAGTCTGGAAGTCAGGAGGTGAATTACAACATGAGGAAGCTCGTCCCTCTGCATAAGCAGAGCAAAAAGCAAAGAAAGGAGTACAACGCAAAACAGCGAGGCTCCTGGAATGGCATCTCGCCTGTTACGCGCATCGTACCGAATGGTAAAGCTTATGACAGAAATCGAATTAAACGAGAAGATCACCAATTTGCTGAGTGAGAATCCCACCCAGCAGAAGCAAAGCCGTAGACCGTATGCCCGAGAGAACCGAGTGAAGAAGGATGACCGACTCTTGCGGATCATCCAGAGATACTATATTCCTCACGCCGGGTATGTGGACTGCGGCTTTGATAGCACTACGCTCCTGCACTCTGGCAAGTACATCAAATATCCGAAGCACAGCCATTGTCAGCGATGGATGAAGCGGCTGACGTCAAAGAAAACTCGCCGCTGCACCGACCTTGTGAGGAAGGGCAATGAGTACCGCCGCCTGTTTGATTACTGATGGACACTGTACTGAGTCTTCCTACGGATTGTCCAATAAATCATCACAGAGAAAATCGATGAGAGGGTGTCCTTTGTAATCTTGCTCTGCGCGACAAATCGCATTTGCTCGTCTCTGGTGGGCTTCAAATTCTTTCCACATCGTGGTCATGAAAGAGGCGCCCAAAGAAAATCTTTCGTCGGCAGTATCCAGATGAAGAGGCCTATCCCAAGCTGCTCTTCGCCAGGGACGGTGAGGTCTTCACGCTGGGTGGCAGAGCGCACCTTGTGTTGGGTGGTGCCTACAGTGTGGACAAGTATTATCGGCTGATGAGAGGCTTCAATTGGTGGCCGGACGAACAGCCTTCCGATGAGATCAAGGAAGCCTGCTGGCATAAGATGGAAGAGTGTGGTTTTGTAGTCGACACGGTGCTGTCTCATACTTGTCCATACAAGTACATCCCCCGTGAGGCCTTCCTGCCCATGATCAATCAGGACAGTGTAGATGACTCCACCGAAAAGTGGCTGGACAACATTGAGAGCCGCCTCTACTACGAGCGCTGGTACTGTGGCCACTGGCACATCAGCAAACGGGTCGACAAACTCCACTTCCTGTTCCACGACTTCGAAATTGCAGAGGAATGATAATGAGTGACCAACAATACTATCGAATCCTGCTGGATGACTACTCCGCAGCATCCTTCACCAGTTTCGATAAAGCCTACTTCGGGACTATGTCGGACTTGGAAGGGTGGATAAAGGCCATCGAGGTTGAGAAGTGCTTTGCTGAGCGATTCTCTTCACTCACCAAAACCTTCCGCGCATACCAATCGGGGCAGCACAACATCACCCACAATGTTGCTTATCAGGAGGTTCGCTTCCTCGATAAGGTGACCCTGCTCTACCGAGAGAGCTATACCGCCGAAAAACTGGCTTGGGAGCATCTCAACACCTGGCAGTGGCCGTACTTCATGAGTTGTGAAAAGGTGGAATCCGAACACCTCTGGCTACGATGTAAAGACCGATACTACCGATGCTTCATGGCCAAGTTCTACAGTCTCAAGTATGGCACAGATCCAAACGAGCAAACACCGGCAGGCGGTATGCTGTGGGGGTTCCCTGAAATGCTGGAGGTCGACGATCTGCCGCTGATGTGGAATCGATTGGCCGAACCAGAAAAGAATTTCAAAACACTCGCAGAAGCGCAAGCAGACTGGGAAGCCTTCAGAGCCGCCCCAAACCCTGACTTCAGCGAATTCTGCAACGATATATTTGGAGATGGCTGAATTAACAGATGCTCGTAGAGATGTAAACGAAGCAGATATTAATGTCAGAGAGGAGGCTGTGAAGGCTATGGATAGAACGCGATTGCAGGATTTCCGGAAGCTCTTAAATAACCTTTTCGAGAGCGGAAAATGCTATAGAATAGAGGAAGCCATGGAGCATATCAACTTCGCCAAGGCTGAAATTTCGCTTTGGATGATCATAGACGAAGTACCCGATGGCAGAATCAAGAAATGCACACAACTTTCAATGATTACCATTGAGGCCCGGCATCTTCTCTTGCAGAAGAAATGATGGAATCTGAGGCAAAAGTGAAAAACGAAATGTTGATGGAATCAATAAATATGACGAGGAAACAGCCATGAAACCCTACATTGAAAAAAATGACGGCGTTCCAGATAACAATCGCTACAGCGAAGCCTTGGAAGCGGCCAAGGAAACTGTAGAAGCACTAAATAAACTTACAGACCAGGCGTTGGCGCAGTACACAGCACTGGTCGACTCCGCTGTGGCTGGCCACATCACAGATGAGAGGGAATTAGAGCATATCATGGATGGCCTGCTTGACTTTGGTGATGATTTACGGTTCCTCGAAATCTACAAGCGGCTGTGCCGGCACATCTTCTACAAGCATCCGCAAATGGTTGGCGAACACATTTACTTATGGAGAATGCAGTTCGACACCAAAGATGAGGAGGACGAGAATGAATAACCTGAGAAGCAAACTCTCCAACCTGAAGAACGCTTGCCATATCTTTCGGCACTACCTACGCTGGCCGTACCCCATGTACAAGCCCAGCCAGTTCGACAGCTTCAACCATGAGCATACCTGTCTTGCATCGAAGCTTACGAACATTGAACTGAGCGATATCTGTCCTCTGGCTAAGGCAGGACAACCCTTTGAAGTAGCGCGGGAGAATACTTGCGAAGAGTGCAAATACTTCTGCCGTATCCACTATGAAGTTGACCCTGAATATGGTGATAAGCAAGTCCACTTCTGGATGAACGAAGAGATTGTCACATTCTTCTGAATTTAGACTAGCTTTACCCAAAGAAATATGGTATATGTTCGTGTTACCCAGAAAGAGGTGAACCCCTATGATCTATGTAATGTCTGATATCCACGGCCACCGGCGCCGCTTCGACTCTGTCATGAAACAGATCAATCTTCAGCCCGAGGATACCCTCTATATCTTGGGCGATGTAATCGACCGAAACCCTGACGGCATCCGCATACTCCAGCAGCTCAGAGCCATGCCCAATGTTGTTATGCTCTTGGGCAACCATGAGTACATGATGCTCGACGCGCTATACAACATCCCCGATGAGGAGGACGGTTACGCTGATTATCTCCGAGAGAAACGACTGAACCTCTGGTACCGTAATGGTGGTGACGTCACACACAGGTACCTGAAGCATATCCGCAAATCCGTGCGCCAGGAGATCTTAGAGTATCTCGATAAGCTACCTGTAAACATCGAGATCATGGTGAATGGCCAGAAATACCTGCTCACTCACGCGGCACCCGAGGACGAGTATCTCAATTCCAGCATGAAGCATCGGGACGGAAGAGAGTTCGCTGTCTGGCACAGATACCGCAGCCATGACCGTGGCCCCGATGACTACACCGTGATCTTCGGCCATACGCCTACCACGGAGCATCAACTGGCCAAACCTGCTACGATCTGGAACGGACGAAATCTAATCGATATTGACTGCGGAGCGGCATATGAGGAGATTGATGTGTGGGGCATCGTCATCAAGACGAGGCTTGCATGCCTGCGTCTGGATGACATGAAGGAGTTCTACTCCGAAGAGGATCTGAATGAGGAGGGCAATCAAAGAAGATGAGTCTGCCGTTTGATATCAGCGAGAAATTGAAGAGCGTACAAGTTCGGCACTATGTTGAGTGGCTGGGGCGAGACAGCCACTGCGGATACGGTTTCGCCTTCGGCTATGATGAGAAAAGCTATCGATTGATTGACGAGCTTTTTCAGATGCTTCAGGATGTGGAAACAGATGATGAGGATGGAGCTAAAGAGCTTTGGTTGTGCGCCAGGAGAGGGACCATTGATGACTTCGCAAAGCAATACGGAACCTATGAAGAAAACCTCGAAGATGGAACTGTCAAGAACCAGAAAGAGTACGAAGACTATTGGAAGTCTGAGTTTCCTGACGAAGTCGAGTGGTATCGCTTCGTTGCCGTTGAGCATACTGACATCAAATATCGCTGTGTCTTTCTGAGCAACAAGCAGGTACTCGAGATGGACAAGCGACTGGAGTCTGGCTATACACATGACATTTCCGAATTCACCGAATGGCTGGTCGATGCTGTGAAGTTGACCATCGAAGCTGTACGGAATGGCACATATAACGAGAGTGTGGCTCGTCTGCTGCCTTACAAACACCGGACAGGTGTAATCACTCGCGCAGGCCTTTGGAAGCTGTATCCCGAGGAAAAAGAATCCTTCTTCGAAGCCCTGACCCAAGAAGATGTGGATGAGTTCCTTGCCACCGGAACTGAAGACTGCACCGGTTTGCCTGAGCTGAAAGAGATGACAGCAAATGACTTCTATCGGTTTTGCGCCTTGGGCTATACTGCCAACAATTACGATGGTCAGGCCTTTGCACCCAAAGCGCAGTACTACAGGCATGCCGACGGAAGAGATGATGGTCTGAAGAAGATCGACCCCGACTCAGCCGAGGCTTTTGCAGATTGGCTGGAGAATCGGGAAAAGGGCGGTCATCCTTGGGAGGTTTGCAGAGGTGGTAACTCCACACATGTATCCCTCTATGTGGGGTTGGGCCGAGTGGCCGAGGGCTGCTATCACCTTGCCCTTGCCGCAAAATCCTATGGACGCTGTGTGGAGGCAATCAAGTTCTATCTGGCCCTCAAGCATGCAGGCCTGCCGGTGATCATCTATGGTGCAGAGTTTATAAAGAAGCGCTTGCTCGGCCTGGAGCGAGTGGGTATTGTACCGAATGAAGTGATGCCGTTCTACTGCCACAGCAGATTCCCCGGCGAGGATGTTGACTCCTTCAGACATCTGAATCATGAGAACCCGGATGCCGAGATTGCCCTGATTGAGTGGCAACCGATCAAACCTGTGAAACTAAAGGAGAATGCACATGAGTAAATGCTGCATCTACTGCCGTGTCGCCAACGAATCGACCCCGGCGCACAGTGCCGCGCTGCACAACCAACTCCTATCACTCCGAGCCGCCGCAGAAAAACTCAGCTTATAAGAAAGAGTGGTGAAACACCATGAATTACTTCACCAGTGACCTGCACCTCGGTCACCGCAATATTATCCGCCTATGCAACAGGCCGTTTGCCACCATCGAGGAGATGGACGAAACACTAATCCGAAACTGGAATGCCAAGGTTACCAACGGCGATACCGTCTATATTCTTGGCGACCTGTTGTTCCGAAACGAGAAGCCTGCCGAAGAGTACCTGAAGCAGCTCAAGGGCAAAAAGCACCTCATCATCGGAAACCACGACAGGGACTGGGTCAAGAAGTGCAACCTCGAAGACTTCTTCGAGAGCGTGAATAACCTGCACTTCATTAGTGACGGCAAGCGGCAAATGACGCTCTGCCATTACCCCATGATGTCCTGGCCGCACATGACCAGATGCTACATGGTGTTCGGTCACATCCACGGCAACACCGATGCCGACTACTGGCCGCTCATTCGGGAGAACGATCTGATGCTGAATGCCGGTGCGGATGTCAACGGTTTTGCACCTGTTACCTTTGAGGAAATGCAGGAGAACAACTACCGTCACAAAGCAGGTTGGAACCCTGAACTGTGTACTATGGAGGCCGACCAATGAAATTGAGAGAATATCATCCGCTCTCTGAAATGGAGCGGGTTCCGGCAGAAGAACTTCCCAAGCGGCTTGATGAACTGTTTGACCGCATGGACAAGGAGAATGTTGGCTTTGTTGTTACGGAGGAGGGAAAAGACTCCTGTGTCTTCTGCCCCTACAAGTGGTTTGAACTCGAGTACGAGACAATTGAAGTTGCGGTAGATGAAGTACTCTTGGCTCAGATCAAGGAAATCATTACGCCTCTGGGATGGACTGTAGAGCGGTTGATCGTGCGCTTCCTCGAATGGCTGGTTGATCCTGAGACACAGGAGGAAGCCATCGCATGGCTTATGAAAGCCAAGGAGGAACTTGGAGAGAAATGATAACGAAAGAAACCTTCGTGAAGGCGCTCCAACTCATCCAGGAGCAGCAGGAAATCAATCATCAGTTTGCGAAAGCACTTGACCTTGTCGGGGATGGACACTATGTGTTTGGCGTGAACAACAAGTTTTACGATGCCGCAATGCTCGTCCTCAAAGAAGCGGTGAACGACAAATACGACTACATCAGTTGGTGGCTGTATGAGGGAGAACCAGACTATAAAGTCTGGTCTTCCGATAACACAGAGGAGTGGAATCTGACAGAACCTGAAGCACTGTACGATTTTATCGTTAACGAGTGCCAAGAGTGATGATATAGTCCGTTATATGGGACACCTCCTTCGGTAGAATAACGCCATCAGAAAGAAAAGAGGTGTTATTCCATGTATTACTATAGCAAAAGAAGTAGAAGCAAAATCGTCCATCAAAGTACTTGCCAACATATCCAGAATGTCAGCGTTGAGGATGTCGGTTCCTTCGAGAACCTCGAAGATGCGTATGCAGCAGGTTACCGCCTTTGCCGACATTGCAGCCCTATCGCCAAGCTCTACCGTAAGGAGAGCGATGTGTTGCAGGGATACTGCCAGAGCCATGCCGCCTCTGTGTTTTTCAAAGATCGGTTTATTGGCATTTCAACACCAATCAGCGACTGGCGGATCATCCCCTCTGGCAAAGGCAATGAGGTCGTGCTTTATCATAAAAACACCCTCGGCGACAAGAAGACAGGCCCTGTGCCTGGATATCACCTTCAGCGGGTTAGCCAGAACACGATTTCCGGCTACCTTGAGTACATCAGCGACCATGACCTCTACCGTAATATGCACCCCCTCTATCCTGTTCAGTCAAAGAAAAATAGCCCTCCGCCCATGAAAGGAACGAAGCGCTATCGCAAGGAGCAGAAGAGGGCCGCAAAGAAAGCACGGCGGCAATCTATTGCTCATGTTCTTACCTTGATTGAAAACCTCGACACTCAGGCTCGGGTGGCCCGCTCCATGTGAGGGCGATTCTACATAGGGGATGAAATTCGTTCCATGTTGAAGATGAGTAATAACACAGGCCACACATTGTTATCTCCGAGTCTTTGTGCTATGATAAAAAAACAAACACAAATTGAGGAGCGATCATTGTGAGCAAAAAACTTGTGGCCTATTTCTCGGCCAGTAGCATTACCGCTAAGGTCGCCGAAAATCTGGCCGATTCCATCGGCGCTAATCTTTTTGAGATTAGACCGGAAGTCATCTATACAAGTGCTGATCTTGATTGGACAAACAAAAAGTCTAGAAGTAGCCTTGAGATGAGTGACCCCACCTCTCGTCCTGCAATCGCGAAAAAGCGTGACAATATGGATGAGTATGATACCATCTTCGTAGAGTTTCCAATTTGGTGGTACATTGCGCCCACCATCGTCAATGCTTTTCTGGAAAGCTATGATCTGACTGGCAAAACAATCATCCCCTTTGCTACCTCTGGTGGAAGCGGTATGGGTAAGACGAATGAGGCGTTAAAGCCTAGCTGCACCGGTGCCACATTACTCGAAGGCAAGGTGTGGAAGTCAACCGCAAAGAAGGAGGAACTGTCAGTTTGGGCAGACAGCCTCGCGTGTAGGTAGGAGCCTATTAGATCATTCTATTTCCCTCTGACCGTATACTAAACAATCTGGGAGTAGATTCTATATGCGACAGTTCGTGTGCGAGTGTTTGAATTGCGGTCTCAAAAAAACACGCCAATTCAAAGAAGAACCTTATCCCGAATATGGCGAAGTGTTTGTCGCACATTGCAAGGTTTGCGATAGTGATCAAAACCATACAAGAGTCCTGACGAGGAAGACACAGGCTGAACTAAGGCGTCGCCAGGAGGAAGAAGACCTGAAAAAGAGTATATCCGACCAATGTGCGAGGCATGGGTTCACCTGTCGATTTCTGTACCAGTCAGTAATCATCACAACCCCTTTGGCAGACTGGTGCTTTGATTATCATGAAAAGTACAAGACCCTTTATCACGAAAATACGCCCAACACGAAGTATCTAACAGGACACTATGTTAAGGCTCATACCCAATTCAAAGGGAAAAAGATGACTGTCTCTGCTGTCATCGAGTACATTGCCAGCCATGAGGGGTGGCGAGCAGAGCAAAGAAGCAAAACAACCAAAGAGAAAAGTGAATGATGGAGGTAATGCCGGTGGCGAGTCAGCCGATTTATCAGTTCTACGCTGAATTGAAGGATTACAAGCCGTTGATATGGCGCCGCTTTCAAGTGGCAGGAAACATCACCCTGGCGCAGCTTGGCTATGTTACGATGACTTTGTTTGAGATGAAGGGTAGCCATCTGTTCCATCTTGAATACTCTGTGAATGAGAATATGCCTGACGATGATCCTGCATACCAAAGCGAGCCAGACAAGATCCTGCGATATGATATTGCCGGTGGCGACTCATTCCCTGAAACGATGATCAGCAATACTTATGCGGCTACGGAAATGACACTTCGCAGATTTACCAGCAGAGGTGACGCAACCTTTCACTTCTTCTATGATTACGGCGATGGCTGGGAAGTAGTGCTGCGACTGGAGGAAGTCTTTGAAGATAGCGAATTACCGGGCAAGGAACTGCCTCGGGTGCTTGAAGGCCAAGGCTTTGGTATCATCGAAGACTGTGGTGGCCCAGCTGGTCTGGAACACTTAAGAGAAGTGTTCCAGCAGAAATCGAGTCCCGAATATCAGTCTATGCGGGAGTGGTTGGGAACATCAGAAGTGGATCTCTCTGTCTTTGACCTCCAAGACCTGAATTTCAGGTTAAAAAAATTGCCTCGGATTTTCCGAGACTTATACGAATATGATTATCCACCAACGAAGCATTCCATTGACTTGCTTGACCGCAAGTATTGCAAAACCAATTAAGTATGACAAAGAGCATGATCTCATTGGATGCAAAAAGAGCCGATGCCTTTCTCCAGACCTACGACGCATATTCGGCCACGGTGGGAGAGGACATCTGCTCTACGGGAGAACGTGTAACCCTGGACAACGGAGAAGTCAAGCGCAGATTTCTTCCATGAAGCCCTTGTTGCGACATGGGCAACTGACTGCACAGCAAAATATCAAAGGCAGAATGCCATGTATCTATTTTGGTCTCAACCTGTTTTGCAGCCAAGTAGCAATGAGACCACCGTGCGTTGCAATTATTGAAAGAGCAAAATGCTTGAAATTACTGATATAAGTGGATTCCAAGGCCGAAGTCGCCAGGTATCTAAATCGGTCGCACCTGCCAGAAAGTCCTGATTTCTTGCGAAATCAGGACTTTTTCCGCACTTTTGCGTGCAATAACTTGCTTGCCGTTTTTTCTGACCCAAACGCTGACCCAAACGGGAGCGGATAGCGGAAAGGTCTATACCGTACGGGATAGGATATTGCCCATTGTTTTTGCCGCTTCACGCTTGGCCGAGGTCGTTACATGAGCGTAAGTGTCCAGCGTGAAGCCTGCTGAAAAATGCCCCAGCATACCAGACACAGTTTTGATGTCCACACCGTTTTGCAGTGCCATGGTTGCGAAGGTGTGACGCAGGTCATGGAAACGCACCTTTGGCAGCCCTGCCCGCTTCAGGACGCGGTGCAGCATGTGCAGGACGCTATCCGGTGACATGGGGCCTCCGGTTGGGGACGGAAATACCCATTCGCTGTTACCCGTTTTTCTTCTTTGTTGCATCAGAACGTCTATCGCGTCTACCGACAGCGGCAGGGTGCGGTAGGCGTTTTTTGTTTTCAGCGGCATCTCGTAAGCGTCAAGTGTAGCGGCGGATTGAAGGTTACCCGCGAAAATGAGAGAATACCACCGTATAGAACGTAGAGTCCACGCGCTATGCGTGGACTCTACGCGAAAAACGGAGGTAGATCACAATGGGAGAACTTCGGCAGTTAAATGAGCAGAACAAACTGGCGATATGGGCCGAACGGGTCACAGAATGTAGAAACAGTGGGCAGAGCGTACTGGCATGGTGCAAAGAGCATGGTATCTGTAGTCAAACATATTACAAGTGGCAAAAACGGCTGTTTAGTGTGGGCAAGACAGCAATAGTCAACGTTGATCCCCCTCCTTCCCCTCTCCAGCGCAAACAGGGCCGGCCAGAAATACTTCTGACCGGCCCGCATCTTTTTCCCCGCATCTTTTTCCCCGCGTCTGCTGTCTGACAGCTCCGCGGATCAGTTTTTTTCGGAGGCGGAATGGACCGCCTTTCTGAATTGCAGCGGCGTCTGCCCCGTGATATTTTTGAATACCACATAAAAATACTTGGGATTGGAAAACCCGACCAGTCCCGCAACAGTCTCCACCGGCTGCTCGGTCTCCCTCAGCAGTTCCTCCGCACGGCGGATCCGGGTCTGGTTCAGGTATTGACTGATGGAGGTCTGCATACTCTCCCGGAAGATCCGCCCCAGATACGCGCTGCTCATCCCCAGCGAGTCAGCGATCCGGGTGGGTGAGAGATCCGAATCCGCATACGACTGTTCGATCTGGCGAACCACTTGAGACGCCAGCTGATCAATGTGCTGTCTATGCAGTTCTCGATTGTTCTGGACGATTTTCCGGAAAGCATCAGAAAATATGGCGTCCAACGTCTGGATATCCTTCAGCGTTGCCCAGAAATTGTCGGAAACCAGCGGTTTTAACGCAGGCAGCTGTTTTTCCATCAGTGAAACGATCCGTTGGAAGGCAAAAAGCTGGTCCTGGAAGCGGTCCTCCCGGATACTGTCCTGAATCTGCTGCCACAGTCTCTGGATCTGCTCCAGATCGCTCCCCCGCAGGGCGGAAGCCAGTTCCGCACTCATTTGCTCCGTAAAGCTGCTGTGGGGACGGCGGGGTGTAAAGTCTTCCTCCTGCCAGCAGTGCCGGTCCGCTGCCCAGAATTTCTGGCGGCGCATTTCACGCAGCACCTGATAGCATTCCACCACCTGCGGGAATGTGGTCCTCTCAGAGCCGCAGAAGCAGTAGATGCTGGACTGGTCGGCCCATTCCCGGCAGATTGCAAGAACGGTCTCCCGCTCTTCTCCGAAGAACAGGACCACCTCGCAGCCGTCCTGATGATAGGTCAGCGCGGACACATCCGTGTAGGTCTGCCTCAGCGCGGGCAGCGCATGTCCCGTTTCCATCAGCACCAGCGTATAGGGCGCAGGCAGCTCCGGCAGCAGGCCGGGGTCCTGCCCCTCCAGAAGGGATTGCAATGCGCTGGCCTTGCGGTGCGCTTCGGACTGCTGCGCCAGCTGTGAGACCTGTCCCGCAAGCTCTCCCTTATTTTCCATCCCGATATTCCGCAGAGCTGCCCGGACTTGATAGACCGGGAAATAAAGGAACAGGAGCACCCCCAGACTGCAGATCGCCAGCAGCGCAAAGCCGATCACGATGCAGACGATCAGGGCGTTTTTCAGCTCCAGCAGCTTGGGGACACATGCCTTCAGCGGCGTGATCTTCAGATAGTGCCAGCGGGAGGTGTCCAGTCGGCAATACAGGCAGACGGTCTGCTCGCCGTTGATCCGCTTCAGGATATACCCGCTGTCCGCCTGCCCCTCCCTGCTGATCTCGCCGAAAAACAGCGGGATCAAGGGCTGAAGCTCCTCCCGGCCGGCGGTGAGAAGTGCTCCCGTCTCATCCAGCAGTATGCAGTCCCCCTGCCCGTTAAAGGACAGGAGCGTGTTCAGATACCGGTCATAGTCCACATTCAGCATCAGTGCGCCGCCGGTGGGCTCATCTTCGGAGGTTGTCTCAAAAAACAAAAAGGAGAAGTAGGAGCGGACCCGGACGGGATCGTCCGAAAAGGCGGTGCGGCGGATGGGCCGCATCCGGAGATCGGGGGTCAGGGAGCGAAACAGTTCCGCCGCATCCTGATCCGCGTATTTGTCAATGGGGGCACTGATCACGTTGGAATCTGTGGAGTAAATGGATCCGGTATCCCGGTTATAGACCTGAATGGAGTCTACAAAATCGTTGCTGCTGACATAGGAATCCAACTCCCGCAGCGCGTAGACCTGTCCCATTTTGTCTAACGTCTTGTCTCCCCGCAGCGTCAGGACGGACGGGGCGTAGAATACCTGCATCCCGTAGTTTCGGACAGTGGCGGAGAGGATCCCCGAAATGGAGTCCAGTTGCCCCACGAAATCCCGGTGCTGCAGGGCAACGGAGTCCAGCACCACAGACTGAAACGCGGAGTAGACCAGGCCCAGAATGCACGCGACAGCGATCAGAATGCAGGCAAAGGCGGTGAGAAAGGTTTTTGCGTGGCGACGAAGCAGATTGTAAATTGGAGACATATTGATCGTTGTACGCAAGCACTCACGCCCTTTCTCGGTATTGAAGTTCAGTATAGCAAAAAAACAACGATGCCGCAACTTTACTTCCGTTGGGAAATCAGGTAAGATAGTCACATTGACATCTGTTTGACGGAGGTACATCGGCATGAACGCATACAGGATCATCAGAAGGATCGCAGCCTGCCTGATATTAGTGTGCTGTACCGCCGGATGCGCCGGCAGCCCACGGCCGGCTGAGGCCCCGCCGTCCATGGCCGGGTACTCCGGAACCGTTACGCTGTACTGTTCCATGCAGGAGGAGGAAATTCAGGCTATCAAGGAGGGCTTTGAGGCGAAGTACCCCCAGATCACCATGAACTACTTCTTCGCGGGAACCAACAAGGTCCTGACCAAGCTGGCCACGGAAATGCAGTCCGGAGAGATCGCCGCCGATCTGGTCTGGACCGGCGCTCCGTCGGATTACAGAAAGCTGAAGGAAAACCGGTATCTCTCCCCCTACATCTCGCCGCAGGCCATCAATATCAACGAGGCCTTCATGGATGAGCACCATTACTACATCGGCGGACGGCTGATGTCGGCGGTCATCGCCTACAACACGGATCTGGTCTCCGAGGAGGACGCGCCCCGGACCTGGGACGATCTGCTGGATCCCAGATGGAACGGGCAGATCGTGATGACGGACCCGGGCAGCTCCGGCAGCATCAAATACTTCGTCGGCGCGCTGATGAATTCCCCTGCCTACGGAACGGCGTATTTTGAGCGTCTGCGGGAAAACGGCTGCATGCTTGAGAGCAACTCCACCGCCACCCATCTGCAGGTCGCACACGGGACGTACGCCGTGGGGATCTGCATGGACTATATCGTCAGCAACATGGAAGAAGCCGGGGAGCCTATCTCCTTCCGCCTTCCGGAGCGGGATACGGTGCCGATCTACAGTCCCATGGGGCTGGTAGCTGGCTGTCCCAACGAGCGAAACGGTCGGCTCCTCTATGACTACATCCTCTCCAAAGAAGGGCAGACGATCCTGACAGAGCACCATCTCCACAGCATCCGTGATGACCTTGGAAACACGCCTGACTCCATTCAGACTGTGCTGGATTCCCGCCTTCCGGTCAATGAGCAGGAGATCAGCGATACGATGGAGGACGTCATGGACCGGTTCGACAGGATCTTCTTTCAGGATTGACCCTCCCCCACGGCTAAAGTAATGCCATGATGCCGGGGTCAAAACAAGCCTTTTATGTATGACCAATGGCAAAGAGCTGGAAAAATAGCGCTGAAATGAGCACCCAGAGGAAATGGCCTTTTGAGGCTGTCTCTCTGGGTGCTTATTTTTCAT